>FWWL01000948.1_pt1 | contig 73615 bp, 63 predicted proteins | sample 2228331 | NCBI WGS metagenome assembly FWWL01 (sample SAMEA103939775, study PRJEB20133) | metagenome
CGCCGCCGCAGCAAGCGCCGCGCCAGGAGCAGCGTCAGGAGTTCCGTGACGAGCGCCGGGACCGCCGCGATGATGGGCGCGGGCGCGACGCCTATGGGGAACGACGCGACCGCGGCGGCTATGACGACCGCCGCTTCGACCGCGGCGGCGACGAGCGGCGCTACGAGGAGCGCCGGCGTCGCTACCGGGACGAGGACGACGATTTCGACGACCCGCCGCCGCGCCGTCGCTTCGACAACCGCTGGTGAAGGCCGGCGGCCTCAGCCGCCGTGCTTTTCGAGGAAATCCTCGACCGCCAGCGTGCGGAAATCATCCAGCGCGCCGCGCAGGCGGGCATGATCCCAGTCCCACCAGCCGAGCCGCAGCAGGCGCTCGGCGATCGGTTTCGGGAAGCGGTCGCGGATCGGCCGCGCCGGATTGCCGGCGACGATCGCATAGGGCGCGACGTCCTTGGTGACGATCGCGCCGCCGGCGACGACCGCGCCCGTGCCGATCGTCCGGCCCGGCAGGATGATCGCGCCATGGCCAATCCAGACGTCGTGGCTGATCGTCACCGGCGTCGAGCGCCGCCAGTCGAAGAACGCCGCGTCATCCTGCGCGTCCTCGAAATAGGCGCTTGCCCGGTAGGTGAAATGCGACTGGCTCGCCCGCTGCATCGGGTGGTTGCCGGGGTTGATCCGGGTCATCGCAGCGATCGAGCAGAACTTGCCGATCGTCGTGTAGATGACATTGGAATCGTTCACGACATAGGAGTAGTCGTCCATCGACGACTCGACGAAGGCAGTGCGCGCGCCGATTTCGGTATAGCGTCCCAGCGTCGCCTGCCGCACCTGCGCGGTCGGGTCGATCAAAGGTTCAGGTCCGAGTTTCTTGCCCGCCATGGCGTCAGCTTCTCCTGTGTCGTCAACCATTTCAGATGCGCGGACCGGCGCGCTCGTGCTCGTCGTCGGCCCGTCGGGGGCCGGCAAGGACACGCTGATGGACGCCGCGCGCGCGCGGCTCGCGGAATGCCGTTTCGCGCGCCGGCTGATCACGCGTCCGGCGATGATCGGCGCGGAAGACCATGACAGTTGCTCGCCGGCGGAATTCGAGGCGGCCGTCGCACGCGGCGAGATCGCGCTGCACTGGCAGGCGCACGGGCTGAGCTACGGCATCCCGGCGGCCGCATTGGCGGGCGTCGGACGAGGCGAAGTCGTGATCGCCAATGTCTCGCGGGGCGTGATCGCGCAGGCCGAGGGTTTGGGCGCGCGCGTCGTCGTGATCAACATCACCGCGCCGCGCGATGTGCTGGCGAAGCGCCTCAGTCTGCGCGGGCGCGAGAGCGAGGCCGACATTGCCGCGCGACTGGCCCGGGAAGCGCCATTGCGGACGAAGACCGCAGAACTGGTGACGATCTGCAACGACCGCACGGTGGCCGAGGGGGCGGATGAGCTGACCCGAGCGATCGCGGCGCTCCTCCCGCATCGCGCGCTCAGCTCAGGCTGACGGAATCGAGCAGGCGGAAGCGGCTCTCGCGCGTCTCCTGCCGGAACAGCGCGATCCGGTCGATCGCGACCGGGCCGCCGGGCACCGCCTGCGCATAGGCCTGCGCCAGCGCCAGCCTGACCGGGGCGACCATCTCCTGCGGCAGCGAGCCCGTCAGCGTCATGTGAAAACGAAAGGCGTCGCCGACATAGGGATAGCCATAGGCTTCGAGATAAGCGCGCTGGGCCGGCGTCAGCGGGCTTTTCAACCGCCGCGCCCTGTCGGCCTCGCCCAGCGCCGCGCGAAACGGTTCGAAGGCCTGCACCAGCGCGAAGGCGAAGCGCTGCAGCGCCGGGTTTTCTCCGGGCGGCGTCAGAGCGACGAATGAGCCCAGCGCCGAGACGCTCAGGCCCGTCAGCGCCACGGGCTCGAGGCTTGCGGCGTAATTGTGGGTGAAGGCCCGAAGCTGCGCTTCGCTCCGGCCGGGCGCGAGTGTGAAGGGCGCTTTCAGCGTGGCGTGAAAGCCGTAGCGGCGGGGGTCTTCCGTCAGGCCCGGCCATGCCGCGGCGTCGCAGCCATAGGGCAGGGCGAAGGGGATGTCCTCGCCGGAGATCGCGTCATAGCCCAGCACGGCGCTGCCGAAGCGCCATAGCGCGCTGTCGGCAGCCGGCGCATAATACAGGGCGTAGCGCGGGCCGCTCAAAACGCGCGCTGCCCTTGCGACCAGACGGTGGCGATCACCGGCGTCGGGCCCAGCGCCCGGAAGCGCACGATGTCGGCGCGCAGGCCGGCCTTGAGATGGCCGCGATCCTTCAGGCCGAGAATGTCGGCGACCTTCCAGGTCACCATGCCCATCGCCTCGGGCAAGGCGATGCCATGGTCGGCATGCAGCTTCAGCACCGCCTGGAGCAGGCTGGCTGGAACATAGTCCGAGGAGAGGCCGTCGAGCAGGCCCTTCTCGGCCAGTTCCGAGACCGAGACGCCGCCGGAATGCGAGCCTCCTCGCACGACGTTAGGCGCGCCCGCGACCGTCGCCAGCCCGCGCTGCCTCGCGGCGGCCGCGGCCTCGACCGTGGTGGGGAACTCGGAGATGACGGCGCCCGACGCAACGCCGGCCTCGACATGGTCGAGGGTTGTGTCGTCATGGGTCGCGATTGGAATGCCGCGCGAGCGGAACAGGTCGACCACGGCTGCCCAGTTGCGCGAGACGTTCGCCGCGCCCTCCTGCTGGCGGACCGTGACGTCCTCCTCGAACTCCTCGACCGTCTTGCCGTTGCCGAGCGCATAGGTGCGTAGGTGGTCGATATTGCGCCACTGGCGCTGGCCCGGCGTGTGGTCCATCAGCGAGACGAGCTGGACCAGCTCGTCGTCCTGATAGGGTTCGATGTCGGCCAGCAGGTCAGGACTCGTCAGCTCGCAGCGCATATGGATGCGGTGGTCGATGCGGAAGACGTTTTCGCGACGACCCTGCGCCAGCGCCAGCATGACGTCGGCGAAGATGTCCTTGCGGTAGTCCTTGGCCGAGAACGGCGTGCCGGCGCAGATCGCGTCATAGACGGTGGTGACGCCGGCCGCCGCCATCTGCGCGTCATGGACGAGCGCGGCCGCCAGCCCGTTCGGCCAGAACACTTTCGGCCGGGGCATGAAGTGCTTTTCCATGTTGTCGGTGTGCATCTCGACCAGGCCCGGCGCGACATAGTCGCCGCCGATGTCGAGCGCGCCCGGCACCGAGGAGAGCCCCTGGTCGACGGCGGTGATGCCGGCCTCGTCGAAGACGATCGTGCCTGTGACGACCTCGTTTTCGAGGATCAGGCGGGCATTGGTCAGGATCGTCGTCATCAGGCGGCCTTCCGAAAATCGGTGATGTCGAGATAACGCGTCGCGACTTGGCTGCGCACGGCCTCGTCATGGAAGATTCCGACGATGGCCGCGCCGTTCTGGCGTGCCTCGGCGATGAGCTCAACCACCACGTCGCGATTGGTGGCGTCGAGCGAGGCGGTGGGTTCGTCGATCAGCATGATCGGGGAGGGGTCGACGAAGGAGCGGGCGATGTTTACGCGCTGCTGCTCGCCGCCGGAGAAGGTCGCGGGTGCGAGGTTCCAGAGTCGTTCGGGCAGGTTGAGCCGGGCAAGCATGGCCTGCGCGCGGGCTGTGGCCTCCTCGGGCGAGATGCCGCGCGCCAGCACCGGATCGCGCACGATGTCGAGCGCCGAGACGCGCGGGATCACCCGCAGGAACTGCGAGACGAAGCCGAGCGTGCGGCGGCGGATGTCGAGCACGGTGCGTGGCACGGCCGCGACGATGTCGATGGCGCGGCCGGCATGGGTGATGTGGATATGGCCGGATGTCGGCCGGTAATTGCCGTAGAGGATGCGCAGCAGGCTGGATTTGCCTGCACCGGACGCGCCGGCCAGCACCAGCGCCTCTCCGGCCGCGACGCTGAAATTGACGGCGTCGAAGACGGGCAGCCGAACGCCGCCCTGATTGTGCAGGGTGAAGGTCTTGGCGACGTTCTCGACGTGAATCATCGTGGTCATGGTGTCAGTGCCTTGTGCCGGCGGAGTGACGCGGGTGTGACGGGGCTCCTGCAGGATGAAGCGCGCCCAACCCCTCGCCTGTGAGGAGAGGGGTTCCCGGTGTCCCTCTCCCCGATGTTGGTTCTTTCACACACTCAGCACCGCCGAGGTGAGAAGCTGCGTGTAGGCGTGGTGCGGATCGTCGAGCACCTGGTCCGTCAGGCCCTGCTCGACAACATGGCCGTCTTTCATCACCATCAGCCGGTCGGTGAGCAGCCTCGCTACGGCGAGGTCGTGCGTGACGATAATGGCGGCCAGCCCGAGATCGCGGACCAGCACGCGCAGCAGGTCGAGCAGCCGGGCCTGCACCGAGACGTCTAGCCCGCCGGTCGGCTCGTCCATGAAGACGAGCTTCGGCTCGGATACCAGCACGCGGGCGATCTGCAGGCGCTGTTGCATGCCGCCGGAGAACTGGCGCGGGCGGTCGTCGATGCGTTCGCGGGAAATCTCGACGCGGGAGAGCCAGTCGAGCGCGCGCTCTCTGATGCGGCCGTAATGCCGGTCGCCGCGGTCCATCAGCCGCTCGCCGACATTGCCGCCGGCCGAAACATCCATGCGCAGGCCGTCGCGCGGGTTCTGGTGGACGATGCCCCAGGCGGTGCGCATCAGGCGGCGGCGTTCCTGCTCGGCGACCGAATAGATGTCGAGGGCTGAGCCTGCGCCCCTGAACAGCACCTCGCCCGCATCGGGCCGGTCGATGCCGGCAAGGCAGCGCAACAGCGTCGATTTGCCCGAGCCGGATTCGCCGACGATGCCGAGCACCTCACCGGGCCAGAGCTCGAAGGAGACGTCCGCGCAGCCGATGCGCTCGCCATAGAAGCGGGAAACGCCTGCGACGGAGAGCAGCGGCGCGGGGTCGAGCGCCGCGTCGGGCGGGGGGACATGGACGGTCATGGCTGGTTCTCCTCGACGAGATGGAGCGCGGCCGCGTCGCCCAGCATCTCTCCGCGATGGCCGGCCTCGCGACGGGTCTCGCAATGGTGGCTGTCGGAGCAGACGAACATGCGCCCGCCCCGGTCGTCAGTGACGACTTCGTCGAGATAGGAGTCGCTTGCACCGCAGAGGCCACAGGGCTGGCTCCAGCTCTGGATGCGGAAGGGGTGGTCGTCGAAGTCGAGGCTCCTGACGCTGGTATGCGGCGGCAGAGCGTAGATGCGCTTCTCGCGGCCGGCGCCGAAGAGCTGCAAGGCCGGCGACATGTGCATCTTGGGATTGTCGAATTTCGGGATCGGCGACGGCGCCATGACATAGCGGCCATTGACCATGACCGGGTAGTCATAGGTCGTCGTCACCTCGCCGAAGCGGGCGATGTTCTCGTAGAGCTTGACCTGCATGAGCCCATATTCGGCCCAGGCGTGCATCTTGCGCGTCTCAGTCTCGTGCGGTTCGAGCTTGCGCAGCGGCTCCGGCATCGGCACCTGGTAGACCATGATCTGGCCGGCGCTCAGCGGCGCTTCGGGAATGCGATGGCGGGTCTGGATGATCGTGGCTTCGGGCGTCGCCTCGGTCGTCTTCGCAGCCGCCGTGCGCTCGAAGAAGCGGCGGATCGAGACCGCGTTGGTGGTGTCGTCCGCGCCCTGGTCGATCACCTTCAGCGTGTCGTCGGGGCCGATGATCGCGGCCGTGACCTGGATGCCGCCGGTGCCCCAGCCGCGCGCCAGCGGCATCTCGCGCGAGCCGAACGGCACCTGGTAGCCCGGGATCGCGACGGCCTTGAGCAGCGCGCGCCGGATCATCCGCTTGGTCTGCTCGTCGAGATAGGCGTAGTTGTAAGCCGGCTTTGTATCCTCGGCGTCGAGCGTCTGGTGGATGGTCATTCTGCGGCCTCCTGCAGGGGCTCGTTCTCGCGCGCCATTCGCTCCTCGCGCTCGCGGGTGATGCGGCGGATCAGCTCGAGCTCGCCCTGGAAATCGACATAGTGCGGCAGCTTGAGATGCTCGACGAAGCCGGCCGCCTCGACATTGTCGGAGTGGTAGAGCACGAACTCGTCCTGCTGGGCCGGGTAGGTCGCGGCCTCGCCGAATTCGCGGCATTTGAGCGCCCGGTCGACCAGCGACATCGACATCGCTTTGCGCTCGGCATGTCCGAAGGCGAGACCGTAGCCGCGCGTGAACTGGGGAGCGACCTCTTTCGAGCCGGTGAACTGGTTGACCATCTGGCATTCGGTCAGGGTGATCTCGCCGAGATCGATCGCGAAGCCGAGTTCCTCGGGGGTGAATTCGACAGATACCTTGCCGACCCTGATCTCGCCGACGAAGGGATGGTTGCCGCCGAAGCCGCGCTGCACGGAGTAACCGAGACCCAGCAGGAAGCCTTCGTCGCCGCGCGCCATCGCCTGCAGCCGGACATCGCGATCGGCCGGAAAGGAGACCGGCTCGCGGGTCAGGTCGAAGGGGCGGGGGTCGCCTTCGGGCGGCGTCTCCGGCTCCATCAGCCCTTCCGCCCCGAGAATGTCGGGCACGCGGGGCATGTGGGAGTCGAGGGGAGCGACGTCATGCTCGGGCGTGACCCGAGCTTCTCCGGGCGAATGAGGCACCGGTGAAGTAAGCCCTTCTCGTCCTAAGATGGTCGGGTCAAGCCCGACCAGGACGTCGTGTCCCTCCATCAGCGCAAAGTCGAACAGACGGTGCGTGTAGTCGTAGGTCGGCCCGAGGACCTGCCCGCCCGGCAGATCCTTGTAGGTCGCCGACACCCGCCGGCGGATCGCCATTGCGGCGGTATCGACCGGCTCCGACGAGCCGAAGCGCGGCAGCGTGGTGCGGTAGGCGCGCATCAGGAAGGCCGCCTCGATGACATCGCCCTGCGCCTGCTTCAGGGCGAGCGCGGCGAGGTCGGCGTCGTAGAGCGAGCCCTCGTTCATGACCCGTGCGCAGGCAAGGGCCTGCTGCTCGCGGATTTGCGCAACCGAGAGTTCGGGCACGGCCTCGTCGCCGCGCCGTGCCTGCGCGATCAGATCATGCGTGGCGAGGATGGCGGCCTCGCCGCCCTTCACGGCGACATACATCAGCGGGCCTCCAGTACATGCGTCGAGCGCGGCAGGCCGATCATGGCATCGCCGCAGGTGAGGATGACATCGACGCCGAGCGGGTAGCTCTCGGCATTGGCCGCGATTTCGGCCCAGAAGCCATCGCGCAGGCCGCGTGGCGCGATGGTGCAGGAGCCGGCGATGCCGGGACCGGAGAGGGTGACGCCCGAGCCGCCGTCGAGAGCCGCGCAGGAGACGATGACGGTGGTCGAGCGGTCGGGGAACTGGTCTTGGCCCGGGTTGAACTCGGCAAGTCGGGGGCCATCAGCGCTTCCGTCGATCACGGCGAAGCTCGCCGACGCCGGCGCCTCGACCAAGGCCGCGCCACAATGGAAGCGCAGCCAGGCTCCTGCCGGGCCGTCCCGCAGGCCGGGCGGCAGCCAGATCGGCGTCTCGTAGTCGGCGAGCGTCAGCAGGATGGTCGCAGCCGCGCCGTCAAGACCCTCGGGGCCGGGCGCATCTCGGGCGATCTCGTGGTGCGTGCCGGGCTCCGACAGGCTTGCGAGCAGCGCACGAAATGCGCTCTGCGACTGGAAAACGGGGTCGGAAAACCCCGGCGCGATCAGCATTCCGCCAGCCATCACGCGCCCCTAACCAGAGTGAAGAAATCGACCTTGGTGGCGGCGGCCTTGCGCGAGGCGAGGTCGCGGGCGGCGACCTGCGCTTCAGCGAGCCGGGCGACGCCCTGCCGCAGCGCGCTTTCGCTCTTACGCTGGAGCCGGGCGTCGAGAATTGCGGCCAGCCGCGCCTTGCGCCCATCACGACCGAGCGCATAGGAGAAGCCCATCGCCCCGTCCGAAAGCCGGACGATGCAGCGCGTCATCGTCGCCTCGCCGAGATTGAAGCGCCGGCCCGCGCCGCCGGCCCGCCCCTCGACCATGACCGTGCCGGTCTCCGGGGCCTTCATGATCTCGTGGGCCGGAAGCTCCGGCCCGGACAGCGCCTCGATCTCGGCGCGGCTGGCGCGGGCGAGAACCGCCATCCAGCGTTTGCGTTCTTCCGGTCCGCTCATGGTGCAGGCTCTCTGGTCAATCTCAAATGTCTAGACTATAATAGGCTTGTTGCCCAAAAAGGTCTATACATTTTGGATGAAATTTTGATGACGGCTCCAGCGGAGCGCGAGATCGAGCCGGTCGGCGAGAGCGGCACTGCCTGGCGGCGCATCGCCGACGGGCTGGCCGAAGCGATCGCGCGCGGGGACTACCGGCCCGGCGACACGCTGCCGGCCTCGGTCGCGCTGGCCGAGCAGTTCGGCGTGCATCGGCACACGGTCCGCCAGGCCTTCCGCCATCTGGCGGAGCAGGGGCTGGTGACGGTGGCTCGCGGACGCGGCACGCAGGTCTCAGCGCCGCGCTTTCCCTATCGCATCGGTCGTCGGGTGAGCATGCGGGCGAATTTCGGCGCGGCCGGCATCGCGGTGTCAGGCGCGATCCTCGCCGCCGAAATTATCGCCGGAGAGGCAATGCCCTGCGCGGCTTTGAGGCTGACGGAGGGCGCGCCGCTCTGGCGCATCGAGACGCTGAGCCTTGCCGGCGGCGTGCCGGTGGGCACCGGCGTTCACTGGCTGGAAGCAGCGCGCTTTCCCGGTTTCGATGCGGTGCTGGCTGCGGCCGGCGTCTCGATCACGGCCGCGTTCAAGGCCTGCGGCATCGGCGATTATGTGCGCCGCTCGACCCGCCTTTCCGCCCGCCTCGCCAGCGAACGCGAGGCGGTGCTGCTCAAGATCGAGCCCGGCGCGGCGGTGATGCTGTCGGGCGCGGTCGACGCGCTGCCCGACATGACGCCGATTCATCTGGTGGACAGCGTCTTCGCAGGGGAACGCATGGAGATGGTGGTCGAGCCGTTCGAGGCGTGACCACAGCCGCCACGCCTCATGATCACTCTGCCGGCTGCGGGTGGGCCTGCGCTGCCGGTTCGGCAGAAGCCGCACGCGTCTTGCGGGCGAGATAGGTATAGGCGACCGGTACGACGAACAGCGTCAGAAGCGTACCGAAGCTCATGCCGCCGACGATGACCCAGCCGATCTGCCGGCGGCTCTCGGCGCCGGCCCCGGTCGCGAGCGCCAGCGGCACGGCTCCCAGCACCATCGCGCCGGTGGTCATCAGGATCGGCCGCAGGCGCAGTTCCGCCGCCTCGACCAGCGCATCGACCATCTCTTTGCCCTCTTCACGCAACTGGTTGGTGAATTCGAGGATCAGGATGCCGTGCTTGGTGATGAGGCCGACCAGCGTGATCAGACCGATCTGGCTGTAGACGTTCATCGTGCCGCCCGTGAACCAGAGCGCAGCCAGCGCGCCGGTCAGCGAAAGCGGCACCGAGACCATGATCACGACCGGGTCGATGAAGCTCTCAAACTGCGCCGCCAGCACGAGATAGATGAAGAACAGCGCCAGCAGGAAGACGATCAGGATCGACGAGCCCGACTGCTTAAACTCGCGGCTTTGTCCGCCGTAGTCGATCTGGACGGAGGCCGGCAGGACCTTGGCGGCCGCCGTCTCCAGCACGGCGAGCGCGTCGCCGAGCGAATAGCCGGGCCCGGGCACGGCCGTGATCGTCGCGGAGCGGAGCTGGTTGAAGCGGATCAGCTCTTTGGGCGCGACATTTTCCTCGATGGTCACGAGCGAGGATAACTGCACAACCGCGCCGTTTCGGCCCATCAGATAGATCGTCTGCAGGGCCTGCGGCGTGTTCCGGTCCTGGCCTTCGACCTGCACGACGACGTCGTATTGCTCGCCATTCATGTTGAAGCGCGTGACCTGGCGGCCGCCCAGCAAAGTCTCCATGGTGCGGCCGATGACATCGACGCCGACGCCGAGATCGGCGGCGCGCTGGCGGTCGATCGAGACCTTGAGCTGCGGCTTGTCGAGGATCAGGTTCGATTCGAGATTGGTCAGAGCGGGGTTGCCGCGGACCTCGGCGATGAGCTGATCGACATAGGTCTTGATCTGCTCATAGGGCTCCGCTGAACGCAGCACGAACTCGACTGGCCTGCTGGTTGCGCCGCCACCGCCGAGCGATGGCGGATTGGTGGCGAAGAGCCGGATTCCAGGGATCTGCGACAGGCCCCGGTTGATCTCGGTCACGATGTCCTGCTGCTTGCGGCCGCGCTCCTCCCAGGGCTTGAGCCGGGCGAAAGCGATGGCGCGCGTCACATCGGGAAACCCGACGATGACGAGATAGTTCTGCACCTCGGGCAGCTTGGAGAAATACTCCTCGACGCGGCGGGCGTAGTCGGCCGTGAAGCTCAGCGTCGCGCCCTCTGGAGCGACGCCGATCGCGGTGATGGTGCCGCGATCCTCGATCGGCGCGAGCTCCGAGCGCAGGCTGGTGAAGAAGAAATAGCTTCCGCCTGCGACGGACAGCGCCAGAACGACGATGACCGGGCGCATCGACAAGGCGGCGCGCAGCGAGCGGCGGTAGCCGTTGGACATGGCGTTGAAGCCGCGCTCGAGCCAGTTGTAGAAGCGGCCATGCGAGTCCTGGTGCCTGATCAGCTTGGCGCACATCATCGGCGTCAGCGTCAGTGCCACGAAGCCCGAGACCAGAACCGCGCCGGCCAGCGTCAACGCGAATTCGACGAAAAGCTTGCCGGTGCGCCCGGTGGAGAACGCCATCGGCGCATAGACCGCAACCAGCGTCAGCGTCATCGCGATGACGGCGAAGGCGATCTCCTTGATGCCGCGGATCGCCGCGGCGTTCGGCTCCATGCCGTCCTCGATATGGCGGTGGATGTTCTCCAGAACCACGATGGCGTCGTCGACGACGAGGCCGATGGCGAGCACCATCGAGAGCAGCGTCAGCGTGTTCACGGTGAAGCCGAAGGCATACATCAGTGCGAACGCGCCGATCAGCGACACGGGTATCGTGACCAAAGGGATCAGCGTCGCGCGGAGCGAGCGCAGGAACACGAAGATGATCAGCACCACCAGCGCCACCGCCTCGGCGATGGTGGTGTAGACCGCCTTGATCGAGCGGTCGATGAAGATCGAGGTGTCGTAGGAGGTGGCGATCGACATGCCGTCGGGCAGATCCTCGATGATGCCGGGAAGCGCCGCCTGCACGCCGGTCGAGACGTCGAGCGGGTTGGCCGTCGCCTGCTTCACGATGCCGATGGTCACCGAGTTCCGGCCCGAGAACCACGCCGCGTTGCGCTCCGCCAGCGCGCCGAGTTCGACCCGCGACACGTCGCCGAGCTTCACCGAAAAGCCGTTCACATCCCGCACGACGATCTGCTGGAACTGCTCGGGCGTGGTCAGGCTGGTCTGGGAGAGCACCGTGAATTCGCGGTTGTTGCTCTCGATGCGGCCGGACGGGATCTCGACGTTCTGCGCCCGCATCGCCGCCTCGATCTCCTGGACGGTGATGTTGTAGGCGGCCATGCGGGCGCGATCGAGCCAGACGCGCATGGCGTAGCGGCGCTCGCCGCGAATCTGCACCTCGGCCACGCCGGTGATGTTCTGGACGCGGTCGGTGATGAAGCGGTCGGCGAAGTCGGTCAGCTCGAGCGGGTTGTGCCGTGTCGAGGTGAGCGAGAGGAACATGATCGGCTGGGCGTCGGCCTCGACCTTGGCGATGATCGGCTCGTCGATTTCGGTCGGCATGCGGCCGCGCACGCGGCTCGCCCGGTCGCGCACGTCGGAGGCGGCGACGTCGGGATCGACGTCGGGGCGGAAGCGCACGGTGATGTTGCTGGTTTCCTGCCGGCTGGTCGATGAGATGATCTCGATGCCCTCGATGCCGGCGATGGAATTCTCGAGGATTTGCGTGACCTGCGTCTCGACGATCTCGGCCGAGGCCCCGGTATAGGTCGTGCGCACCGAGACGGTAGGCTCGTCGATGTTGGGATATTCGCGGATCGTCAGGCGCGTATAGGAGACGATGCCGATCAGAACGACCAGCAGACTGAGCACCGTCGAGAGGACGGGGCGGCGGACGAAGAGTTCGAACAGGCTCATCGCAGCACGCTTGGCGCGGGCGCTTGCGTCGCGCTGGTCTGCACCGGGGACGCATTCTTGATCGCCACCGTCGCGCCGTCACGCAAACGCATCTGGCCGGCGCTGACCAGCTGCATGTCGGCCTTGAGACCCTTCACGATCTCGACCTTGCCGGGCAGGCGCTTGCCGAGTTCGACGGGCACCCGCTTGGCCTTGCCGTTCTCGACGACGTAGACAATCTTGCCGACCCCGTCGGGCACCACCGCCGTCTCGGGGATGACGATCGCGTTTTCGCGCTGGTCGACGACGATGACGATGCGGGCGAAAAGGCCGGGCTTGAGCACGAGATCGGCGTTGGGGATCGCGGCGCGCAAGCGGATGGCGCGGCCGTTGACGTCGACGACGGGATCGATGGCGAAGATCCGGCCGTCGAAATCGCGCCCGGGCACGGCATCGACCCTGACCTTGATCGGCTGGTCGGCCTTCACGCGCGACAGGAAGATCTCGGGCACGCGGAAATCGACCTTGATCGGGTCGATGTTGGTCAGCGTGATCAGCGTCTTGCCGACCGAGACATAGTCGCCGACGCCGACCGAGCGCAGGCCGACGACGCCGTTGAAGGGCGCGACGATGGTGGATTGCGCGAGCTTGGCCTGGGCGAGCTGGAGCCGCGCCTCGTTCGAGGCGAGCTGCGCGGTCGCCTGTTCGAGCGCCACCTGCGTGCCGGCGCCGCGCTGAACCAGCGCCTGGTTGCGCTGGAAGTTATCGCGCGCAAGGCTGAGGTCCGCCTGCGCCTGCTTGAGCTCGGCGTCGAGGATCGCGGTGTCGAGCTTGACCAAAGGCTGGCCCCTGCTGACGCGCTCGCCCTCCTTGAAGCCCAGCGACATGACGCGGCCGGCGATCTCGGGCGCGATCACGACGGATTCGTCGGCCGCCAGCGTGCCCAGCGCCTCGACCTCCTCATTGACCGTCATGGTCTCGATCTTGCCGATCTCGACCGGCACGCCTGCCGCCTGCGGATTGACCGCGGCCCGGGCCGCGTTCGGCTCGGCTGCCCCCTTGAAATGCCTGTAGCCATAGAAGCCGCCGCCCGCCGCGCCGGCGATGAGGAGAAGGATTAAGAGGCGCTTCATAGGGCTGGACGCTCCGCTACCGGATGCATAGATTGGACTGGACGGTCCAGTTTGCTAAGAGACCATATGGGCGGAAGCATGGCTGAATCAACCACCTTGCGGCGGCAGGCGTCGGCTCCGGGCGTCGTCGAGCGTCCGTCGGTCGAAAGGGCGCGGCCCGACAAGCACGGCGCCATAACCAGAGCCGCCTCGGAGATGTTCCTGTCCGAAGGCTTCGACCGGGCGAGCCTCGACCAGATCGCGCAGCGGGCCGGCGTGTCCAAGCAGACGATCTACAGCCACTTCGCCGACAAGGACGCGCTGTTCAAGGCGATCTGCACGGAACTCACTGAAACATTGACGATTCCGCTGCGTAAGACGCTGCCGGCGCAAGGTAGTCTGCGCGAGATTTTGCTGCGGCTCGGCGAGGATACGCTGCAGTTGATGTTGCGGCCGGCTTCGCTAGACCTTCACCGACTGGTGATGAACGCGGCCGCGCGCTTTCCTGAACTTGGCAGGGCCGCTTTCGAGGCCGGCGCGACCCGGATGATCGACGACCTCTCGGCCCTGCTGGCGCAACGGTCACAACTGCGTGATGGGCTCGCGAGGCCGCTTTCCGAGGACGAGGCGCGAATTCTCGCGGAACAGTTCATCGGCATGCTGCGCGGCTTCCACCAGCAGCGCGCGCTGCTCGGCGTGAAGCCGGAATCGCCTCAGGCGCGGCGCAGATATGTCCAGGCTTGCGTCGATCTGCTGCTGCGCGCGGCCTGACGCAAGCGTGAACTCCTGCGGATCTGGCGGTTGCCCGGCGGGCGAAATTGCCGTCCCATGGCCCGGCCAGCCGCTTTCTCGGGGACCGCCCAATGTCGCAAGCCCAGCGCCCGCCACTGCCACCCTTCACGCCCGAGACTGCAGCCCAGAAGGCGCGCATGGCCGAGGACGCCTGGAACTCGCTCGATCCGCAGCGCGTCAGCCTCGCCTATACGGCCGACAGCCGCTGGCGCAACCGCTCCGAGTTCTTCTCGGGCCGCGAGGCGATCGTCGCCTTTCTCGAACGGAAATGGGCGACCGAAATTCAGTACCGGCTGATCAAGGAGGTCTGGGCCTTCCATGAGAACCGGATCGCGGTGCGTTTCGCCTACGAGCATCATGACGCCGCCGGCAACTGGTATCGCTCCCATGGCAACGAGCAATGGGAGTTCGACGAGAACGGGCTGATGCGCCGGCGCGAAGCCTCGATCAACGACGTCCCGATCGCGGAGGCCGAGCGGAAGTTTCTCTGGGAAGGGCGGATCAGGCCGGCGGATTATCCGGGGCTGACGGCGCTGGCGTTGTGACGAGGGCCGGCGCTGTCAGAGCGCGCCGGCTGCTCGAAAACTCCGACTGCCGGCTAAGCGTATGGCCGCCGTCAGGCGATTTTGTCATGGGAATGTCATCGTCCAACGTTAACGCTTCGTGCAGTGCAAGAACGACTGGCGTTGCGCGAGAACCGCGACGGCATTCGTTTCATGCCGTTTCGCAAGCGAGAGCCGGTTCATGCTGCGTATCGAAGGCCTGACCAAGCGTTTCGGCGGCAAGGCCGCCGTCGAAAACGTCACGCTTTCGATCCCGCGCGGCGAGATGGTCGGCATCATCGGCCGCTCCGGCGCGGGCAAATCGACCCTGCTTCGCATGCTCAACCGCCTCGCCGATCCCAGCGAGGGGCACATCCTCTCTGGCGAACGCGATGTGACCGCGCTGAAGGGCGCCGCCTTGCGCGCCTGGCGGCGCGACACGGCGATGATCTTCCAGCAGTTCAACCTGGTCGGCCGTCTCGATGTGCTGACCAATGTCCTGCTCGGCCGGCTGAACCATCGCTCCGCGCTGCTGACGCTGGTGAAGAGCTTCTCGCAGGACGACAAGGTCCGCGCCATCGCCGCGCTTGAGCGGCTCGACATGGGTCATCTTCTGGCGCAGCGGGCCGAGACGCTGTCGGGCGGCCAGCAGCAGCGCGTCGCCATCGCCCGCGCCCTCGTGCAGGAGCCCACCGTTATCCTCGCCGACGAGCCGATCGCCTCGCTCGACCCGCGCAACACGCAGATCGTGATGGACGCGCTGTTCCGGATCAATCGCGAGGACGGCATCACCGTCATCTGCAATCTGCATCATCTCGATATCGCGCAGAAATATTGCGACCGGCTGATCGGCATGGCCGCCGGCAAGGTCGTCTTCGACGGTCCGCCCCATGCGCTCACGGCCGAAATCGCGGCCGAACTCTACGGCATCGAGGCCAAGGACGCCGGCGCGGAAGCGCTCGACCAACTCGACGCCATCGCCAGCGAAGAAGCCCAGCGCGCCAAGCAGAACGTCGCCTGAGCCTGCCGAACGCCTTCCCCGAGTCTAACGCACAAGAAATCAACCGCAACAGGAGCAAAGCCATGCTGACCCGTCGTCATACCCTCGCCCTTGCCGCCGCTGGCGTCGCGGCTTCGCTCGCCGCTCCCGCCTACGCGCAGGACTGGAAGGCGAAGTATCCCGAACTCGTCTTCGCCATCATCCCGGCCGAGAACGCTTCGGGCGTCGTCGAGCGCTACACCCCCTTCGTCAACTATCTGTCGAAGGAACTCGGCACCAAGATCACGCTGCGCATCGCCAGCGACTATGCCGCCCTGATCGAGGGCCAGCGCGCCGGCAACATCCATATCGGCATGTACGGCCCCTCCTCTTTCGCCCGGGCCCTGATGACCGGCGCCAAGATCGACGCCTTCGCGATCGAGACCAATCTTGACGGCACCAAGGGCTATTACTCGGTCTTCTACGTGAAGAAGGATTCGCCCTATCAGAAGATCGAGGACCTGAAGGGCAAGAACCTCGGCCTCGTCGACCCCAATTCGACCTCGGGCAACAACGTGCCGCGCTTTGCGCTCGACGGAATGAAGATCGATCCCGAGACCTATTTCTCCAAGGTCGTCTATACGGGCAGCCATGAGAATGCGGTGATCGCTCTCGGCCAGGGCACCGTCGATGTCGCCGCCAACTGGTGGAACGACGAGCAGGAGTCCAACCTCCTGCGCATGGCCCGCAAGAACATGGTCAAGGCCGAGGATTTCCGGATCATCTACAAGTCCGAGCAGATCGTGAACTCGCCGATGGCCTATCTCTCCGAGTTGCCGGCCGATCTCAAGGCCAAGATCAAGGACGCGGTGCTGAACCTCGCCACCAAGGACAAGGCCGCCTTCGACAAGATCTACGAGGGCAAGCAGGGACCGCTGCAGGCCGTCGACAACAAGGCCTATGACCCGATCATCGAACTGAACAAGTTCGTCGACGCGCTGCGCCGCAAGAAGGCGTCGTAATCCGACTTCACGCCATTCCCGTCATGGTCGGGCTTGTCCCGACCATCCACATCTTCCGGCGTCGAGCCTTGTGATGACGATGTGGATGCTTGCCGCAAGGGCGAGCATGGCGGGGAGGTTCCTCGCATAGCGACGGAATTCACTCTCCATGACCCTCGCGATCGACCGCAGCGATCCTGCGATCTCGGCCCATGCCGCCGCTTATCGGCAGGCCGTCTCGGCGAAGCGGCGGCAGACGCTGATCGGCGTTGCGATCTTCGTCGCGCTCGTGGTGGTCTCCGCTCGCGGCTCGGAGGTCGACCTCCAGAAATTCGTCGAGAACGTCTGGCGGTTCCCGAAATACATTCTCGAAACCATGCCGGTCCTGCGCTGGAACAGCTTCGGCGCTGACGTCGCCGAATGGTTCTGGGGTTGGAAGGGCTGGCTCAAGCTGCTCTGGCAGACCGTGCTGATCGCCTATATCGGCACCATCCTCGGCGCGGTCGGCGGTTTCCTGCTCTGCTTCGTCGCCGCCGCCAATCTCGGCCGCTCCGGCGCCTTGCGCTTCGTCACCAGGCGCTATCTCGAATTCTGCCGCACCGTTCCCGAGATCGTCTTCGCGCTGATCTTCGTCATCGCCTTCGGGCTCGGGCCGCTGCCCGGTGTGCTCGCGATCGCGATCCACACCACCGGCGCGATGGGCAAGCTGTTTTCCGAGGTCGTCGAGAACATCGATATGAAGCCGGTCGACGGGCTCATCGCGACGGGCGCCGGCTGGTGGCAGGTGATCCGCTTCGCCGTCGTTCCGCAGGTGCTCTCGAATTTCGCGAGCTATTCGCTGCTGCGCTTCGAGATCAATGTGCGCGGCGCCTCGATCATGGGCTTCGTCGGGGCGGGCGGCATCGGGCAGGACCTCATCGAGGCGATCCGGAAATTCTACTTCACCGACATCAGCGCCATCCTGCTGCTGATCATCGTCACCGTGATGCTGATCGACTACGGCACCGAGCGCCTGCGCCACGCGCTGCTCAGCCTGGAGCACGGCAAATGAGCCTCGCCTTGTCCGCCACCGAACGGGACGCGCTCGTCACCCGCCACAAGACCGCGATCGACGGCTCGCTTCGCAACCGCCTGATGACGATCGCGGTCGTGGCCGGGCTGGTCGGATTGTTCGTCTACGGGGTGACGACGCTCGAGGTCTCGTTCTGGCGGATCCTGAACGGCTTCGGCAACCTCGGCACATTCGTCGTGCTGATGCTGCCGCCCGACCCGGGCTCTTTCGCGCGCGCCACATTGTTCGTCAAGGCGCTGTTCGAGACCATCGCGATCGCCTTTCTGGGCACGATTCTCGCCGCGGTCATCGCCTTTCCACTCGGCTTCATCGCGGCGCGCAACGTCATCGCCAACAAGGTCGTACATTTCCTGGCGCGGCGCTCGCTCGACACGGTGCGCGGCGTCGATGCGCTGATCTGGGCGCTGATCTGGGTCAATGTCGTGGGCCTGGGGCCGTTCGCCGGCATGCTCGCGATCATGACCAGCGACATCGGCGCGTTCGGCAAGCTCTATTCGGAAGCGATCGAGGCCGCCGACCGCAAGCCCGTCGAGGGCGTCACCTCGATGGGCGGCGGCAAGCTGCACGAGATCCGCTTCGGCATGATCCCGCAGGTGCTGCCGGTTATCGCCAGCCAGGTGCTGTACTACATCGAATCCAACACGCGCTCCTCGACCATCATCGGCATCGTCGGGGCCGGCGGCATCGGGCTTTATCTCGCCGAGACCATCCGCACGCTGGAATGGCAGCAGGTTTCTTTCCTGATCCTGCTGATCCTCGCCGCTGTGACCGCAATCGACTTCATCTCGAGCAAATTGCGCTTCGCGATCATCGGCAAGCGCGCCATCTGACTCCGCGCTATTGGAGGCGGACAGAGACGCTCTCGCTGACGCCGGCTGAATCGATCACGGAAATCCGCACGAAGCCGCGCCCGCCGGGCTGCCAGGCGGCCTCGCGCCGGCGGGTGGGCGACAGTACCGGCGCGCCATCGACCAGCCAGGTGAAGGGCGGCGCGCCGCCGGTGACCTTGAGGTTGAGGAGTGCGCGGCCATCGACGGCCGAGGCGGCGAGGTCGATGCGCGCGCCCTCCGGCGGGAAGGCAAGCTTGAGCGTGGGCGTCGCCATGGCCAACACGGTCTTGGGGATGTCCTGTCGCAGATGGCGCAAGGGCGGCGGCAATTGCGCGGCGCTGGCGGTGATGGCATCCGCCGGCATCGGGAAGGCGCGCGGGTCGATCCCGAGCCTCGCGAAGGCGTCGAACAGGATCGGAGCCGCCACGCTGCGCCCGACGAGGCCGGGCACCGAGCCATTGTCGGCCCGCCCGACCCAGACGCCGATCGTGTGCTTGCGGTCGAACCCGACCGCCCAGGCGTCGCGATAGCCGTAAGAGGTGCCGGTCTTGTATGCGATGCGGCCGGGAGCGGCGTTGAGCGGCGGCGGCGCGCCGAGCAGCGTATCGGCGACATACCAGGCGGCGACCGGATCGACGAGGCGAAGCGGGGGCGCCACCGCCGCGGGCGAAGATTTGACGGTCAACTCCGACATTTGCCCGCCGCGCGCCAGCCCGACATAAAGGCGCGTCAGGTCCGACAGCGTGATGCCAAGCCCGCCGAGACCGACCGCCAGCCCCGGCGCGCCGCCCTCCGTCGGCATCGCGATCGTAACGCCTGCAGCGCGCAGCCGCGACAGGAAGCGCTGCGGCCCAACCGCCGAGAGCAACTCGACAGCCGGCACGTTGAGCGAGAGCTGCAGCGCCTTGCGGGCCGGGACCATGCCCTGGAAGGTCATGTCGAAGTTCTCGGGCACATAGATGCCGTAGCGCGTCGGCCGGTCCTCCAGCATCGTCTCGGGATGGGCGAGGCCGTTGTCGAAGGCGAGCGCGTAGATCAAAGGCTTCAGCGCCGAGCCCGGCGAGCGCAAGGCCCGGGTCAGGTCGAGCGACCCGGCACGCTCGGTCGCGAAATAGTCGACGCCGCCGACCGAGGCGCGGATCGCGCCGGTGTCGTTGTCGACCACGAGGATCGCGGTCGAGACCTGAGGCGGCAACGTCACGACGCGCTCGCGGGCGAGGCTTTCGAGATTGGACTGCAGGCGCGCATCGAGGGTAAGCCGGTGGACGGGCTCCGCGGGAGCCTGCGCCACGACCTGCTCGGCGACATGCGGGGCGAGGTTGGGGAAGGGTTTTCGCGCAGCGGGGATCGGCTCGTCGCGGGCGGCGGCGATTTCGGCCGGCGTGACCAGTCCTGCTTTGGCTGCACGAGCCAGGACGCGGTCACGGGCGCGCTCGGCGGCGGCGGCGAAGCGGTCGGGACGGCGCTGCTTGGGGGCTTGCGGCAGGGCCACCAGAAGCGCGGCCTCGGCGGTCGAGAGCCGCTTCGGCTCCTTGCCGAAATAGGCGAAGCTCGCTGCGCGCACGCCTTCGAGATTGCCGCCAAAGGGGGCGAGCGTCAGATAGAGATCGAGGATACGGGCCTTTTCGAATCGCCGCTCCAGCTCGATGGCGCGCACCGCCTGCCTGAGCTTGGCGGCAAGCGAGCGCTCCTCGCGCGGCTCCAGCAGCCGGGCGACCTGCATCGAGAGCGTCGAGCCGCCGGAGACGATGCGGCCGTACGCGAGCGCCTGCCATGCGGCGCGGGCCATGCCGAGCGGATCGATGCCGGCGTGGCTGTCGAAGCGTTTGTCCTCGAAGGCCTTCAGCATTGCGAGATAACGCGGGTCGACGTCGGCATGCGTGACCGGCAGCTTCCAGCGCCCGTCCTCGGTCAGGAATGGCCGCAGCAGACGGCCCTCGCGATCGAGAACGACGGTGGAGCGATCGGAGGCGGTTGTGAGGTCGAGCGGGGGGAGGCTGGCGGCGTAGGCGAGGAGGGCGGCGCACCCCGTCATTGCGAGGAGCGTCAGCGACGAAGCAATCCAGCGGGCTGCGCGACGGCTCCTGGGTTGCTTCGCTGCGCTCGCAATGACGCCTGGCACTTCCACCGCCTTACCGCGCCGAAGCAATGTCCACCGTCCCGAACGCCGTGCGCCCGAAGCGATCGGGCCGGTACATGTCCTCGATCACGGCGGCGGGCGCGACATAGCGGCCGGGCGAGACGGCGCGGGCGATGTAGGCGACGGTAAAGGCGAGTTTTTGGGAGCTGGAGCCGTCGCGGTCGAAGGCCGCGACATAGCGGTCATCGCGCGCTTCGGTGTGGACCGGGGAAACCTCCTGCTTCAGCCAGTCGAGCCCCGCCGTCGAGGCGCCTTCGGTCAGGTTGGCGTTCTCGATCTCCAGGCCCGCCGGCAGCGGATCGACCAGCAGCACCCGGCCGTAGCGGGTCGTCGGCTCTGTCACGGTCAGCGCCACGACATAGCGCTCGTTCTGGCGCAGGCGCGCAGGGTCGGCCCGCTCGCCCTTCATCGTGTAGATCAGGCGCTCCAGCCCGAAGCCCTGGTTCAGCGCGGGCTCGGCCCCTGTCGGGATGCCGGAGACGGTGATCACGGCCTGCGCTGCGCCCGCGCCCGGATTGGCGACGGTGAGCGGTTTGCCCTCCAACGCCTCCTGCGAGATCGTGCGGTAGAGCGGGCCCTTACGCTCGGTTCCGTCGACGATCAGCGACATGCCTTCGGCGTCTTTGGCCATGGCTTGGGCAGCGAGCACCATCCACATCTGCTCCTGCGTCGAGGTGTAGCGCGCAGCACTGCGCGCCTGCTCGACGACTGAAGCGGCGCGCGAAATGTCGGCGCGTTCGCCATTGGCCTCGGCGATCAGCGCCAGCACGCCCGCGCCATCGCGCAGCCGTGTACCGTAATCGGCGCGCGACAGCCCGTCGTCGCGTGTTGCCAGGAGGCTGGCGAGGGCGCTGGTGAAGGCGGCCCGGCCGCGTGTGCGGTCGCCCAGCGCAGACAAGGCCGCGCCGATCTGGCCTCGCGCGAGAGGCGTGGCGAAATCGTTCAGCTTGTTGTCGGCGAGATAGCGCAGGTCGCCCATCACCGGCCGGCCGTTGCGGGCCAGCACATAGAGCGCATAGGCGATGCCGGCAGCCTCCTCCTTGTTGATCTCGCTGGTGTTGACGACCTGGTTGCGCAGGCGATCGAGCGCGAGGTTGAAGGCGATCGCCGGGACTGCGAACTGGCGCTCGCGCGCCCGCGTCAGGAAGTCGGCGACGAACGCATCGAGCCAGAGATCCTCGCCGCCGACGCCCCAGAGGCCGAAGGAGCCATTGGCGCCCTGGCGGGCCAGCACGCGCTCGATCGCGCCATTGACGCGCTCGTCGGCGTTGGCGTCGAGCGCCAGGTTTTCCATGGAGGCGAGCCGATTGACCGCGAGCAGCGGCAGCGCGCGGCTGACCGTCTGCTCGGTGCAGCCGTAAGGGTAGCGGTCGAGCGCCTTGAGCAAGGCCGGCACGTCGAGCGCGGCCAGCGGCGAGATCGAGACCGAGACCTGTCCGGAATTGGGCACGAGATCGGCCATCAGGTCGGCCGAAACGGTGATCGCGCCACCATTGCCGGGGATCGGCCGGACGACGCGCCGTGCGATCGTCGCGGCTGAGGGCTGTACCCGGACGGCGAGATTCTGCACCGTGCCGACGCCGTTCGGCCCGGTGATCTTCACATCGAACTCGGCTCGGCCCAATCCTGCGGCAGTGACCGGCAGCGTCATCTGCGTCTTGGCCCCGGTGGCGAGCTGGACTGTGCGGCGCGTCGCGTCGGCTGCTATCAGGACGGGGCCGCGCACATCGAGATCGACCACATAGGGCCCGGCCGGCCCCTCGACATTGTCGATCTGGAGATGGAAGCGCGACTGGTCGCCGATGGCGAGGAAGCGCGGCAGGGTCGCCTGCGCCACCACCGGGTCGCGCACGATGACGTCGGTGCTGGCCTGCCCGGTGCGGCCGGCACTCCAGGCCACCGCCATGACGCGGACCGAGCCGTTGAACGCCGGCATGTCGAAATCGATCTTCGCCGTGCCGTCGGAGCCGACCTTCACCACGCCGGAATAGCGCGCCACCGGCTCCTGCGTGGGCTTTTCGCCGCCGAGCGCGGGGGCTGCGTCGCCGCCAGTGCGGATCGCGCCGCGCACGCCCTGCATGCCGTCGATCAGATAGCCGTAGAGATCGCGCAGTTCGTGGCCGAGCTGGCGCTGGCCGAAGAAGAATTTGCTCGGATCGGGGCTCTCGAAGCGTGTCAGGTTGAGAATGCCGACATCGACGGCGGCAACCGTGACGAAGGCGTCCTCACCGGCGCGCGCGCCGGCGACCTTGACCGGCAGAGACAGGGTCGAAAGCGGGCGAACCAGATTGGGCGCGCCGAGATCGAGCGTCAGCGTCCTGCTCTCCTTGCCGATCTGGAACCAGGACAGGCCGATGGCGCGGCCGGGCAGACGCTGGGCGGCCGTATCCATCGGGCGGTGCGCGAGCACGACCAGATAGGCGCTCGCGCCCCATTCCGCTTTGACCGGGATGGAGGCCGTCGCGCCCCCAGTCGGCACGTCGATGGTGCGCAGCTCGCTCAGCCGGTCGCTGACCACCGCGATCGTCGCCTTGCCGGCGAAACGGGGCGCGAGCCGGACCTGCAGGCTCTCGCCTTCGGCGTAGGACGCTTTGTCGAGCGCGACATCGAGCACGTCGGGCGTATCGGCGGTCTTGTCGGCCTCGTAGCCGACGGTGAAGGAGACCGAGGTCTCGGTGGCATCCGCGCCCTCGGCCGAGACGTCGAGCCGGTAAGTGCCCCAGTCGACCGCCGAGGCGATACGCGCGCCTGCATCGACCGTCACCGCGATTTCGCCATCGGCGACGCGCCTCGTCTGCTTGACGCCCTCGAAGTTCCAGCGTCCGTCCTGGAAGAACCACTGATAGTTGCGCGTGACCTTGGACAAAGTCCATTTCACGCCGGGCCGGGCGAGGCGTCGGCCATCGCCATTGGCCATGATGACCTCGAAATTCGCGGTCTGGCCATTGCCGAGTTCGCCATCCCTGAACAGCTTCTTCACGCCGATGGCCGCGCCCTTCGGCACGATCGGCAGAGTCACCGAACGGGCGATGGCGCGCCCGCCCGGTTCGCCGACGCGCAGGGTCAGTTCGACCTCCAGAGGGCGGTTGGTCTCCGACTGTTCGACCGGATTGGCGAGCGTGGCCTTGCCGGCGGCGTCGGTCGTGGCGCTCTCCTCGAAGTCGAACTGGCGCGGCTCGAAGGCTTCGTCGGTCAGGCCGACCTCGTAGCCGGCGAAGCCGGGAATGGCGCTGGCGGTCGCCGACCGGATCGTCAGCGAGCCGGTGACGTCGAGCTCGGAGCCAGGCGCGCCGTAGAGATAGCGCGCAGTCAGGTCGATCTCGGCCGGCTCGCCGGCCTGCAGGACCGGCTTCTTCGGCGCGAGCGTCAGCTCCAGCCGCTCGGGCACGTAGTCCTCGACGAGGAAGGAAACCTCGCCGATCGCCGGGCCCTTCGGATCGGCAAAGGCCTGGACACGCCAGGTGCCGGTCTGCGCGCCGGAGATCAGCGGGATGGCATGCGCCCGCCCGCCCGCGCCCTGGTCCTCGACCTGGCGGCGGCGGTATTCGACGCCGTCGGGGCGCTTGACCGCGATGGTCAGCGGCAGCCCGGTCACCGCCGCGCCGCGCGCATCGCGCAGCAGGCCGGTGAGGTAGACCGTCTCGCCGGAACGATAGACGCCGCGCTCGGTGTAGAGATAGGCGTCGAGGCCGGCAGGGGCGACGCGGCCCTTGACGCCGCGGTCGGAGAGATCGAATGCGGTCTGCTTCAGGTCGAGGAAGCCGTAATCCTCGCCCAGCAGCGCGGTGACGAGGCCGGGCGCATTGCCGCCCTGGCCCTTGCCGAGCCCTGAGTCGAAGCGGGCATAGCCGTTAGCGTCCGAGCGGGCCGTGCCCAAGATCTCGTTGTTGCGGGCGACGAGCCTGACCTCCGTGTCGGCGACCGGCGAGGCGTCGGCGAGCGAGCGCACCAGCACATGCACGCCGTCCGGGCCGGTGAAGGCGGTGAGACCGAGATCGGAGACGACGAACCATTGCGTGGCGCGCGTCGTGCCATCGTCATAGTCGCCGCCGTCGCCGTCGGTGGGCGCGGGGGCGGCCCTGCCGCCTGCGGGCTTGGCAAACATGACATAGACGCCCGGCTTGAGCGCGCCGACCGCCTCGATCACCGGGAAGGCGGTGACCACGTCCTTGTTGAGTTCGGACTTGACCTCCATCGAGCCGGTCCAGACGGTCTGGCCCTTGTCGGAAGCGATCTGCTTCGACTGATAGGAGCCAAGCTGGCCCAAAAAGTCCTCGGAATGGACAGAGTTGATCAGATTGCGGTCGCCGATGCGCATCACCTCGAGATCGAGCCTGTCGGCATTGACCGAGACGACCGGGACGCCCTGCTGGCCGGTGCGCGGCAGCACGTAATTCTTGCCGGTAAAGCGCACAGACGGCGTGCGGTCGCGGACATAGATCTCGTAATCGCCCGATTTCAGCAGTCTTTCGTCGGGAATCGCCGAGGGCACGCCCTGGCGGATGACGAAGGCGTAGCGCTCGCCATGGCGCAGGCCGTCGACGCAGATCTGGCGCTCCTCTGCGCTGACGGCGAAATCGCCGCGCCCTCCGGAGACGGCGACATAAGGCGCGAAATCGACGCGGCCGCGCGCCAGCGGCTCGGAGAACTCGAAGCAGGCGCGGGGCGAGGCGGCGTCGGCATCGACCTTGTTTCCGGTGAGGCGGAAGCCGCGGGTCTCGCGCAGGGCCTCGTAGGCGGTGCGCAGCGATGCATTTTCGACGAGGTCGAGGCTGAGGCGATAGGCCGTCAGCGCCGGGCGCCAGACCTCGTTCTTCTCAAAGGTGCGGGCGAGCACGCCGAGCGAGGCGGCCTCGTCGGCCCGGTTCGCCGAGCGCTGATAGGCGAGATAGGCCGCCGAAACGGCTCGCTCGCGCAGCTCGTAGCGCTCGCGGTAGTCGCGCGGCTCGATCGCGTTGGCGGCGTTGGCCATCAGCCGCCAGGCGGCGGCGTTGTTGGGCTCGGCCACCACGGCTGCGTTGGCGCGCGGCAGGGCGGCGCGGGCGTCACCCCGGCCGAGCGCGGCGAGGCCGTCGCGCAGAGCCGTCGTCGCGGGCTGTCCGGCCGAAACCTCGCGCTTCAGCCGCTCTTCGAGCTGTTGGCCCTGGGCCGCGAGATCAGAGCGGACATAGGCTTTCTGGGCGAAAGCGGGGGCGGCCGCGACGACCAGACCCAAGGCAAGCGCGAGGCGGGCGAGCAGCGTCATGGTTGTCGTCTCCATCGGGCCGGACCGGCAGTTTCGCGCGGGCGCGCATCGACCGGATGACGGGCCTGCCGCTCCGGTGCGCAGGCTATCACCGGCGCTTGCGCGCGCAATCCGAAAGCGACGGGACGGATGCGCGATCGCAGTTGCGGAGCGGAGCGATCTGTCGCTGAATGCCGCAGCCTCTGACCGCTTGGGGAGACGGGCGATGATGCCGACGATCGAATCTGCCTGTCTGCGGAACGGCTATGCTGGTCTCGTGCTGGCCGGGGCCTTCGCCCTGTCGGGAGCATCGCTCGCTCAGACGCCGGCGCCCAACCCGAAACTGGCCATTGCGCAGTCCAGTTTCGAGGCGCTGCCCGAAGCCGAACGCAAGGCGATCCAGACCGATCTGATCTGGACCGGTCATCTCAACAGCGCCGCCAGCGGTGGCTACGGTCCCTTGACCTTCCGGGCCGTCAACGCCTTCAAGGCGGGCAAGGGCGCGCCCGACGGGCTGCTGACGCCGGCCGAGCGGCGCGTTCTGGCGCAGCAGGGGCAGGCGGCGCGCGACGCCGCAGGCTTCCGGATCGTCAGCGACGAGCGCACCGGCATCAGGCTTGGCGTGCCGCAGGCGGTGCTGCCGAAGCGCGAAGCGCTGCCGACCGGCAGCCGGTGGCAGAGCGCCGACGGCAAGGTCACGCTCGATGTGACGACCACGCCGATGGCCGAGCCGCTGGAGGCCATCTTCGAGCGCGCGACGGTGGCGAACCCGAACAATCCCGGCCGCAAGATCACCTACAAGTTGCTGCGGCCGGATTTCTTCGTCATCACCGGCGAGACGCCGACGGGAAAGTTCTACCGCCGCCTCGCAGCCGGGCCGCAGGGCCTGCGCGGCTTCTCGATCGGCTACGACAAGGCGCTTGCGCCGGGCCTCGACAAGCTCGTCATCGCGATCGCGTCGAGCTTCGAGCCGTTCCCGACCGGGCCTGCGCCTAGCGCGCCTGCCACGACGCCGGGCGGCGCGATCGCCGGGCTGACCGGGGGCGTCCCGCAACTGCCGCCGGTGACCGCGCGGCCGACGGAGCGTCATGGCGTCGGACTCGCTCTGTCCGATCGTGCTGTCCTGACAGCGGCGAGCGCGCTCGACGGCTGCCGCACGCTGCGCGCCGGCGGGCGCGTCGGACGCCTGCGGCTCAAGGACGACGCGACGGGACTTGCGGTGCTCGATCTCGACGGCAACTCCGGAGCAGCCGCGTCCGGCTTGCGGGCCGAGGCGTTGGCCGACAAGGAGAGCCTCGTGCTGCTCGCCTTCGGCGACGATGGCGGCAAGCGGGCGGCGCAGGCCTTGCCGGGCTCGGGCGCGCGGATCGGGCCGAACGCGGCGGTGTTCGCGCCGCTCCAGCCGGGCCAGGCCGGCAGCCCGGTGTTCGACCGGCAGGGGCGCTGGGTCGGCCTGGTCACCGCCAACCCGTCCGACAAGGTGCTGGTCGCAGGCGTCGCGCCGCAGCGCGCCTATGCGATCGCTGACGGGGCGGCGCTGCAGGCTGTCCTCGGCAAGGCGGGCCTCGCCGTCGCACCGGCGGCGGCCGGCAGCGATCTCAGCACCGGGGAGGTGGTCGAGAAGGCCGGCAAAGCTGTGCTGCCGGTCGTCTGCGGATTGTGACGCCACACGCAAACAGCAGTTGTCTGCGCCGCGACAATCGGCTCAGATAGCGTGCCTATCCAAGAGCGCCCCGGTTCCGATCCGAGGAGCGCTCGCGACTAAATCGATTTAGGGAGAGACATCGTGAGCGACATCATCAGCAGACGTTCGATTCTTAAAGGCGCGGCGGCCGCCGGCGCGGCCGGGCTGGTCGCCAGTCCGGCGCTCGCCCAGGCGAAATGGCCGAACCGGCCGGTCACCGTGGTCTGCCCGTGGGGCGCGGGTGGCGGCACGGACGCCACCGCGCGCATCATCGCGGCGATCCTCGAGAAGAATCTCGGCCAGCCCTTCAACGTCGTGAACCGCACGGGCGGCTCCGGCGTGGTCGGTCATTCGGCGATCGCGACCGCCGCGCCCGATGGCTACACCATGGGCATGATCACGGTCGAGATCACCATGATGCACCATCAGGGCCTGACCGAACTCAACCCGACGAGCTACACGCCGCTCGCCCTGATGAACGAGGATCCGCCAGGCGTGCAGGTCAAGTCCGACTCGCCCTACAAGGACATCAAGGCGCTCGCCGACGCGATCAAGGCTGCGCCTGCCGGCAAGTTCAAGGCATCGGGCACCGGGCAGGGCGGCATCTGGCACCTCGCGCTGATCGGCTGGCTGCAGGCCATGGGCCTGAAGCCGGATCACGTCGCCTGGGCGCCGTCGAACGGCGCGGCTCCGGCGATGCAGGACCTCGCCGCCGGCGGCATCGACATGGTGACCTGCTCGGTCCCAGAGGGGCGGGCCATGATCGACGCCGGCAAGGCGAAGTCGCTGGCCATCATGGCTGCCGAGCGCAACCCACAGTTCAAGGACGTGCCGACGCTCAACGAATCGCTCGGCATCAACTATTCGGTCGGGGCCTGGCGCGGCATCGCCGCGCCAAAGAACCTGCCGGCCGACATCCAGGCGACGCTGATCGCCGAGCTGAAGAAGGCCTACGATTCGAAGGAGTTCCAAGACTTCATGAACGCGCGCGGCTTCGGCATGAAGTTCGCCGACCAGGCGGGCTTCACGAAGTTCATGGCCGATGGCGACAAGGCGATGGGTTCCGCCATGACCGCGGCTGGTCTCGCCAAGAAGGCCTGACCTCGGCCCAATGCGACGGAGCGGCCGCCGACGCGGCCGCTCCGCCTTTTTGCCACTTGGCTCCAGAAGGCCGTCACCGCACGCCGATGTGTGCCTGGCCTCCTCGCAAGGTCCGCAGCCGATGCGTTTCAACGATGCCATCGTCGGCGCGCTGTTCATCCTCCTCGCCGGAGCGATGATCGCGCTGACATTTTCATTCCCGCCCTTCCCCGGCCAGAAATATGGCCCCAGCCTGTTCCCGCGCATCATCGCCAGCGGCATCATCCTGTGCTCGGCGATGCTCGTACTGCGTGGCCTGAAGGAGCGGCACGAAGCGGGCAGCCCGTGGCTTGGTCTCGCGGAGTGGATGCACAAGCCCCATCGGCTCGCCTCGTTCGCGCTCATGATGGCGGCGATGGTGTTTTATATCCTGGCGTCGGAGCCGCTGGGCTTCATCCTGACCGCGTTCCTGATCCAGCTTTGCCTGTTCCTCTGGTTTGGGGTCAGGCCGGTGACGGCGCTCATCGTCGCCGGCGTCATGACGGGGCTGGTCCAGTACTTCTTCGGCTCTTTGATGCGTGTGCCTTTGCCGCGCGGCATCCTCGACAGCATTCTGTGAGGAGCCGGACATGACAGCGATCACCACGGCCTTCGGTCTCGTCTTCGACCCCTATGTGCTGGCCGTCATCATGGGCTCGGCGGTGTTCGGCATGTTCGTCGGCGCGATGCCCGGCCTGACGGCCACGATGGCAACAGCTCTTCTGGTGCCGGTGACGTTCTTCATGGCGCCGGTGCCGGCGCTCGGCGCCATCGTCACCGCCACGGCGATGGCGATCTTCGCCGGCGACATCCCCGCCGCGATGCTGCGCATGCCGGGCACGCCGGCCTCGGCCGCCTATGCCGACGAGAGCTATGAGATGATGAAGAAGGGCCAGCTCGACCTCAATATGGGGGTGAATCTGGTCTTCTCGGTCCTCGGTGGCATCTTCGGCGTGCTGGTCCTGATCGTGCTCGCGCCCGCGCTGGCCGAGGTCGCGATCAATTTTTCGTCCTTCGAGTATTTCTGGCTCGCCTGCCTCGGGCTGACCTGCGCGGTCTTCATCGGCACGGGCGACCCGCTGAAAGGCCTGCTCTCGCTGTTCATCGGATTGGCCATAGGCTGCGTCGGCATCGATCCGGCGGCAGGCCAGCCGCGCTTCACCTTCGGCAATGTCGATCTGCTCTCGGGCATCAATTTCATCCCGACCCTGATCGGCATGTTCGCCGTTTCCGAACTGCTGCGCGGCGCTGTGACGATGGAGAAGGGTGGCATGCGGGTGACGCAGGCCGTCGGCAATTTGATGACCGGCATGGGCGAGATGTTCCGGAAATACTGGAAGAACTTCCTGCGCGGCTCGATGATCGGCACGGTGATCGGGGCTCTTCCGGGCGCTGGCGCCGATATCGCCGCCTGGGTGTCCTACGCCGTCTCCAAGAAGCTCTCCAAGGAGCCCGAAAAATTCGGCACCGGCCATATCGAGGGCGTCGTCGATGCGACCTCGGCGAACAACTCGGCTGTCGGAGCGGCCTGGATTCCCGCGCTCGTCTTCGGTATTCCCGGCGATTCGATCACTGCGATCGTGATCGGTGTCCTCTACATGAAGGGGATGAATCCCGGCCCTAGCGTGTTCCTGCAGACGCCGGAGCTGATCTACGCCGTCTTCATCATCTTCATCCTCGCCAACCTCATCATGTTCCCGCTCGGCTGGGCGGCCATCAAATCGGCCAAGCAGATCCTGCGCGTGCCCCGCAACATCCTGCTGCCGATCATCCTGATCTTCTGCATGGTCGGCTCCTTCGCCATGACCAATTCGCTCTACGGCGTGGTGCTGATGGTGGTGATGGGCCTGTTCGGCTGGTTCCTCGAGGAACAGGGCATACCCGTCGCGCCGCTGATTCTCGGCCTCGTGCTCGGCGAGATGCTGGAGCAGAACTTCATGAGCTCGATGATCAAGGCCGATGGTTCGTTCCTCGGTTTCCTCAACCGGCCGATCGCCGGCACGCTCGGGGTCGCGACGCTGCTGCTCTGGGCGGTGATGATCTGGAGAGCCCTGCCGATCGGCAGGGCGCGCGCCGCGCCCGCCTGAGCGCCGCTGCCCGCTCAGCCGATGGTCCCTGCGGCGCGCAATGTCGCGCGCCGGTCGGCATCGAGACCGATTTCGTCCAGCACAGCATCGGTATCCTGCCCCAGCCCCGGCGGGCGATGGCGCAACGGGAGGCGTTCGCCGTCTAGCCTGTACGGCGGCGAGAGAACGGACGGCGTCGCCGCGGCGTCGGGAGCCACCGACACCATGCCGGCCTGCGTCGCGCGCTGCGAGCGCAGCGCCCGGTTGAGACCCAGCACCTCGCCTGCCGGGATGCCGTGCACGCTAAGCCGCTCCAGCAGCAGCGCGCGGGGCCGCGCACGCAGTTCCGCTTCGAGCACCGGCAGCAGCTCGGGCCGCGCCTGCGTGCGCTGGAGGTTCGTCGCGAAGCGCGGATCGTCTGCGATGTCCGGTCGCGCGATGACATGGCGGCAGAAACGGTCGAACTGGGCGTTGTTGCCGACGGTGATGACGAGCGGGCCGTCGGCCGCCTCGAACACGCCATAGGGCACGATCGAGGGATGGGCGTTGCCGTAGCGCGGCGGGTCTTCGCCCAAGGCCAGCGCCTCCAGCCCGTAATAGGAGGTGACGGAGAGGCCGCAGTCGAACAGCGCCATCTCGATGTGCCGGCCCTTGCCGGTGCGACCGCGCTGGACCAGCGCCGCGAGGATCGCCTGAGCGGAGAACTGGCCGGTGAAGAGATCGACGATGGCGACGCCGAATTTGAGCGGCGGCTGGTCGTCATTGCCGTTCATGCCCATCAGGCCGGATTCGCCCTGGATGACGAGGTCGTAGCCGGGGCGGGTCGACTCCGGTCCGTTGGAACCGTAACCAGCGATCGAGCAATAGATCAGGCCGGGGTTGAGCGCGCTCAAGGCCTCGTAGCCGAGGCCGAGCCGGTCGGCCCCGCCGGTCTTGAAGTTCTGGATCAGCACGTCGCTTCTGGCGGCAAGGTCGCGCACGATGGCCAAGCCTTCGGGCTTGCCGAGATCGACGCCGATGGCGCGCTTGTTGCGATTGACGCTGTTGAAATAGCAGGTGTTGGCTTCTCCCAGCCGAAAGCCCCAGTCGCGCGTGTCGTCGCCGCGGCCGGGATGCTCGACCTTGATGACCTCGGCCCCGAGATCGCCCAGCACCTGGCCGCACCAGGGGCCGGCGAGGATGCGCGAGAGATCGAGCACGCGGATCCCCGACAGTGGCAGATCGAGATCGTTGCTCACGAGCCCATCACCCCCTCCAGGCTGGCGGCGAGCGCGATCAGGCGTGGACGGATTTCGCTCATCAGCATCTGCCGGTCGAGGATGACGCTGGGCGCGCCGCAATTGATCGACATCGGCGGCAGGCCGCCCCCGGGCCGGAACGCCACGGCGATGGCGTCGACCGTCGGCTGCCAGTCGCCAAAGGAGCGGGCGCAGCCGAATTCGCGGTAGTCGGCGAGCGCGCGTTCGACCCCGTCGCGCAGGCGCGGCCAGCCGGCATCGTCGACCGAGCGGATGTCGTCGAGGATGGCGCGGCGCTCAGCCTCGTCGCAGACGGCGAGATAGGCCCGGCCCATCGCGCTGCGGGCCATCGAGAGCCGGGAGCCGACATCCATGTTGAGCGCGATCGCGACCTCGCCCCGGCAGCACTCGATGTAGCGCATGCTGAGCCGGTCGCGGACGCCGAGCCCGATCGTGGCGTTGGAGAACGCCGCGAGGTCGCGCATTCCCGGCCGGGCGAGATGTCGGACGTCGAGCCCCGCCAGCGCGGTTGCGCCGAGCGCGATCAGCGCCGTGCCGAGGCGGTATCCGCCGGATTCCGGGACGTGATGGAGATAGCCCAGCGTCGTCAGCGTGTGGGTGAGGCGCGAGACGGTGGAGCGGGCCAGGCCGCAACGTTCGGCGATCTCGGAATTGCCGAGGGTGCGTTCGCCGCGCCGGAAGCAGGCCAGCACATCGAGCCCGCGCGCCAGCGCCGTGACGAAGTGGCGGTCATCCTTCGTCTCGTCAGGCTCCTCGGGCGCGGTTGCCCGCTTCGCCATCGCCGGATGCGTTTTTACGCTCGCCTGCACCGCTCAGCGCTTCATCAGGAAGGCAGCGAAGGCGGCCTGCGCTTCGGCCGACATCAACCGCTCGCCGAAATGACGGCTTTCGGTCGCGATCGTCTCCGCGACGCTCTGCGCATGGCCGCGCTTCAGCAGCATCTTGGTCAGCGCGACCGATTGTGGCGGCAGGGCCGCGAGCGCGCGGGCCTTCTCAATCGCCATGGCGAGCGCGCCGCCTTCGGGCGTCACGGCGTTGAGCAGGCCAGCCTCCAGCGCCGTCTCCGGGCCGAAGGCTTCGGCCAGCATCAGCAGTTCGGCGGCGCGCTTGGAGCCGGCGATCAGCGGCAGCAGATAGGAGGACGCGCCCTCCGGGCAGAGGCCGAGCGCCACGAAGGGCATGCGGAAGCTCGCGCCCCTGGCACCGTAGGCGAGGTCGCAATGCAGCAGCATCGTCGTGCCGATGCCGACAGCGAAGCCTTCCACGGCAGCCACGACCGGCTTCCTCGCTGTCGAGATCGCGGTGAGGAAGTCCATCGCGATGCGCGGGCCGGTGTCGGCTGCCGCCGCGAAATCCTTGATGTCGTTGCCGCTCGTGAAGCAGCCGCCGGCGCCGGTCAGCACCATGGCGCGGATATCGGCGTCGGCCTCGGCCGCGCCGATCGCATCTATCAGCCCCTGATAGCTCGCCCGGTCGAGCGCGTTCTTGCGCTCGGGCCGGTTCATGGTGATCTGGATGACGCCTGGCGCGACGGTCTCGGTTAGAACGGTGGCGGTCATCTCATCTTCCTTGTTCAGACGGTCGTGAGAGCAGTTTTCGCCTGCAGATATTCGGCCTTGAGCCGCGCGATCACCTGCGCGACCGGCGGCGCGTCGTCGATCAGGCCGACGCCCTGGCCCGAACCCCAGATGTCGCGCCAGGCTTTTGCGGTGCCCGAGCCAAAACTCATCTTGGTCTTGTCGGCATCGGGCAAGGCATCGGGATCGAGCCCCTGCGCGGCGATCGAGGGTTTGAGATAGTTGCCGGGCACGCCGGTGAAATAGGGCGTGTAGACGATGTCGGCCGCGCTCGTCTCGACGATCATGTCCTTGTAGCCCTGGGCGGCATTGGCTTCCTGCGTCGCGATGAAGCGCGTGCCGATATAGGCGAGGTCCGCGCCCATCGCCTGCGTCGCCAGGATCGCCTGGCCGGTCGCGATCGCGCCCGACAGGATGATCGGGCCGTCGAAGAAGCGCCTGACCTCGCCGACGAGCGCGAAGGGCGAGAGCGTTCCGGCATGGCCGCCGGCCCCGGCGCAGACCAGGATCAGCCCGTCGACGCCGGCCTCCAGCGCCTTCTGGGCATGGCGGATCGTGGTGACGTCGTGGAAGACCAGCCCGCCATAGGAATGGGCGGCCGCAACCACCTCGCCGGGCGCGCGCAGCGAGGTGATGATGATCGGCACCTCGTGTTTGACGCAGACCTCCATGTCGTGGCGCAGGCGATCGTTGCTGGCATGGACGATCTGGTTGACCGCGAAGGGCGCGATCTTGCGGGTCGGGTCCGCCGCCTTCGCCGCCGCGAGTTCGGCCTTGATCCGGGTGAGCCAGACATCGAGCTGGTCGGCGGGCCTCGCATTCAGCGCCGGAAACGAGCCGACGACGCCGTTCAGGCATTGCGCCATGACGAGCTCCGGGCCCGAGACGATGAACATCGGCGAGCCGATCACCGGCAGGTCGAGCGCGTTTGCGAGGGAGGAGGGCAGGGCCATGGTCTCGGTCCGTCAGGGGTTCGCCGGTCCGCCTTCGCGGGCGAGATAGAGATCGTGCAGGCGCCCGAGATCGACGCTCGCCGCCTTCTGGCTGAGCAGGACCTTTCCCGAACGCATCAGATGGACATGGTCGGCGACCGAAAGCGCGATATGCGTGTTCTGCTCGATCAGCGCGATGGTGACGCCCTCGGCCTTGAGCCGGCGGACGATGCCGAAGACCTCCTTGACGATGACCGGCGCGAGGCCAAGCGAGGGCTCGTCGATCAGCAGGATGCGCGGCTCGCTCATCATGCCGCGCCCCATCGCGACCATCTGCGCCTCGCCGCCGGAGAGCGAGCCGGCCGCCTGGCCACGGCGCTCCTTCAGACGCGGAAACAGTTCGTAGACGCGCTCCAGATTGCGGCTTTGGGCCTTGCGGCAGCGGCGCGGATAGGCCCCGAGCGACAGGTTTTCCTCGACGCTCATATCCTTGAAGACGAGCCGGCCCTCGGGAACCATGACGAGCCCGGCCTCGATCAGGTCCCAGGTCTTGGCTTTCAGCGTCCGTCCGTCGAGCCTGATCTCGCCCTGATGCGGCACGAGGCCCATCAGCGCGCGGAACAGCGTGGTCTTGCCCGCGCCGTTGGGTCCGACGATGGCCGTGAGTTCGCCCTTGGGCACGGCGAGCGAGACGTCCCAGAGCACGTTGATCGCGCCATAGCCGGCGCGGAGGTTGCGGACCTCAAGCATCGGCCGTCCCCGTATAGCTCTCGACCACGGCCGGGTTGCGGAAGACCTCGTCGGGCGTGCCGTCGGCGATCAACTGGCCAAAGTTAAGGACCACGGCGCGCGAGCACAGGGTCGAGATCGTCTCGATGTCGTGCTCGACGATGACGATCGTGAGGCCATAGCGCTCGTGCAGTTCGCGGAGCTTGGCGATGAAGCGGCGCTTGGCCTGGCTTTCGAGGCCGGCCAGCACCTCGTCAAGCAGCAAGAGCCTCGGATTGGTGGCGAGCGCCTTGGCCACTTCGAGGCGCTTGAGCTCCTGCAAAGCGAGTTCGGTCGCGGCGTCGCGCTCTGCGTGTTCGGTGAGTTCCATCACCTGCAGGATCTCGTCGATGCGGACAGGGTCGGATTTGCCCGCGCCAAAAACCTGCGCGACGGTCAGGTTCTCGCGCACGGTCAGATGGTGCATCGGCTGCGGGATCTGGAAGGTGCGGCCGAGGCCAAGCCTTGCGCGGGCGTGCAGCGCCATTCCGCCGATCTCGCGCTCCTCGAACAGGATTTTCCCCGAGCGCGGCCGGACGAGGCCGGAGATGGTGTTGAACAGGGTGGTCTTGCCCGCGCCGTTGGGGCCGACGAGACCGAGGATTTCGCCGGCCCCCATCGCGAACGACACGCCCTTCAGCGCGACGAGGCCGCCGAAGCGGACGGTGACGTCCTCAAGCCGCAGCATGGGCGGCTCCCGTCTTCTTGGTCTCTGTCTTCTTCTTGCCGAACAGTCCGAACAGGCCGTTTGGCGCGATCAGGATCATCCCCGCCAGCAGCACGCCAAGGATGATCTGGTGGCCGACCGGCAGGATCGCCTTGGCGACGAGCTGGTCGAACAGGTAGATCGCGATCGCGCCCGCTACAGGCCCGAGGATGGTGCGATAACCGCCGAAGATCGCCGCGATGATCGGCAGCACCGACCAGTTGCCGGAGAAGGCGTAGTCCGGCTCGAGAAAGTTGATGATGTGGGCGTTCATCGCGCCGAACAGCCCGGTGATGAAGGCCGAGAACAGCAGCATCCAGGCCTTGAGCAAGGTCGCGTTTACGCCGACGACGCGGGTCGCGTCCTCGCTCTCGGCCATGGCGCGGAGCGCCGTGCCGACATCGCTCGCCTTCACGGCGCGATAGGCAAGCAGGCACAGGCCCACCATAACGACGAGCAGCCAGTAGCTGCCGATGCGGCTGGAAAAGTCGATGCCGGCGATCGTCGGCAGCACCGGGAAGCGCGCGAAGCCCGCCGAGCCGCCGGTGAGCCAGCTCAGCTCGGTCGCGAGGATCTTGAAGATGTGCGCATAGGCGAGGATGGCGAGCGCGAAATAGGGGCCCGACAGCCTCAGCGCCGGCAGCATGGCCAGCGATGAGAGCGCCGCGACCGCGCCGCCGGCCAGCAGCGCGAGCGGCACCGGCAGGCCGGCCTTTGCGGAAAGAAGGGCGGAGGCATAGGCCCCGACGCCGAAGAAGGCGGCGTGGCCGAAGGAGACCATGCCGCCGAGATTGCCGAGCAGCGCCCAGGCGAGCGCGACGCCGGCCACGATCAGGCCCGATACCATCAGCCCCATGATGTAGCCGTTGCCGCCATAGACCAGCGGGACGATGCAGGCCGCCAGCGCGAGCAGGATACCGGGGAGGTTCTTCGCGATCATCGCCTCAACCCCGTCGCGCCCGGGCGCCGAAGAGCCCGTTCGGCATGAAGAAGAGCACGAGCAGGAACAAAACCATGCCGACGAGTTCCTGCAGCGCCGAACTCGCCAGCGTCACCGTCATCGCCTCGGTGACGCCGAGCAACAGCGCCGCGCAGAAGACGCCGGGGATCGAGCCGACGCCGGCCAGCACCGTAACGACGAAGGCCTTGACCGTCAGCGCGGGGCCGAGCGCCGGCTGGACCACGCTCATGGTGAAGAGCGCGACGCCGGCCACGCTGGCGAGAATCCCGGCGACGAGGAAGGCTGCGAGTTCGACCCGGCGCGGATCGATGCCCATCAGCATGGCGGCGTCACGGTTGGAGGAAACGGCGCGCACCGCGCGGCCATACCAGCTCAGCTTCAGCCACCACCATAGCCCGGTCATAACGCAAAGGCTGACGACGAAGGCGGTGAGCTCGCCCTTCATCGCATAGACGGTGTGGAAGGAGATCGCGTCCTGCAGGATCGGCGAATTGGTCGAGCGGACGTCGCTGGCGAAGACGAGCAGGATGCCATTGGTCAGGATGATGCCGATGGCAAAGGTCAGGATCAGCGAGTTCAGCTCGCGGTGGAGCTTGATGCGGTCGATCAGCAGATAGACCGCGATCGAGACGAACGCCGTCACCGCGGAGGCGAGCGGGATCGCGGCGTAAGGATTCCAGCCCGTCCGGCTCTCGATGAAATAGGCCATGTAGGCGGCGAGCAGCACGAGTTCGCCATGGGCGAGATTGATGATCTTCATCGCGCCGAAGGTCAGCGCGATGCCGAGCGCCACGAGCGCATAGACCGAGCCGACGAGCAGGCCGGAGAAGATCGCTTGCTGGGAGAGTTCGAGCATGAGGCGGGGTTTCGGCCTGTCTTTAGCGCTTCACACGCTGTCATCCCGGGCGACCGCAGGGAGACCCGGGATCCATTCCTGAACCTTGCGATGGTCAGGCATGGATCCCGGGTCTTCGCTTCGCTGCGCCCGGGATGACTGCGCGTTTGTCAGATTGTGACGTTCACCACGGCAGGCCGGGATAAGCGATCTTGCCCGTGGCCTGCTCGGCCGGCGAGACCAGCACGATCTTGCCCTCGCGGTGCTGGCCCATGGCCAGGGTGAAATTCGGGTTGTCGCCGGTCTCGTTGAAGGCAATCGGGCCGAGCACCGAGGAGCGTTTGGTCTTGCGGACCTCATCGGCGAGGCCGCCGGTCTTGAGCGTGCCGGCGTCTGCGGCGCGGCCGAGCGCCTCGCACAGCACCATCGTCTTCACGAAGGAGAGCGTCGCGGCGTAGTCGATGTCCTTGTTGAACATCGACTTGAAGGCGGCGACGAAGGCCTGGCCCTCGGCGTCCTTCATGTCGACGGGATAGGGCAGCGGCGTCGTGCCGACGACGTTCTGCATCAGGTCGGGGAAATCCTGGTACATTTTCGGGATCGCCAGCGACCAGGCCCCCGAGATCAGCTTGACGCCGGGCTTGAGCACCTTGGCGGCCCGGATGATGCCGACATAGTCATTCTCATAGGCCGACATGAAGATGATCTCGGACTTGTCCTGCAGCTTCACCTTGTTGATGATCGGCTTGAAGTCGGTGATCGCGGGGTCGAAGGGATGCAGGGTGACCTTGACGTTCTTCTTCGCAAGGCTCTCCTCGAGCCCCTTTGCGAGCAGCATCGGAGCCTCGCGCGTCGAGGCGACGATGGAGACGCTGCCGGCCTTGAGTTCCTCGACCATGCCCTCGAAGCCGCGCAGATAGCCGGCATTGTTGTTGATCCGGAAGAAGTTCTTGTTGCCGCGCTGGACCAGTTCCTCGCTGACCGCGCCGGCGGTGATGTAGACCTTGCCGAGCCGGTTGGCGGTGTCAGAGGCCGGGCCGACGATGTTGGAGCCGTAGCCGCCGAGGATCGCGACCGCGCCGTCGGAGGCCAGTTTCTCGACCGCGCCTACCGCCTTGGCCGGCTGGGTCTCGTCGTCGACAAGCGTGACCTTGATCTGGTGCTTGGTCTGCGAGTCGTTGTACATCTTGACCGCGACCAGCATGCCTTCGCGAAACGACTGTCCCGAGCGCGCCAGCGAGCCCGTCAGCGGCATGTGCGAGCCGACCTGGATCTCCTCGGCGCTCGCAACCGGGCTCCATGCGAAGCTCGCGGCAACGCCGACGATCAGCGTCGAGGTCAGAAAGTTCCTGCGGGTCATGGCGTTCCTCCGGACTGCTTCTTCATCGCGGCTTCGGGGTCGGCGCGATGCGGCACTGGCGACAGGCATGACATGGCGTTTCGCAAACGGTCAAGGCGATGGGCATGAATTCCGCGATGCAGCATCTGGGTCGCGGAGCACCATGTCTGCCCGTCAAACTCTTGACAAACCGGACTGCGGGCTCTTCCTAGCAGCCACTCATGCAGACATTCGTTCTGCAGTGCAGAACAATTAGGCCTTCGGGGACGACGCCCATGCAGACCGTCCAGACCGCGAAACGTGGCGCGATCGCGATCCTGACAATCGACAATCCACCCGTCAACGCGCTCGCGGCCAACTTGCGCGCCGACCTCAAGGCCGCGGTCGAATCGGCTGCGTCCGACGCCGGCATCGACGCGATCGTGATCGCCGCGGCAGGCCGCGCCTTCATCGCCGGGGCGGACATCAGCGAGTTCGGCAAGCCCCCGGTCGCGCCGATTCTGCCCGACGTACTCGATGCGATCGAGGGCTGCGCGAAGCCGGTTGTGGCCGCGATCCAGGGCGCGGCGCTTGGCGGCGGACTGGAAGTCGCGCTCGCCTGCCACGGCCGCGTTGCCGCGCCTGCCGCAAAACTCGGCCTGCCAGAGATCAAGCTCGGCATCGTTCCCGGCGCGGGCGGCACGCAGCGGCTGCCCCGGCTTGTCGGTGCGGCCAAAGCATTTCCGATGATGCTGTCCGGCGAGCCCGTCTCGGGTGAAAAGGCTCTTGCGCTTGGGCTGGTCGATGAGGTCAGCGACGATGTGGTCGCGGCCGCCGTCCCGCTGGCGCAGCGGCTTGCCGCAAAGGGCGCGCCGCGCCGGACCGGTGAGCAGGATGACAGGCTGACGCCGGAGGACAGAGCGGCGTTCGAGGCACTCGCATTGGATGCGACGAAGAAGTCCAGCGACATGCCCAATGCGATGGCGCTGGTCGAGGCGGTGCGCAACGTCTTCACGCTGTCCTTTGCGGAGGGGCTGGCGGCGGAGAGGGCGCTTTTTCTGAAGCTCGTCGCCGATGAGCGCTCGAAGGCGCTGCGCCATGTCTTCTTCGCCGAGCGCGAGGCCGCGAAGGTCCCTGGCATCGCTCCGGGGACGGCGGAACGGCCGATCGCATCGGCGGCTGTGATCGGGGCCGGCACGATGGGCGGCGGCATCGCGATGTGCTTCGCCAATGCCGGCATCCCGGTGACGCTGATCGAGCAGCAGCAGGCGCAGATCGACAATGGGATCAACCGGGTCGCTGCGATCTACGAGATGTCGGTGACGCGCGGCTCGCTGACGCCTGAGAACCGCGACAGGCGGCTCGCGCTGATCACACCTGCCGTGGGTCTGCAGGCGGCTGCCGGAGCCGATATCGTGGTCGAGGCGGCGTTTGAGGAGATGGGCATCAAGCAGGAGATATTCAGCGCGCTCGACGCCATCGTGAAGCCCGGCGCTATCCTCGCCAGCAACACCTCCTACCTCGACATACCCACCATCGCCGCCGCGACAAACCGCCCGCAGGATGTGCTCGGCATGCATTTCTTCAGCCCGGCCAATGTGATGAAGCTGCTGGAGATCGTGCGGCCGGCCGGCGTCGCCGACGATGTGGTGGCGACCGCGGTGTCGCTCGCGCGCCGGCTCGGCAAGGTGCCGGTCGTGGTCGGCAACGGCTTCGGCTTCGTCGGCAACCGCATGCTCGAGCAGCGCACGAAAGCCGCTGAGCGGCTGCTGATCGCCGGCGCCCTCCCTCATGAAGTGGATGCGGCGCTGACAGGCTTCGGCTTCAAGATGGGACCGTTCGCCATGTCCGACCTCGCCGGTAACGATATCGGCTGGCGCACGCGCAAGTCGCGCGGCAAGACGGCGGCCGTCGCCGACGCGATCTGCGAGGCAGGCTGGTTCGGCCAGAAGACGGGCCGCGGCTATTACATCTATCCCGAGGGCGCGCGCGCCGGCGAGCGCGATCCGGAGGTTGAGGCGTTGATCGCCTGCATCTCGAAGGAGCAGGGCGTGACGCGGCGCAGCTTCACCCAAGCCGAGATTCTGGCCCGCCTGCTCGACCCGATGGTCAATGAGGGCGCGCGGATTCTGGAAGAGGGCATCGCAAACCGGCCCGGCGACATCGATATCATCTGGCTCAACGGCTACAACTGGCCGGCCTGGCGCGGCGGTCCCATGCACTGGGCCGACACCGTGGGCTTGGACGTCATCGTCAGGAGGCTGGAGGAACAGGCGGCAGAGAGCGGCGACGCCGCGCTGGAGCCGGCCCCGTTGCTCCGCAAACTCGCAGCCGAGGGCAAGACCTTTTCCGAACTGAAGGCCAGGGCCGCGTGAGCGGTTCGGCGCGCCCGATCTGGCAGGAGCGCTTCCCGCATGCCTGCGACTGGGATGCGCCGATCGGGACCGGCACGGTGCCGCAGCTTCTGGACGCGCCGGTTGCGGCTACGCCCGACGCCAAGGCGTTTGCGTTCCGCGACCGGGAGCTGAGCTATGCCGAGTTCGACGCGCTGGTCGCGCTGCTCGCCGGCGGGCTGATGGCGGACGGGGTCAAGCCGGGCGACCGGGTCGCACTGCTGCTGCCCAACACGCTCTGGCACCCGATCGCCTTCTTCGCGATCGCGCGCTGCGGCGCGAGCGTGGTGCATCTCTCGGCCCTCGATGCGCCGCGCGAACTCGAACATAAGCTGAAGGTCACGAAACCCTTGCGGCTCGTCACCACCAACCTGCCGGGCTTCCTGCCTCATGCTCTGAAGCTGCTCGACGGCGGTCTCGTGCCGCGCCTGCTCGTCGGCGAGGATGGGCGCTGGGGCGTGTCCGAGACCGCGCCGCTGCCTATCCCTGAGCATGGCGATGTCGCGAAACTCGATGCTCTCATGCTGGCGGAACCGCCGGCGTCATGGCCGGTCGTGACGCCCGACGACCTGATGCTGCTCCAGTTCACCGGCGGCACCACCGGCCTGCCGAAGGCCGCGATGCTGACGCATGGCAACCTCGTCGCGGCGGTGAACATCTACCGGCTCTGGAGCGATGGCGAGCGGCTGGAGCCCGGCGCGCAAAAGGTCATCTGTGTGCTGCCCCTGTTCCACATCTACGCGCTGACGACTGTGCTGCTGCGGCACATCCGCGACGGCAACACCATCCTGCTGCGCCAGCGCTTCGACGTCGACGCGGTCCTCGCCGACATCGAGGAAAAGCGCGCCACGGTGTTCCCCGGCGTCCCGACGATGTGGATCGCCGTACTGAACCATCCCGGCGTCGCGAGCGTTGATTTCTCGTCGCTGCGCTCGAGCATATCGGGCGGCGCGCCGATGCCGTTCGAGGTCCAGAGCCGGCTCGAGGGTATCCTGGGCAAGCGCGTCCATGGCGGCTGGGGCATGACCGAGATCGCGCCGGCCGGCGCGCGCGTCCCCGGCGACGCCAGGCTGCGGCCGGGCCTGATCGGCGTGCCGCTGCCCGGTATCACGATGAAGATCGTCTCGCTGGAGCCCGAGCGCGACGACTTTCCGCCCGGCGAGATCGGCGAGATCGCGATCAGGGGGCCGAACGTTTTCAAGGGCTATCTCGACGACCCCGACAGCACGGCGGACGCCTTCCACGAAGGCTGGTTCCTGACCGGCGATCTCGGTCGGATGGACGAGAACGGGCTGTTCGACATCGTCGACCGGCGCAAAAACATGATCATCTCCAGCGGCTTCAACGTCTATCCGGTGGCGATCGAGAGCGCGATCTACGAGCATCCCGCCGTGCAGGAGGTCGTGGTGATCGGCATCGACGACGCCTATCGCGGCCAGGCGGCGAAGGCCTTCGTCAAGCTCAAGGCCGGGTGCGCGCCCTTTACGCTGGACGAATTGCTGGTCTTTCTGAAGGACCGCCTTGGCCGCCACGAAATGCCGCGCGCGCTCGAATTCCGCGACTCGCTGCCGCGCAGCGCGGCGGGCAAGCTGCTGGCGAAAGTGCTTGTCGCCGAGGAACAAGAGAAGCAGGCGGCAGCCGCCGCTACCGATTCCGCCGCATAGGATTTCCCATGACCGAAGCCGTCATCGTCTCCACCGCCCGCACGCCAATCGGCAAGGCTTTTCGCGGGGCGTTCAACTTGACCAAGGGCGCCGACATGGCCGCTCACGCGATCCGGCACGCGCTCGAGCGCGCCGGCGTCGAGGGCGCGGCCGTCGAGGAGGTCGTGATGGGCTGCGGCTATCCGGAAGCGGCGACGGGCGGAAACGTCGCGCGCCACGCCGCGTTGGTGGCGGGCATCCCGGTGCAGTCCGCCGGCGTCACGGTCAGCCGCTTCTGCGCCTCGGGGCTGGAGGCGATCGCGCATGCGGCGCGGCGCGTGGTCATGGACGGCGTGCCGGTCGCGGTCGGCGGCGGGGTCGAGTCGATCTCGCTCGTCCAGCCGCAGGTTAAGCGTGAATTGACCCAGAACGACTGGCTGATGGCCAACAAGCCGCAGATCTACACCTCGATGATCGAGACCGCCGACATCGTCGCCAGCCGCTACGGCATTTCGCGGCAGGCGCAGGATGAATTCTCGCTGGAGAGCCAGCGTCGCACCGCGTCGGCGCAGCAGCGCCAGCTTTTCGCGGACGAGATCGTGCCGATGTCGGCGACGATGGCGGTCACCGACAAGGCGAGCGGCGAGACGCGAATGGAATCGGTCACGCTCGACAAGGACGAGGGCAACCGGCCAGACACCACGCTGGAAGGGCTGCTGAAGCTCAAGCCCGTGCGTGGAGAGGACCAGTTCATCACCGCCGGCAATGCCAGCCAGCTTTCGGACGGGGCCTCCGCGAGCGTCGTGATGTCGGCTGAGGAAGCCGCGCGCCGGGGACTGACGCCGCTCGGCGTCTTCCGCGGTTTCGCCTCGGCCGGCTGCGAGCCCGACGAGATGGGCATAGGGCCCGTCTTCGCCGTGCCGCGCCTGCTGGAGCGGAACGGGCTGACGGTCGCCGACATCGATCTGTGGGAGCTGAACGAGGCTTTCGCCTCGCAGTCGCTCTATTGTCGCGACACGCTCGGGATCGATCCCGACAAGGTCAACGTCAATGGCGGGGCGATCTCGGTCGGCCATCCCTTCGGCATGAGCGGGGCGCGGCTCGTCGGGCATGCGCTGCTGGAAGGCCGCCGCCGCAAGGCGCGCTATGCCGTGGTGACGATGTGCGTCGCCGGCGGCATGGGCTGCGCCGGGCTGTTCGAGATCAATCATTGATCATGTTGCGAGCGAAACACCACGTCATCCCGGACGCAGCGAAGCGAAGCTCCGGGATCCATCGTAAAGGGCCATCGTGCTCTATGATCGATCCAGGAGCGGCGCGGCTACGCCGCTTGTCCGGGATGACGTGGTGTTTCCGAGTGAACCGATAAGTCCGGTCGAAAGGACACCTCCATGGACCTGCGCTTCACGCCCGAGGAAACCGCGTTCCGCGACGAGGTGCGGAATTTTTTTCGCACCGAGATTCCGGCCGAGATCCGAAAAAAGGTCTCGGAAGGGCGTGGCCTCTCGCGCGACGACATGGTCACTTCGCAGCGGATCATGAATGCCAAAGGCTGGGCCGTGCCGCACTGGCCCAAGGAATGGGGCGGGAAGGACTGGACGCCGATCCAGCGCTACATCTACACCGAGGAGATGCTGCTTGCGGCCGTGCCGCTGCCGCTGCAGTTCAACTGCTACATGGTCGGGCCGGTCATCGCCGCCTTCGGCAGCCAGGCGCAGAAAGTGAAGCACCTCGCCCGCATCGCCAATCTCGACGAGTGGTGGTGCCAGGGTTTCTCAGAACCCGGAGCCGGCTCGGACCTCGCCTCGCTCAAGACAAGGGCCGTGCGCGAGGGCGAGCATTACATCGTCAACGGCCAGAAGACCTGGACGACGCTCGGCCAGCATGCCGACTGGATCTTCTGCCTCGTCCGAACCGATCCGGCGGCGAAGAAACAGGCCGGCATCTCCTTCATCCTGATCGACATGAAGACGCCGGGCATCACGGTCAGGCCGATCATCACGCTGGAGGGCCGGCACGAGGTCAACGAGGTCTTCTTCGACAATGTGAAGGTCCCTGTCGAGAATCTGGTCGGCGAGGAGAACAGGGGCTGGGACTACGCCAAATTCCTGCTGGCGAACGAGCGCACCGGCATCGCCCGCATCGGGCTCTCCAAGGAGCGGCTGGCGCGGATCAAGCGGCTGGCGAAGGAGATGCCGGCCGGCGAGGGCACGATGTGGGACGATGCCGCCTTTCGCGAGCGGCTGGCCGAGGTCGAGATCGAACTGAAGGCGCTTGAGATCACGCAGATGCGGGTCGTCGCGGCGCAAGGCAAGGGCGATTCGACCAAGCCCGACCCGGCCTCGTCGATCCTGAAGATCAAGGGCTCGCAACTGCAGCAGGCGACGACGGAGTTGCTGCTTGAGGTGGCAGGGCCGTTTTCGCCGGCAGCCCCGGTGCGCTCCGGGGACCTGACCAACGACTGGCCGTTCGACTATGACTGGGCCGATGCGGCGGCTGCGAGCTATTTCAACAACCGCAAGGTCTCGATCTATGGCGGCTCCAACGAGATCCAGAAGAACATCATCGCCAAGGCGGTGCTGGGACTTTAGCGGTTCGGGCTGGCGGGCTCTCCCGTCATGCTCGGCCTTGTGCCGAGCGTCCACGTCTTGCGACATGAAGTCTTGCGACGCGGATGGAGGAAGACGTGGATGGTCGGGACAAGCCCGACCATGACGGGTTGGCGGTCTCTGCGGACACTGGAACGGCATCATGGATTTCGACCTCACCCCCGAACAGACGCAGCTCAAGGACGGCGTCGACCGGCTGATCTCGTCTACTTACGGCTCGCTGGAGGCGCGACAGACGCTGGCGAAAGAGCCGCTCGGCTTCTCGCAAGCCGGCTGGGGGCGCTTCGCCGAGATGGGCCTGCTCGGCATTCCGTTTTCCGAGGAAGAGGGCGGATTTGGCGGCGGTCCTGTCGAGACGCTGCTGGTGATGGAGGCGCTGGGCCGGGGGCTGGCGCTCGAACCTTATCTCGCGACGGTGGTGCTGGGCGGTAGCGCAGTCCGGCTCGGCGGTTCGGCGCAGATGAAGGGGCGCGTCATTCCCGGCATCGTCGAGGGCACTTCACGGCTTGCGCTCGCATTCACCGAAAAACAGTCGCGCTACGATCTGTTCGACGTGGCGGCCACGGCTCGCAAGACGGCCGAGGGCTATGTTCTGGAGGGCGCGAAGAGCGTCGTGATCCATGGCGACAGCGCGCATCATCTCGTGGTCAGCGCCCGAACCGCCGGCGATCGCCGTGACCGCGACGGCATCAGCCTCTTCCTCGTCCCCGCCGACGCGGAGGGCGTGAAAATCCATGGCTATCCGACGCAGGATGGCGGGCGCGCCGCCGAGATCGCCTTTTCGGGCGTGGTCGTTCCGGCCGGGGAGATGATCGGTGAGGAGGGGGCCGGCCTGGCGATACTGGAGCGGGTCGCCGAGTTCGCCATCGCGGCGCTGGCCTCGGAGTCCGTCGGCATCATGGAGGCGCTGCATGCGCTGACCGTCGATTACCTGAAAACGCGCCAGCAGTTCGGAGCGCCGATCGCGCAGTTCCAGGTGCTGCAGCACCGGGCGGTCGACATGCTGATCGCGCTGGAGCAGGCGCGCTCGATGGCGGCTTATGCCGCAATGATGGTGGACCATCCCGACGCTGCCGAGCGCAACGCCGCACTCTCGGCGGTGAAGGTGCAGGTGAACCGCTCCTGCCGGCTCGTCGGGCAGGAGGCTGTGCAGCTCCATGGCGGCATCGGCATGACGATGGAGTATCTGGGCGCGCATTACTTCAAGCGGCTGACGATGATCGAGAGCCTGTTCGGCGACACGACGCATCACCTGCGGCGCGTCAGCGCGGCCGGAGGGCTGGCGGCATGAATGGCGAGGAGCGACTGGCGTCAGGCGCGGCCTTCCTGCTGGCGCAGTGGCGCGCCGGCACGAAATGCGAGACTATGCCTGAGAGTGTGCGGCCCGCCAACCGGCGGGAGGCCTATGCCATGCAGGCGCTGCTGGAGCGCTCCAGCCCCGAGGCGCTGTTCGGCTGGAAGATCGCGGCGACCAGCAAGGCGGGCCAGGCCCATATCGGCGTGGACGGGCCGCTGGCCGGACGCATACTCGCCGAGCGCGTTCTGGCTGACGGGGCGACGACCTCGCTCACCGGCAATGCGATGCGCGTCGCCGAGGTCGAATTCGCTTTCCGCATGGCGCGGGACCTTGCTCCGCGCGAGGAGCCCTACAGCCAGGACGAGGTGCTCGATGCTGTCGCGTCGCTGCACCCGGCGATCGAGGTGCCCGATAGCCGTTTCTCGGACTTCGTCAGCGCAGGCTATGTCCAACTCGTCGCGGACAATGCCTGCGCCCATGAGTTCGTGCTGGGGACGAGCACGGGCGAGGAATGGCGCGGCCTGGATCTCGCGGCCTATCAGCCCGTTGCCCGGATGCCGGGTCGAGACGACCAAAGCGGGCTTGGCGCAAATGTGCTGGGCGATCCGCGCATCGCGCTGACCTGGCTCGCCAATGAACTGTCGGGGCTCGGCGTCACGCTCAAGGCCGGCGAGGTGGTCACGACGGGGACGTGCCTCGTGCCGATCGCGATTGCGCCCGGCGATGCGATCGAGGCGGATTTCGGGGCGCTGGGGCGCGTGGCGGTCAGCTTCGCCTGACCAGCGCGCGCGCTTTGTCATTGCGCCGCCATGCGAGCCCGCTTTGCTGCGCTGCGGAAGCGGCTGGCGGGAGGTTTTCGTGAGTTCGGGACTGTTTGCACTGCTCGACGACATTGCGGGCCTCGCCAACGTCGCCGCCGCCTCGCTCGACGATGCGGCCTCGCAAGCCGCCAAGGCCAGCGCCAAGGCTGCCGGCATCGTCATCGATGACGCCGCTGTGACGCCGCGCTATGCGGTGGGCTTCGCAGCCGACCGCGAACTGCCGATCATCTGGCGCATCGCCAAGGGTTCGCTGAAGAACAAGCTGCTGTTCCTGCTGCCGGCCGCGTTGGCGCTGACCCTGCTCGCCCCTTGGGCGATCACGCCGTTGCTGATGATCGGCGGCGTGTATCTCTGCTATGAGGGCGCCGAAAAGGTGCTCGAACTCGTCGTGCCGCATGCGCATGGCCATGACGAGACAGGCGCGGAGGTTCTCGACGCCTCGCAACTCGAGAACGAGAAGATCGCCGGCGCGATCAAGACCGATTTCATCCTGTCGGCCGAGATCATGGCGATCACGCTCGCCAGCGTCTCGGCCTCGTCGTTCTGGACGCAGGGGCTGGTGCTCGCCATCGTCGGCATCGGCATGACCCTCTTCGTCTATGGCATCGTCGCGCTGATCGTTAAGGCCGATGACGCCGGCGTCGCACTGGCGCAGAACGAGCGGCCGGTGACCAGCCTGTTCAACCTGCTACGCGGCAGGCGGCTGGCCTCCTACACGACCTCGCCACGCGCCGCCGACCGGGCGCTTCGTCCGGTTACGCGGGGGTTTGGGCGCGGGCTCGTGCTCGGCATGCCGCATTTCCTGAATGTGCTCAGCGCGGTCGGCACCGCCGCCATGCTCTGGGTCGGCGGCGGCATCATCATCCATGGTTTTGCCGGCTATGGATTTGCTGGGGCCGAGCATCTGATCCATGACGCGGCGGTGGCCGGCGGCCGGGCTATCGCCGCCGTCGGCGGGCTGGTCGAATGGCTTGTCACAGCCGCCTGCGCGGCTCTTCTCGGCCTGGTTGTCGGCGGCGTCGCCATCGTCGCCATGCATTACGGCATAACGCCGATCCTGAAGAGGCTGAGGGAGACGGCGCCCAAACGCTCGGTCGAGGGGCGCTCGCCGCACTGAGCCTGGGCCAAAACGTCAGTCCAGCCAGCTCGTGAAACCTTCGACCGGCTCGCGCTCGGGCACCAGCCTGTTGGCTGGCGCGTCGGGATCGGCCTTGCCGATGGCGACGCCGCAGACCACGACCTCGCTTTCGGGGATGGCGAGTTCTCGGCGCACCACGGGGTGAAAGCGCGCGAAGATCGCCTGCGGGCAGGAATCGAGGCCGTGACCCTGCGCGGCGATCAGCAGCGTCTGCACGAACATGCCGAGATCGAGCCAGGAGCCGATTTCGAGATCGCGGTCGATCGTCACCATCAGCGCCACGGGCGCGCCGAAAAAGCGCAGGTTCGCGGCGCTCTGCCGCTTCATGCCCGCGACATCGCCCTTGGTGACGCCGAGCAGGCCGTAGAGGTCCCAACCGACCTTGCGTCGGCGCGACTGGTAGGGCTCGCGGAAGGTTTCGGGGTAGTAGCGGTACTCTTCCGCAGGCGGCAGTTCGGGCGAATCCAGCGCGGCGATCAGCGCCGGCTCCAGCCGCGCGCGGGTCTGCGGACCGAGCACCCGGACCTTCCAGGGCTGCATGTTGGTGCCGCTCGGCGACTGTGCGGCCAGCGCCAGCAAATGGCGCACCAACGCCGGGTCGACCGGGTCGGGCAGGAAGGCGCGGACCGCGCGGCGGCGAAGAATGGCGGCGTCGACGGGATTAGCGGCGAGGGCTTCGCTCATGCGTCTTTCCCTTCGCGGGCCGCCACGAACGCGGCGTGTTCGCTCACAAGCTCGCCAGCCAGCGCCTTGGCGATCAAGGCGCGCGTCTCCGGGATACCGTAGATGGCCACGAAGGAGCCGAAGCGTGGTCCCTGGTCCTCGCCGAAGAGCACCTGATAGATCGCCTTCCACCACTCTCCCGAGACGCCGGGCCGCTCGGGCGTTGCGTTCTTGGCTGCGAGGTTCTGATAGCGCGGAATGATGCGGGCGACGTCGAGCGCCGCATCCTGGATCGTCTCGGCGCTCGCATCAGCCGGTAGCGCCGCCAGCGCCGCATCGAGGGCGGCGAAAGCCGCCCGCTCCGTTTCGTCAGGAAGCCGATAATTCTTTGCCGGCTTCACGAAATCGCGGAAATAGGTGATCGCGTAGCCGACCAGCGCGTCGAGCCGCGGATGGGTCGCGGGCGAGATCGCCGGGGAATAGCGCTGCAGGAAGCCCCACAGCACCGCCTTGTCCTCGGAATTCGCCACCGCGACGAGGTTCATCAGCAGGCTGAACGTCACCTGCGTGCGAACCGCGTTGTCGCCTTCGCCGGATGCGACGATTTCCGGCTGCGGCGGCTCTCCGCCATGGATGTGGAAAACCGGGTTGCCGAGCCGGTTCTTCCAGTCCTGCTTCTCATACCCGGCGAGGAACTGCAGGTACTCGTCCGCCGCGCGCGGGATCACGTCGAAGTGCAGCTTCTTGGCCTCGCGCGGGCGGGAATACATGTAGAGCGACAGGCTCTCCTCGCTGGCATAGGTCAGCCATTGGTCGATGGTCAGGCCGTTGCCCTTCGACTTCGAGATCTTCTGCCCGACTTCGTCGAGGAAGAGTTCGTAGACATAGTGCTGCGGCGCGGGTGCGCCGAGAATTTCGCAGATCTTGTCGTAGATCGGCGCGTTGGTCTGGTGGTCCTTGCCGAACATCTCAAAATCGACGCCGAGCGCATACCAGCGCATGCCGAAATCGGGCTTCCATTGCAGCTTCACATGGCCGCCGGTGACCGGCAGCGTTGTTTCCGTCCCGTCCTCGTCGGCGAAAGTAATGGTGCCGGCCTTCGCATCGACCGCTTTCATCGGCACGTAGAGCACGCGGCCGGTGGTCGGCGAGATCGGCAGGAAGGGCGAATAGGTCGCCTGCCTCTCTGCCCCCAGCGTCGGCAGCATCACGGCCATGATCTGGTCATAGCACTCGGCGGCGCGGATCAGCGCCGCGTCGAACTTGCCGGACTTGTAGTAGTCGGTGGCGCTGGCGAATTCGTAGTCGAAGCCGAATGTGTCGAGGAAGCGGCGCAGCATCGCGTTGTTGTGGTCGCCGAAGCTGGCATAGTCGCCGCCGAACGGGTTGGGCACCGAGGTTAGCGGCTTGTGCAGATGCGGTTCCAGCAAGGCGCGATCCGGCACGCCGTCGGGAATCTTGCGCATCCCGTCCATGTCGTCTGAAAAGCAGAGCAGCCGCGTCGGTACCGCTCCTTGTGTCAGCACATGGAAGGCGTGGCGCACCATGGAAGTGCGCGCGACCTCGCCGAAGGTGCCGATATGCGGCAGTCCCGACGGGCCGTAGCCGGTTTCGAACAGAACCTCCTTCTTGCCCGATTTCCCGATCCGCGCGACCAGCTTGCGTGCTTCCTCGAACGGCCAGGCGGCCGAACGCTGGGCGGCGTCCACAAGGGCGGGGTCGAAGGCGGGCATGATGCGAATGATCCTCGCGATGATGAAAAGAATGCATTGTGTTGTGCGATGCCCGGCTTTGGCAGATCGCGCCGGGCGGCGTCAATGCGCGCTGCGGGCGTGCGCCATCTGCTGCAGCGGGTTGCTGATGCTCGCTACGGGTATAGGCTGACGCCTGACCAGCCTCGAAGGAACACAGTCTTGGATCGCGACCTGCACGACACGCTGACCCAATGGCGCCGGCATCTGCACGCCCATCCGGAGCTTGGCCGCTTCGAGGCGCAGACCAGCGCCTTCGTCCAGCAAAAGCTGACCGAACTCGGTGTGCCCTTCGTCGGCGGGGTCGGCGGCCATGGCGTGGTGGCGACGCTGACGCGGCCGGGCTCGAACCGCTCGGTCGGCCTGCGCGCCGACATGGACGCTCTGCCGATCGCCGAGGTGAACGACTTAGCCTACAAATCCCGCACGCCCAATGTGATGCATGCCTGCGGCCATGACGGACACACCGTCTCGCTGCTTGGGGCGGCGGCGCTTCTGTCGCGCGACGAGAGCTGGAGCGGTACGGTGCAACTCGTCTTCCAGCCGGCCGAGGAAGGGGCTGGCGGGGCGCAGGCGATGCTGGCCGACGGCGTGCTGGAGCGCTTCCCAATGGAGAGCCTGTTTGCGCTGCACAACTGGCCGGGGCTGGAGGCCGGCACGATCGCCGTTCATCGCGGGCCGGTGATGTCGGAGCCCGGACGGTTCAAGATCACGCTGGAGGGCACGGCCGGCCATGCCGCGCTGCCCGACCTGACGCGCGATCCGATCGTCGCCATGGGGCATCTCATCGTCGCGCTGCAGACGGTGGTGGCGCGGAACGTCGATCCGATGGATTCCGCGGTCGTCTCGATCGGGCAGGTGCATGGCGGGGCGGCCTCCAACCAGATCCCGACCAGCGTCTTCATCGAAGGCACGTTTCGCACCTTCGCGCCGGCCGTGCGGGACCGCGTGCTGGCGCGGATCAACGGCATCGCGCACAACATCGCCGCGACCTTCGAGATGAAGGCGCAGGTCGAGACGACGCATGGCGTTGCGACCGTCAACACGGCGGCCGAGGAGGACATCGCGGCTGCCGCCGGTGCGTCTGCCGGGCTCGTGGTCCGGCGCGATCTCAGGGCCAGCACCACGGGCGAGGACTTCGCGCATTTCCTGGAGCGCCTGCCCGGCTGCTACATCTGGATCGGCAACGGGCCGGTGAAGGATGGCGGCGAATTGCACAACGACCGCTACGACTTCAACGACGCGATCCTGCCGGCAGCGTCCGGCTGGATGGCCGCCGTGGCGAAGCAGGCATTGGCCACGGCGGGCTGATCCTCAGAAGGGGCTGACCGGGAAGAAGCGCAAGAACAGCCGCGCATAAGTCCCGTCGTCGCGGAGCGCCTGCAGCGCGTAGTCGAGGCCGCGCTTGAGGGCCGGGTCGTCCTTGCGGAGCAGGAAGGCGACGCCCTCGCCGAAATAGCGGCTCTCGAGAAAAGGGCCGCCGCTGAAGGCGAGGTCGCGGCCGGCGGTTCCGGCGAGCTGGAGCGACAGCGCGACGCCGTCGCCGAAGACATACTCCGCGTCGCCGCTGCGCAGCGCCGCCAGCGCGGCTGCGGGATTGGCCGCCTCGCGGCGCTGCACGAAGGGCAGGAGCTGGTCGAGATAGGCCTGATGCGCGGTGCCCGAGACGACGGCGACGCGCTTGCCGCGCAGAGAGGCGGTGTCGAGATCGACTGATGCGTTGCCGCGCGTCGTGACGAAGCGGGCCGTGCCGCGAAAATAGAGGTGGCTCGCGGCAAAGCGCGTTCTGATCGGTGGCGTTAAGTTGATGGCGGCGGCGAGCACGTCGCCGCGCCCCTCGGCGAGCGTATCGAGCAGCGTGTCGAAGCGGCGCGCCTGGATGGTGCAGCTCCAGGTCATCTTTTCGCAGACGGCGCGGGCAAGCTCGACCGAGAAGCCGGTCAGGGAGCCGTCGGCGCTCGGAAAATGCAGCGGCGGGTACTCGTCGTCGGTCAGGAAGCGCACGACGCGCGGCGGGCCGGGCTCCGGCCGGTCGATGCGAATGCGAGGGTCCCAGAAATCGGGGATGGTGGGACGGGTCTGGGCGAGCGTTTGGCCTGCGGTCAGGAGCAGGACGAGGCAAGCGGTTAGGGTGTCGAGCCGTAGCATGCCGGCATCTGGCGGCAGGGAGCCATCGCAATCAAGAGATTTCGCGTGATAGCGATTACGGTGGACGACAGCCAGCGGGAGGAACCCCTCTCCCTTCAGCAGAGGGGGTCTTCCAGCGCCCCATCCTAAGCCGTCAATGCTGCCGCCGTGGCTTTCGCGCCTTTGTCGAACAGCATCGCCAGATGCCGCTCGACGACCTGTGCAAAGCGCTGCTCGCGCGGCAGATCGCTGCCAAAGATGCTCTCGATGCCGAGCAGGGCCGTGCTCAGCGCTCTGGCGTCGCGGCCAGCGCCGGCCGCCCGCCTCGCGAACTCGGCGGCCAGCGGGTCCTTGACGTCGATCGCCGCGCCAGTCTCGTCCGTTCCCTGCACATAGCGCATCCAGGCAGCGACGCCGAGTGCGAGATGGGCGATCGGCGCGCCCGCCGTCAGCCGGTCGCGGATCGTGCCGAGCAGGCGTTGGGGCAGCTTCTGCGAGCCGTCCATGGCGATCTGCCAGGTGCGGTGCCGGATCGCCGGGTTCTGGAAGCGGGTCAGCAGCGCGGACGCGTAATCGGCCAGCGCCACGCCCTGCGGGGCCGGCACGGTGGGGATGATCTCGCCCCACAGGCCTTGCAGGAAGCGGGCGAAAACGGGGTCGTTGCTCGCCTGCGAGACGGTCTCGTGGCCGGCGAGATAGCCGAGATAGGCGAGGCTCGAATGCGCGCCGTTCAGCATGCGCAGCTTCATGAACTCGAAGGGCGCGACCTCCGAGACCATCTGCGCGCCGACATCTTCCCATTTCGGGCGGCCCGCGCCGAACACGTCCTCGATGGCCCATTGCCGGAAGGGCTCGCCGATCACGGGTGCGGCGTCGTGGACGCCGAGCAGGCGCTCGACTTCGGAGATGTCGGCATCCGTCGTGGCGGGGACGATCCTGTCGACCATGGTGCAGGGGAAGGCCCCGTTGGCTGCGATCCACTGGCTCAGTCCATCGTCTGACAAAGCCGCGAAGTCGCGCACGAGCCCGGCCAGAACCCTGCCGTTATGGGGAAGGTTGTCGCAGCACAGCACGGTGAAGGGCCCGAGACCCGCATCGCGGCGTGCCTTGAGCCCGGCGACGATCAGGCCGATGGCCGATCGCGGGGCGAGCGGATTTGCGATGTCGTGGACGATGTCGGGATGCTCGGCTTTCAGCCTCCCGCTCGCAGGATCGTGGCAGTAGCCCTTTTCCGTGACGGTGAGCGACACGATCTTCGTGCCGGCCGAGGCGAGCCGGGCAATCAGCGCGGCCGGATTCTCCGGTGCGACCAGCACATCGAGCACGGAGCCGATAATGCGAAGGTCCGGACCGGCCGGGCTGCGCTTCAGCAGGGTGTAGAGTCCGTCCTGTGGCTTCAGCCGGTCGCGCTGGTCGGGCCGCTGCAGGCTCGCGCCGATGATGCCCCAGTCGCCGAATTCCCGCTCCAGCGCGTCCTCAGTGTATTCCGCGAGATGCCCACGCGCGAAGGCGCCCAGGCCGAGATGGACGATCCCTGGCTTGAGCGCAGCCCTGTCATAGGCCGGGCGTCGGATCGCGGCGGGGAGGGCGGGCAGCGTCGCGGTTGAGAGGCGGGTCATTTGAACAGGGCCGGCAGCCAGAGCGAGAAGGCGGGGACGTAGGTGACGAGCAGCAGCACCGCGACGCTCGCGCCGTAGAACGGCCAGATCGTGCGCATGCTCTCGCTGATCGAGACCTTGCCGATGGCGCAGGCGACGAATTGCACGGAGCCAACCGGCGGCGTGTTGAGCCCGATGCCCGCATTGAGGATCAGGATGACGCCAAAATGCACCGGATCGACACCGATCGCCTTCACCACCGGCAGGAAGATCGGCGTGCAGATGATGATCATCGGCGCCATGTCCATGAAGGTGCCGAGGACGAGCAGGATCAGGTTGATCAGCAGCAGGATCGCGATCGGATTGTCCGAGATCGACCGCATCAGCTCGATCGTCGCGGCCGGCACCTGCAAAAAGGCCATCAGCCAGCCAAAGGAGGAGGCCGCGCCGATCACCAGCAGCACCATCGCCGTGGTCCGAACCGCGCCGAGCGTGGCGTGCATGAAGCCGTGCCAGTCGAGCTCGCGATAGACGAAGATCGTGACGAAAAGCGCGTAGATCACGGCGACGCAGGAGGATTCGGTCGCGGTGAAGACGCCCGAGCGAACGCCGCCGAAGATGATGCCGATCAGCAGGATGCCGGGTAGCGCCGCCACAAGAAAACGCGCTACCGCCATGAAGCCGGGGAAGACGTCGGCGGGATAGCCGCGCTTCACCGCGACCGCCCAGGCCGCGACCATCAGGGCGAGGCAGAGCATCAGGCCGGGGATGACGCCGGCGGTAAACAGGTCCGCGATCGAGATCGTGCCGCCGGCGGCAAGAGAATAGATGATCATGTTGTGCGAAGGCGGGATCAGCAGCGCGATGATCGCGGCATTGGCCGTAACGTTGACCGCGTAGTCGGGCGCATAGCCGCGCTTGACCATCTGCGGGATCATGATGCCGCCGACGGCGGACGCATCCGCCACGGCCGAACCGGAGATGCCGCCGAAGAGCGTGCAGGTGATGACGTTGACCTGGCCCAGCCCCCCGCGCAGATGCCCGACCAGCGAGGATGCGAACTGGATCAGCCGGTCGGCGATGCCGCCCCGGATCATCAGATCGCCCGAATAGATGAAGAACGGGATCGCCAGCATGGCGAAGGCGTTCATGCCGGTCGACATCTGCTGGAAGACCACCACGGGCGGGATGCCGAGATACAGCACCGTCGCCATGGAGGAGAGGCCGAGGCAGAACGCCACCGGCACGCCGGTGAGCAGCAGCAGCGAAAACGAGACGAAGAGAATCGTGATGGCCATGATTCAGATCTCTCCACTGATGCCGTTGGCGTTGAGCGGCATCGGCGCGAGCTTTTCGCCGGTGAAGAAGAGCAGCAGCTTCTCGATCGAGAACAGTGCGATCAGGCAGCCGCCCGCGATGATCGGGACATAGTCCCAGCCCTTGGAGATGCCGATCATCGGCAGCCGGTCGCTCCAGACCTTGGCCGCGAGTTCCGTGCCGTACCAGACCATGGCGCAGGCGAAGAGCGTGACCAGCGCCTCGTTCATGATGACGAGCGCCGATTTCCACTTGCCGCGCGTGTAATGCAGGCCGACATCGAAGCCCATATGGTCGAGTTCGCGCACGCCGACCGAGCCGCCGAGCAGGATGAACCAGAGCATCAGGAACAGCGAAACCGGCTCGCCCCAGGTCGGCGTGGCGTTCAGGACGTAGCGGCCGAACACCGTCCAGGCGACGATCGCCGTCATGGCGACGAGGCCCGCGCCCGCGGCGAGCAGCGCGAAGAGGCTGATCCGCGCATTGATGCGGGTGAGCAGCCTGGCGAGAGCGGTCATGGCGACGTCCTGACTTTGGGTCCGGGAGTAGGATGGCCTCAGCTTCTTCAGCCCTCATCCTGAGGAGCGGGTGAAAGCCCGCGTCTCGAAGGGTGCTCCAGCTCGCTCCGGAGACATCTGGAGCATCCTTCGAGACGCGCGTTGCGAGCGCTCCTCAGGATGAGGGCTGTGGGGGGCAGGGACTATCCGCCCCCCGATGTCAGTGAAAAATCACTTCACCGCCTGGATCTTGGCGACGAGGTCCTTGAGCGCCGCGTCGGTGACGAACTTGTCGTAGACCGGCTTCATCGCATCGATGAAGGGCTGCTTCTCGACGGTGTTGATGACCGCGCCGCCTGCCTTGACCTTGGCTTCGGAAGCCTTTTCGCGGGCGTCCCAGAGTTCGCGCATCCTGGCGACGGACTCCTTGGCGGCGACCCTCATGATCTCCTGATCTTCCTTGGAGAGCTTGTCGAAGGAGCGCTTCGACATGACCAGCACCTCGGGCGAAAGCGAGTGCTCGGTCAGCGAGTAGAATTTCGAGACCTCGAAATGCTTGGTCGATTCGAAGGAGGGCCAATTGTTCTCCGCGCCGTCGATGACGCCCGTCTGCAGCGCCGAATAGACCTCGCCGAAGGCCATCGGCGTGGCGTTGGCGCCGAGCGCCGAGACCAGCGCGACGAACATGTCCGACTGCTGGACGCGGATCTTCAGGCCCTTCATGTCGGCGGGCGTGTTGATGGGGCGCTTGGAGTTGTAGAAGGAGCGCGAACCGGAATCGTAGAAGGCGAGCCCTACGAGATCGTGCTTCTCGAACTCCTTCAGGATCGAATCGCCGATAGGACCGTCCATCACGGTGCGCATATGGGCGACCGAGCGGAAGATGAAGGGCAGCGAGGGCACGTTCGTCGCCGGGATCAGGTTGTTGAACGGCGCCATGTTGATGCGGTTCAGGTCGATGACGCCAAAGCGGGTCTGCTCGATGGTGTCCTTTTCGTTGCCGAGCTGGGCCGAGTGGAAGACGTTGATCTTGAGGCGGCCCTTGGTGCGCTCCTCCAGCAGCTTGGAGATGTGGCGCACGGCCTCGACCGTCGGGTAATCGGTCGGGTGGATGTCGGTTGAGCGCAGGGTGGTCTGGGCGTTCGCCCCGCTTGTGACAGTGGCGAGGATAGCTGCGCCCGCGAGCGCGGCAAGGCTGCGTTTCGTGATGGTCATCTCAGTCTCTCCCGTTTCTGGTTCGCCGGCTTTTCCGGTCGTTCTTGTCCCGTGATGGGAGCCCTGCCGGCGGCGGCCGGCAAGACGGTCTCGTCTAGAGAAATTCGGCCCTCATCGGCGTGAAGGAATCGATCAGTTGTCCGGCCTCGATGGCGACGACGCCGTGGACGAGGCCAGACGGAACGAAAAAGGTGTCCCCAGCGACGAGCCGGTCGGTCCTGCCGTCTATGGTGACGTCGAAGACGCCGCTCTCGACGTAAGACGCCTGCCGGTGCGGGTGGGTGTGGGCCTTGCCGACGGCGCCGGTCTCGAACACCACGCGCACCACCATCAGATCGTCGCCATAGGCCATGATCTTGCGCTTCACGCCTGGCTCGGTCGGCTCCCAGGCGTAGTCGGCCTCGTGCTGGAAGAAGGAGTTCAGACGGTCGGTCATCGCGCCAGCCAGCCTCCGTCCACGGGGATCACCGCGCCATGCATATAGGCGGCGGCGTCGCTTGCGAGGAACACAGCCGCACCACCGATGTCCGAGGGTTTGCCCCAGCGCCCGGCCGGGATGCGGGCGAGGATCGCGCTGTTGCGGTCGGGGTCGGCGCGCAGCGCCTGCGTGTTGTTGCTCTCGACATAGCCCGGAGCGATCGCGTTCACATTGATGCCCTTCGACGCCCATTCGCAGGCGAGCAGTTTCGTCAGCCCGGCAAGCCCGCTCTTGCTGGCGGTGTAGGACGCGACGCGGATGCCGCCCTGGAATGACAGCAGCGAGGCGATGTTGACGATGCGGCCGGTGCGGCCGGCGTTCAGCGCGGCTTTGGCGAAAGCCTGGGCCAGAAAGAAATTCGCCTTGAGGTTCACGTTCATGACCTCATCCCAGTCGGCTTCGGTGAAGTCGATGGCGTCAGCGCGGCGGATGATGCCGGCATTGTTGACGAGGATGTCGAGCGGGCCTGCAAGGTTTGCCGCCTCAGCGATGACCCGCTCCGCGATGCCGGTCTGCTGGAGATCGACCTGAAGCGCATGGCCGATACCGCCGGCCGCCGCGATCAGCGCCAGCGTCTCGCTCATCTCCGAGCGGCCGGCCGCGACCACGCGTGCGCCGGCCTGCGCCAGTGCCAGCGCGATGCCCTGACCGATGCCGGTATTGGCGCCGGTCACCAGAGCCGCGCGACCCGTCAGGTCGAAGGGCGAGCGCGTCGCCATCAGCGCAAGCTGTCCACAGGGGCGGCGTCCATGTCGGTGAACTCGACATTGTCGCCGGCCATGGCCCAGACGAAGGCGTAGTTCGAGGTGCCGCAGCCGCAATGGATCGACCAGTTCGGCGAGATTACGGCCTGCTCGTTGGCGACCAGCAGGTGCCGCGTCTCCTGCGGCTGCCCCATGAAATGGAAGACACGGTGCGCTGGGTCGAGGTTGAAGTAGAGATAGGCTTCCATCCGCCGCGTATGGGTGTGGCAGGGCATGGAGTTCCAGACGGAGCCCGGCTCCAGCGCCGTCATGCCCATCACCAACTGGTTGGTGCCGGTGGTGTTGGGCATGATGTATTGCCGGATGGTGCGCTTGTTGGAGGTCTCAGGCGTACCAAGATGCAGCGTGTTGGCCTCGTCCTTGCGGATCACCTGATGGGGCGCCTCGCGATGGGCCGGCGCGCTGGTCAGATAGAATTTTGCAGGGTCGGCAGCGTTCGCGCTGCTGAATGAGACGTCCTTTGCGCCGAGGCCGACATAGAGGGCGTCGAGGCCCGGCAGGTCGAAAACCTGGCCATCGACCGTCACGGAGCCGGCGCCGCCGAGATTGATGACGCCGAGTTCGCGCCGAGCCAGGAAGAAGGGCGTGCCGGCCGGCGGATAGGGTTCGAGCGTCAGCGGCTTGGCGGCGGGCATCGCGCCGCCCACGATCATGCGGTCGTAATGGCTGTAGGTGAGCGCGATTTCGCCTGGCACGAAGATGCGCTCGATCAGGAAATCGTTGCGCAGGCCCTGCGAGTCGTAGGTCCTGACGTCGCGTGGATGGGCGGCCTGGCGTTCGTCGATCGTCTTCATGGCGCTGGTCACAGGCGATAGGCCTCCTTGGCCAGGCGGTAAGCGAGATCATGAGCCACTTGCGCCGCCTCGTCCTCGTCGAGACGATGTTCTGCGACGAGCTTCGCGAGGTAATGGCAATCGATGCGGCGGGCGACGTCGTGGCGTGCGGGGATCGAGAGATAGGCCCGCGTGTCGTCGTTGAAGCCGACCGTGTTGTAGAAGCCGGCGGTTTCTGTGGTCAGTTCGCGAAAGCGCAGCATGGCTTCGGGCGCATCGAGGAACCACCAGCCCGGCCCGAGCTTCAGAGCCGGGTAGTGGCCCGCCAGCGGCGCGAGTTCGCGCGAATAGCTGGTCTCGTCCAGCGTGAAGGCGATGACGGTGAGGCCGGGCTCGTTGCCGACCGCGTCGAGCAACGGCTTGAGCGCGGCGACGTAGTCGGTCTGGCGCGGTATGTCGGCGCCCATGTCGCGGCCGAACTGCGCGAAGAGCTGCGGGTTGTGGTTGCGGAAGGAGCCCGGATGGATCTGCAGCACCAGCCCGTCATCGAGGCTCATTTTCGCCATCTCGGTCAGCATCTGGCCGCGGAACAGGTCGGCGTCCTCGGCCGAGGCCTTGCCGGCCACGACCCTGGCAAACAGCGCCTCGCATTCGGATTTCGACAGATTGGCGGTGCGGGCCGAGGCGTGGCCATGGTCCGACGAGGTTGCGCCGCGCTGCCTGAAATAGTCGCGGCGCTGGCGATGGGCGGCGAGGTAGCCGCTCCAGCTCTGGACATTCTCGCCGGTCAGTTCGCCGAACTGGTCGAGATTGGCGGCGAAACCCTCGAACTCCGGATCGACGACGCCGTCTGGACGATAGGCAGTGACGACCTTGCCGGCCCAGCCCGAGGCCCTGATCATGTCGTGCCAGCGCAGATCGTCGAGCGCGCCCTCGGTGGTGGCGATCGCCTCGATGTTGAACCGCTCGAACAGGGCGCGCGGCAGATGTTCGGGTTGAGTCAGCTTTTCGGCGATGCGGTCGTAGATCGCGTCGGCGTTGGCGGGCGAAAGCCGCTCCTCGACGCCGAAGATCGTCGAGGCGGCATGCTCGAACCAGAGCCTGGTCGGCGTGCCCCGGAACAGATGCCAGTGGCTGGCGAAGAGCCGCCAGATCTTGCGCGGATCGCTCTCGACCTCACCACCATCCTTGCGCGCGATGCCGAGGTCTTCCAGCCGCACGCCTTGCGAATAGAGCATGCGGAAGATGTAGTGGTCGGGTTTGACGAAGAGCGTCGCGGGATCGGGGAAAGGCTTGTTCTCGGCGAACCAGCGCGGATCGGTGTGGCCGTGCGGAGAGACGATGGGGAGATCGCGGATCGGTGCATAAAGCCGGCGCGCGATGGCGCGCATCGTCGGCTCGGCGGGAAACAGGCGATCCTCGTGTAGCAGCATCCGCAAACCACTCCCTGAACGCTCGCCATTCGCCTTGAATCCGATGGCCTTGGAGGCTGAATATACTAATATACTAGTCTGTCAAACAGGCTTGTGCTAGCAGCGTTCCACCGGTCCAGTGCTGAGGCGGCGACGTTCCATCGAGGGCGGCGCGCGAGACCGGATGACGGGCGAGGAGAATCGATGTCGGATATGCTGACCGCGGGCGAGAACGGACGCCGGGAGCGCCGTCCGCAGCGCAATTCCGGCGTGCCGGCGCAACGTTCGACTGCCGCTTCGCTGGTGCAGGACGAATTGCGCCGCGCCATCCTGGCGATGACGATCCTGCCCGGCTCGGCCTTGCAGGAGAAGGATCTGACGGCCCGCTTCGGCGTGAGCCGCACCCCGGTGCGCGAGGCGCTGATCAAGCTCAAGGAAGAGGGGCTGGTCGAGATCTTCCCGCAGGCCGGCACATTCGTGTCGCGCATTCCCGTCGGCGCGATTCCGGAGGCGGTGGTGATCCGGCAGGCGCTCGAATGCGCTACCGTGGAGCTTGCGGCACGGCGGGACGACCCCCAGGGCATCCTGAAGCTCGACGCCACGATCGCGCGGCAGGCGGAAGCCGCCGATGTCGGCGACCAGGAGAGCTTTCACGTCGCCGACGAGGACTTTCACGAGGGGCTGGCCGAACTCGCAGGCTTCCCCGGCATCTGGCGCGTGGCCCACGCCGCCAAGAGCCAGATCGACCGCTGCCGGCGCATGACGCTGCCGGTGCCGGGCCGGATGGAGCATGTGCTGCGCGAGCATCTGCTGATCCTCGACGCGGTCAGGCGTGGCGATCCCGAGGCGGCGCAGAGCGCCATGCGCAAGCATCTCGGCGCGCTGCTGCCGGATTTGCCGATGCTGCGCCAGACCCACCCGAACTATTTCATCTGAGCGATCGCGACAGGTCAGGGAGAGCTTCATGCTGAAACAGGGCTGGCGCTGGTTCGGGCCGCGCGATCCGGTCCCGCTCGACACGGTGCGGCAGGCGGGGGCGAGCGAGATCGTCACCGCACTGCACGATGTGCCGATCGGGCAGGCCTGGACGCGGGCGCAGGTCGCCGAGCGCAAGGCGCTGATCGAGACGACGCCGGCCGGCCGCACGCAACTGAGATGGAGCGTGGTCGAGAGCATCCCCGTGCCAGACGACGTCAAGCGGCTGGGCGCCGGCGCGAAAGCCTCGATCGAGGCGTGGATCGCGAGCCTGGAGGCCGTGGCGGCCGAGGGCATCGGCGTCGTTTGCTACAATTTCATGCCGGTGGTCGACTGGACCCGGACCGATCTCGACTGGCCGCTGCCGACGGGGGCGACCGCTTTGCGCTTCGAGCAGGATCGCTTCGCCGCCTTCGACCTTTTCGTGCTGAAACGGCCCGGAGCGGAGGCCGACTATGACGAGGCCGGCATCGCCCGGGCGAAAAGCGTCGCCGACGGCTTGAGTGAGGACGAGGCCGACGCGCTCTCGCGCACCATCGCCGCCGGATTGCCCGGCGGCACCACGGACGCGCTCGACCTCGCGGCCTTCCGCGACCGGCTGGCGGCCTATGGCGGCATCGACGCGCAGCGCCTGCGCGCGCATCTGATCGATTTCCTCGCCATCGTCGCACCGGTCGCCGAGCGCCTCGGCGTCAGGCTGACGCTGCATCCCGACGATCCGCCGCGCCCGCTGTTTGGCCTGCCGCGCGTCGCTTCGACGGAGGCCGATTACGCAGTGCTGTTCGCGGCCGTTCCGAATGCTGCCAACGGCATGTGCTTCTGCACCGGCTCGCTCGGCGTCAGGCCCGACAACGACCTCGCCGGCATCGCGACGCGCTTCGGCGAGCGCATCCATTTCGCGCATCTGCGCGCGACGAAACGCGACCGCGACGGGCTGTCCTTTCACGAGGCCGACCATCTCGACGGCGATGTCGACATGGTCGGGGTGATGCGCGCGCTGGTCGCCGCCAATGCTGGGCGGCCGGAGGAGCGCCGCATCGTCTTCCGCCCCGACCATGGCCACCGCATGCTCGACGATCTGACCAAGCCGGGGAACCCAGGCTACACCGCGATCGGCCGGCTGAAGGGTCTCGCCGAACTGCGCGGCGTGATGCGGGCGGTGGAGCAGGGCGCCTGAGAGCCCGCCTTGCGCTCGTCACGCGGCGCGGCCATCCTTCGGCCCGTGACGGCATTCGGAGAGTTCGGCATGACGACGCGGCGTGATCTTCTGGCGGGCGCAGGGCTGGCAGCGCTCGTTGCGCAGCTTCCCGTGATCGCGCTGGCGCAACCGAAAGACAGCGTCACGATCGCGATGACGCTCGAGCCGCCGACGCTCGACCCGACCTCCGGGGCTGCGCAGGCGATCCGCGAGGTCACGCTGCAGAACATTTTCGAGGGGCTGGTCCGGATGGACCGCGCGGGCAAGATCGTGCCCTGCCTCGCCGAGAGTTGGGAGGTGGCGGCGGACAATGTCACTTATCGCTTCAAGCTGCGCACAAACGCCACATTCCATGACGGCACGCCCTTTACCTCCGAACTGGTGAAGTTCTCCTTCGAGCGCGCGGTCGCCCCCGATTCCACCAACGCGCAGCGCCAACTCTTCGCGCCGATCGCCGCCATCGAGACGCCCGATCCGGTAACGGTGGTGATCACGCTGAAGCAGCCGACGGCGAATTTCCTTTACGGGCTCGCCTGGGGCGACGCGGTCATCGTCGCGCCCGCCAGCGCGGCCAACAACAAGACCAGCCCCGTCGGCACCGGGCCGTTCAAATTCGTGCGCTGGAACCGGGGCGACCGGCTCGAACTGGCGCGCAACGACGCGTATTGGGGGGCGAAGCCCGCTCTCGCGAAAGCGACCTTCCGCTTCATCTCCGATCCGGCCGCGCAGGTCGCCAGCTTGCGCGCCGCCGATGTCGACGCGCAAACCAATCTCGCCGCGCCCGAGGCCGTGGCGCAGCTCAGGGCCGATCCGAAGCTGAAGGTCGCCTTCGGCAAGACCGAGGGCGAGGTCATCCTCGCCACCAACAACGCCAAGCCGCCCTTCAACGACCTGCGCGTGCGGCAGGCCATCGCCCATGTGCTCGACCGCAAGACGATCGCGCTTGGCGTCTACGGCTTCGACGTCGATCTGATCGGCAGCCATTTCTCGCCGCTGCACCCGGCCTATGTCGATCTGACCAATACCTATCCGCCCGATCTGGCCAAGGCCAAGGCGCTGCTGGCACAGGCCGGCCACCCGAACGGCTTCACCTGCACCCTGAGGCTGCCGCCGCCGGCCTATGCGCGCCGCTCGGGCGAGATCATCGCGGCGCTGCTGGCGCAAATCGGCATCAATGCGAGGATCGAGCCGCTGGAGTTCCCGCAATGGCTGGAGCGGGTGTTCCGGGGCAAGGATTTCGACCTCAGCGTGATCGCCCATACCGAGCCGCTCGACATCGGCAACTATGCCCGCGACGACTATTACTTCCAGTACCGGAACCCCGAGTTCAAGGCGCTGATCGCAAAGATCGACGTGACGCTGCCGGAAGCGGAGCGAAACGCGCTCTATGGCGAGGCGCAGCGCATCCTCGCCCGCGACGCGGTCAACGGCTTTCTCTTCGTGCTGCCGAAGATCACGGTGACGGCCGCGGGTCTGGAGGGGATGTGGACCGACTGGCCGCTGCCGATCACGCCGCTGGCCGAGGTGGCCTGGCGCTGACATGCTGGCCTTCGCCGGGCGACGCCTGATCGCCTTCGTGCTGACGCTGATGGCCGCTGCGTTCGTCATCTTCCTGATGCTGGAGGTGCTGCCGGGCGATCCCGCCGCCGTCACGCTCGGCCTCAACGCCGCGCCGGAGGCGCTCGCCGCGCTGCGCGCCGAGATGGGGCTCAACCGGCCGGCCCCGATCCGCTTCCTCGCCTGGGTCAGCGGGCTCGTCACCGGCGATCTCGGACTGAGCTACACCTATCGCGTGCCGGTGTCGCAGCTCATCGCCGAACGCATGGCGGTGACGCTGCCGCTGGCGCTGATGGCGATGACGCTGGCGGCCGCGATCGGTGTGCCGCTTGGCATGCTGGCGGCGGCAAACCACAACCGGCCGGCCGATGCGGCCGTGATGGTGTTTGCTCAAGCGGGGCTCGCCATCCCGAATTTCTGGTTCGGGCTCTTGCTGGTGCTGGTCTTCGCGATCGGACTCGGCTGGCTCCCGGCCGGCGGGTTTCCGGGCTGGCAGGCCGGCGCGGCGGCGGCGTTCCGGTCACTCGCCTTGCCGGCGCTGGCGCTGGCGCTGCCGCAGGCGGCGATCCTGGCGCGGGTGACGCGGTCGGCCATGCTGGATGCGCTGCAGGAGGATTTCGTCCGCACTGCCCGCGCCAAGGGCCTGGGCGAGGCTGTGACCGTGCTGCGGCATGCGCTGCGCAATGCGCTGATCCCGGTGGTGACCATTCTCGGCCTGCAATTCTCGGTGCTGATCGCCGGTGCGATCATCATCGAGAACGTTTTTGCGCTGCCCGGCCTCGGGCGGCTCGTCTTCCAGTCGATCGCCCAGCACGATCTGATCGTGGTCAAGGACCTCGTCATGCTGTTCGCGGCGCTGGCCATCCTGGGCAATTTCCTCGTCGATCTGCTCTATGGCGTGATCGATCCGCGTCTGCGCGAGGCGGCATGAGCGTGGCCGCAATTCCCAAGCGCACCACCCGGCGCCGCTGGTGGACCGGTCCGTCATTCCTGATCGGGGCGGCGCTGACGCTGATCGTCGTCGCGACGGCGCTGCTCTCCTACGTCTGGACGCCGCATAATCCGACTCAGATGGCGATCCTGAACCGGCTGAAGCCGCCATCGGTCGCGAACTGGTTCGGCACGGACCAGTTCGGCCGCGACGTCTTCTCCATGATCATGGTCGGGGCGCGCAATTCGCTGGCGGTCGGCCTCGGCGCGGTCGGCTTCGGCATGGTCGTGGGCACGACGCTCGGACTGCTGGCCGCGATGCGGCGCGACGGGCTTCTCGACAATGCGATCATGCGCAGCGCCGATTTCACGCATGCCTTCCCCGCCGTTCTGACGGCGATCATGATCACGGCGGCGGCGGGGCCGGGCATGCTCAACGCGGTGATCGCGATCGGCGTGCTGAACCTGCCCTATTTCGCGCGGCTGTCGCGCGGATCGGCGCTGCAGGTGTGGACGAAGGATTTCATCCAGGCGGCGCGTGGGCATGGCCTCAGCAACTGGCAGATCACGCTGCGCCATGTGCTTCCCAACATCGCCGGTATCATCACCGTGCAGGCGACGATCCAGTTCGCGCTCGCGGTGCTGGCCGAGGCCGGTCTGTCCTATCTCGGGCTCGGAACCCAGCCGCCCAATCCGTCCTGGGGGCGGATGCTGAACGAGGCCCAGACCTTCATGGCGGTGCAGCCCTGGCTCGCGGTATTTCCGGGCGCGGCGATCGCGGTCACGGTGCTGGGCTTCAATCTGCTCGGCGACGGCCTGCGCGACGCGCTCGATCCGCGCGTCAGGCGGGCGCGATGAGTTTTCCAGGATGAGCCGATGACAAACTACGCCGATCTCTCCACCGCAGAGATGCTTGCGGCCTATGCCGATGGTAGCCTGTCGCCAGTGGCGGTGACTGAAGCCGTGATCGCGCGGATCGAGGCCTGGGAGCCGAGGCTGAACGCGCTCTACGCCTACGACCCGGAAGGCGCGCTCGCGCAGGCCGCCGCCTCCGAGGCGCGCTGGCGCAAGGGGCAGCCGCTGCCGCTCGACGGCGTGCCCTGCACGATCAAGGACAATATCGCCACCAAAGGCACGCCCGTGCCGCTCGGCACTGCCGCGCGCGATCTGATGCCGGCGCTGGAGGACGCGCCGCCGGCGGCACGTCTGCGCGAAGCCGGCTGCGTCATCCTCGCCAAGACGACCATGCCCGATTACGGGATGCTCTCTTCCGGCCTCTCCAGCTTTCACAAACTGGCTCGCAATCCGTTCGATCTGAGAAAGAACCCCGGCGGTTCATCGGCAGGCGCGGGGGCGGCGGGGGCGGCGGGCTACGGCCCGCTGCATGTCGGCACCGATATCGGCGGCTCGATCCGTTTGCCGGCCGGCTGGTGCGGGCTCGTGGGGTTGAAGCCGAGCTTCGGGCGCGTGCCGATCGATCCGAGCTATTATGGACGCGCTGCCGGCCCAATGACACGGAGGGTCACAGACGCCGCGCTGATGATGCGCGAATTGTCCAAGCCCGATGCGCGCGACGGCATGAGCCTGCCGCCGCAAGAGATCGACTGGCTTTCGCTCGATGTCGATCTCAAGGGTTTCCGGCTCGGCTTGCAGATGGAGGCGGGGATCGGACTCCCGGTCGAGCCGCAGGTGCGCGCCGTGATCGAGGCCGCCGCGAAGGCCTTTGCCGATGCCGGTGCGATCGTCGAGCCTGCACCTGCTTTCCTGACGCGCGAGATGCTGGACGGGCTCGACGATTTCTGGCGGCAGCGCGCCTGGGCCGATATCGGGGCGCTGTCCGAGGCGAGGCGCGCGAAAGTGCTGCCCTATATCCTTGCCTGGGCGCAGCGCGGCGCGAACCTGTCGGGTTTGCAAGTCTATCGCGGCATGAGCCAGATGCTGGCGATCCGCGATGCGGCGCTCAAGGCGAGCTCAGCTTTCGATTTCGTGCTCTCGCCGGTGTCGCCCGTGCCGAGTTTTGCAGCCGAGCTCGCCTCGCCCCTGCATGACCCTGAGCGTCCCTTCGAGCACATCGTCTTCACGGTGGCGGCCAACATGTCCGATCAGCCTTCAGTCTCGGTCCATGCGGGGATGACGGCGGATGGTCTGCCGATCGGGCTGCAGATCACAGGCCGCCGCTTCGACGATCTCGGCGTGCTGCGAATGGCGCGGGCGTGGGAGGGTTTGCGTGGCGGCGAGGTGCCGTGGCCAGTCGCCGGTTAGTGCAACTCCCGTTGTCATTCCGGGGCTTCGCACAGCGAAGGGCCCGGAACCCACGACCGGGCGAGCGTCGTTGGCGTTTGGTGAGGGGCGCAGCCCGTCGTGGGTTCCGGGTTCGAGCCTTCGGCTCGCCCTGGAATGACAAGGGGGTTGCAGGCTCGCCTCAGAACAGCGCCGTCGGCGCGAAATGGGCGACCGCCATCAGCGCGACGCCCAGCAGGCCGAGCCCTGCGCCTGTGAAGGCGAGCAGCGTCACGCCGGTGATGATCGCGGCCGAGGAGACCACGATCGCGATCTGGAACAGGCCGGAGACGACATCGTATTTGTCGTCGCGCGCGGAGGAGATGTCGCGCTGCGCCTCGGCCGCCTTGGCGCGCGCCATAAGCTCCTTACGGCCCTCATTGGTCTCGGGTTCGGAGTCGTAGCGGGCGATCGTCGTTTTCCAGCCATCAATCCGCTTCTGCATGCGCTCGCGCGCGGCCGGATCGGTGATGGCGGGAAGCTCGACTTCCATGGTTTCGACGGCGGTGCGCAGGGTCGTACCCCGGATCGTTTTGGCCTGGAAGAAGGCCCAGAGATTGGAGGCCTCGACATTCTTGGCCAGCGCATCCTGCTCGGCGTTCTTGCCGCCGATCTCGGAGAAGGCGAGCAGCAACGCCAGCACCGCTATGAGAAGGCCGATGCGCTTGTTGCCGCTATCAGCGATGTCCGCCGCCGCTGACGCCATGATCCGAATCGCCCCCGCTGGTTGCGGGGCGGGAATGCCGGCGTCGCATGGCAAAGGCAATAGGCCTGATGGCCTGCCTGATGTCAGGCGCGGCTGCGCGGGTGGGCCGCGTCATAGGCCGCCATCAGCCTCGTTGCATCGATGCGGGTGTAGATCTGCGTCGTCGAGAGCGAGGCGTGGCCCAGAAGCTCCTGGATGGCGCGTAGATCGCCCCCGCGCCCGAGCAGATGCGTGGCGAAGGAATGTCGTAAGGCGTGGGGCGTCGCCGAAGCCGGCAGGCCGAGCGCCCCGCGCAAGCCCTCGACCGCAAGCTGGATGATGCGGGGCGAGAGCGGTCCGCCCTTGACGCCGACGAAGAGAGGTCCATCCGCCGCGAGCCGCCAGGGGCAGAGCGCGAGATACTCCGCGACAGCCGTGACGACGACGGGCAGCACCGGGACCATGCGGGTTTTGCTGCCCTTCCCGACTACGGTCAGTCCGTCACGGGGGCTGGTCGGCGCCTGCGCGCGCGTCAGCGACAGCGCCTCCGAAATGCGCAGGCCGCTTCCATAAAGCAGCGCCAGCACGGCCGCGTCGCGCGCCAGCACCCAGTCCTCTCGCGCCTCTCCGGCGCGGCTGTCGGCTTGCGTGACGGCCCTGGCCGCGCGCGCGTCGAGCGGACGGGGGAGCGACTTGCCGATGCGCGGGCCGCGAGTCGCGGCGAACGCCGCCGCCGTCAGCTTGCCGTCCCGCTCGCCAAAGCGGGCGAAGGAGCGCAGCGCCGCGAGCTGGCGCATCAAGGTGCGGTTGCCGACGCCGTCGCGCCGGCGCTGGCCGAGAAAGGCGCGCAGGTCGAAGGGTTTCAGGCCGGCGATGTCCGACAGCGAGGCCGCGCCGCCGAGATGGCCGTCGAGAAAGGCCGCGAACTGGCGCAGGTCGCGGGCATAAGCCTCCAGCGTCTTGGCCGAGAGTCTGCGCTCCGTGGCGAGGTGGGTGAGCCAGGCGCGCTGGAGGGAATCGAGATCGTTCATGCCTCACCATGACGCCCCTGCCTTAACAGGTCGCGAATCGGTGCTAGACAGCCCGGCATGAGCGAAAAGCAGGATGGCGCGGGGGAGGGCGGCGGCACCGTCGAGGTGCTGATCCCGCTCGGGCTCGACCACGCCTACAGCTACGCCGTGCCGCCGGGGCTCGAACTCGCGCCGGGCGACGTCGTGCAGGTGCCGCTCGGGCCGCGCCAGACCGTAGGCGTCGTCTGGGAGACAGGTTCCGGGCGCGGCGGCAATCTCAAGCCGGTGACGGGCAAGCTCGACTTGGCCCCGCTCGACGGCGCGCTGATGAAGCTGGTCGACTGGGTCGCCTGGTACACGCTCGCCCCGAAAGGTTCGGTGCTGGCGCTGGCCTTGCGACGTCCGCCGGACGACACGCCGGAGCGCCCCAAACTGGGAGTGAGGCTGGTCGGGCCGCCGCCGGCGCGGATGACGCCGGCGCGGGCGCGGGCCATCGCTGCGGCGGAGGGAGGGCTGCTGATCGGCAAATCGGCGCTGGCGGAAGCGGCCTCGGTAAGCGTGGCAGTGATCGACGCGCTGGTCGATGCCGGCACCTTCGCCGTGGAGGAACTGCCGCGCGCGGCGGTCGCGCCGCGTCCTGATCCGGACTTCGCCAAGCCGGCGCTGTCGGAGGATCAGGCGGCTGCCGCCGCTGCGCTGGTCGCGACCGTGCAGGACGCATCCTTCGGCGTCACCCTGCTCGAAGGCGTCACCGGTTCGGGCAAGACGGAGGTCTATTTCGAGGCGGTGGCGCAAGCCGTACGGCAGGGTCGCCAGAGCCTGATCCTGATGCCCGAAATCGCGCTGACGGCGCAGTTCATCGACCGCTTCGAGGCGCGTTTCGGCGTCCGGCCCGGCCTGTGGCATTCGGGTGTGGGCGGGCGCAAGCGCGAGCGGCTGCAGGCGGCGATCGCCAGCGGCGAGGCGCTGGTGGTGGCCGGGGCGCGCTCGGCGCTGTTCCTGCCCTATCGGGCGCTCGGGCTGATCGTCGTCGACGAGGAGCACGAGGCCGCCTACAAACAGGAGGACGGCGTCGCCTATCACGCCCGCGACATGGCGGTGGTGCGCGGGCGCATCGAGAATGCGCCCGTCATCCTGACCTCGGCGACGCCTTCGATCGAGACCCGGGTCAACGCAGAGCGCGGGCGCTATGTCCATCTGAAACTTCCCGAGCGCTTCGGTGGCCGGCAATTGCCGACGCTCGGTCTGGTCGATCTGCGCCAGGACAAGCCCGAGCGCGGCCGCTGGCTTTCCGGCGCGCTGGTCAGGGCGATCGGCGTCAATCTAGAAGCCAGGGAGCAGTCGCTGCTGTTCCTGAACCGGCGCGGCTATGCGCCGCTGACGGTTTGTCGCGATTGCGGCCATCGCTGCCAGTGTCCCAACTGTTCGGCCTGGCTGGTCGACCATCGCTTCCGGCGGGCGCTGGTCTGCCATCATTGTGGCCATGTCGAGCGCAGGCCGTATGAATGCCCGCAATGCCATGCGCCCGAGAGCCTGACCGCCTGCGGGCCCGGCGTCGAGCGGCTGGCCGAGGAGGTCGCGACGCTGTTTCCGCAGGCGCGGTCGATCGTGCTGTCGAGCGATTTTCCCGGCGGCACCGAGCGGCTCAAGGCAGAGCTGATGGCGGTGGCGAGCGGCGAATTCGACATCGTCATCGGCACGCAGCTCGTCGCCAAAGGTCATAATTTCCCCGGCATGACGCTGGTCGGCGTCGTCGATGCCGATCTCGGCCTGACCTCGGGCGATCCGCGCGCCGCCGAGCGCACATTTCAGGTGCTGCGGCAGGTCACGGGCCGGGCCGGGCGGGGCGAGCGTCCGGGTAGAGCTTTGCTGCAGACGCGCGATCCCGCCCATCCGGTGCTGAAGGCGCTGGTCTCGGGCGATCCGGAGCGGTTTTATGTCGCAGAGACGCAGGCGCGCGAGGCGGCGGGGCTGCCGCCGTTTGGCCGGCTGGCGGGGCTGATCGTCTCGGCCAACAGCCAGGCCGAGGCCGAAAGCCATGCCCGCGCGCTCGCCCGCTGCGCCGAAGCGACCGACGATGTCGCGGTGCTCGGGCCGGCGGAGGCGCCACTGGCGGTGCTGCGCGGCCGCCATCGTATGCGCCTGATCGTCAGGACCGGCCGCGAGGTCAACCTGCAGGACTATCTGCGCGCCTGGCTGAAACGCGCGCCGAAGGCCAAAGGCTCGGTCCGGGTGGCGGTCGATGTCGATCCGCAGAGTTTTTTGTAGCAACCGCCACGGCAAGGCGCTTCGCGACAGGATTGCCATCTACGGATTGCGCACCCCAAAACCACATGCTAGTGCACCGCCACATTTCGGACGAAAGCGGCCGCTTGCGCAGGCTTTCGTCTGCTCGACATAATCGCAGCGCCAGGACGATGCACTCCACTCTCGACGAGATCGAGGGTCGCCGGTGCGGTCCCTTGAACAGAGAGACTCGCGTGGCTGAAGGCGGATCGCAGGACAAGACAATGGTCTCGGGCGTGGCCGGGCGCTACGCGACGGCGCTGTTCGAACTGGCCGAGGAGGCCAACGCCATCGATGCGGTCGCGGCCGATCTGTCCAGCTTCAGCGTGATGCTGGCCGAGAGTGACGATCTGACCCGTCTGGTCGAAAGCCCGGCCTTCTCGGCGGAGGACCAGGTCGCCGCCATCAACGCCATCCTCGCCAAGGCGGGCATTTCCGGAATCGCCGCCAACTTCATCGGTCTCGTTGCCAGCAAGCGCCGTCTCTTCGCGCTGCCCGGCATGATCCAGGGCTACAAGAACCTGGTTGCGCAGGCCAAGGGCATCGTCTCTGCCGAGGTCACGCTGGCCGAGCAGCCGACGCCGAAGCGTCTCGACGAAATCCGCGCGGCGCTGAAGGGCGTCGCCGGCAAGGATGTCGATGTCGCCGTCAAGATCGATCCGGCGCTGATCGGCGGGCTCGTCGTCAAGATGGGCTCGCGCATGGTCGACGCCTCGCTGAAGACCAAACTCAATTCAATTCGTCTTGCCATGAAAGAGGTCGGCTGATGGAAATCCGCCCCGCTGAAATCTCCGCGATCCTGAAGGCCCAGATTTCGAACTTCGGTTCGGAAGCCTCCGTCACCGAGGTCGGCCAGGTTCTCTCCGTCGGCGACGGCATCGCCCGCGTCTACGGCCTCGACAAGGTCCAGGCCGGTGAGATGGTCGAGTTCGAGACCGGCGTGCGGGGCATGGCGCTGAACCTCGAAAGCGACAATGTCGGCGTCGTGATCTTCGGCTCCGACCGCGAGATCAAGGAAGGCCAGACGGTCAAGCGCACGGGCGCGATCGTGGACGTGCCGGTCGGCAAGGAGCTGCTCGGCCGCGTCGTCGATGCGCTCGGCAACCCGATCGACGGCAAGGGCCCGATCAAGGCCGCCCAGCGCGCCCGCGTCGACGTCAAGGCGCCCGGCATCATCCCGCGCAAGTCGGTGCATGAGCCGATGGCGACCGGCCTGAAGGCGATCGACGCCCTGATCCCGATCGGCCGCGGCCAGCGCGAGCTGATCATCGGCGACCGCCAG
>FWWL01000949.1_pt1 | contig 73571 bp, 64 predicted proteins | sample 2228331 | NCBI WGS metagenome assembly FWWL01 (sample SAMEA103939775, study PRJEB20133) | metagenome
AGCTCATCCCCGGGCTCCAAAGCCATCCCGTTGAGGCCGCCGGCCCGGCAGTTTGCAAACTCGCCCAGGCTGAGCCGCTTCACCTCGCCCCGGCGGGTCGCCAGGACCAGGGAAAGCTCGCCGTTAAATTCCCGAACGGCCGCCAGGCCGGTTACGGTCTCCCCGGACTCGAGGCCGATCAGGTTTACCAGGGGCACGCCCCGGCCCTGCCGGCCGGCCTCGGGCACGTCGAAACAGCGGACGGCAAAGGCCCGGCCCCGGTTGCTGAAGAGCAGCAGGTAATCGTGGGTGTTGGCCACCAGCAGGTGGCGCAGGGCATCGTCTTCCCGCATGACCGTGGCCGCAACCCCCCGGCCGCCCCGCCGCTGGGCCCGGTAGGTGTCGGGCGGCAGCCGTTTAATATAGCCCCGCTGGGTGATGGTGATGACCACTTCCTGGTCCGGGATCAGGTCCTCTTCGGTGAGCTCGGCCGCCTCCTCCAGGACGATGCGGGTCCGCCGCTTATCCCCGTATTTGGCCTTGACCTCTTCGAGCTCGGCCCGAATCACCTGGTCGACCTGCTTCGGGTCGGCCAGAATCTGCCGGAGCTTCTTGATGGTGGCCTGAAGCTCGGCGTACTCTTCGAGGACCTTCTTGCGTTCGAGGGCGGCCAGCCGGCGGAGGGGCATCGCCAGGATCGCCTCGGCCTGGGCCTCGGTGAGCTTGAACGTCGACATCAGCCGGGTCCGGGCCGTCTCGGCGTTCTGGGCCCGCCGGATGATGGCGATAACTTCGTCCAGGTTTTCCAGGGCGATCTTGAGGCCCTCGAGGATGTGGGCCCGCTCTTCGGCCTTGCGCAGTTCGAACTCGGTCCGGCGCCGGACGACCGTCCGGCGGTGGGCCAGGTAGTTCTGGAGGAGGCCCTTCAGGGTGAGGACCCGGGGCTGGCCGTCGACCAGGGCCAGCATGTTTATCGAGTAGGCGGTCTGCATCGCCGTGAATTTATAAAGGGCATTGAGGACCTTCCGGGCATCGACGTCCCGTCGGAGTTCGACCACAACCCGGATGCCCTCCCGGTCGGACTCGTCCCGGATGTCGGTGATACCCTCGACCTTGTGCTCCCGGACCAGGTCGGCGATCCGCTCGATCAGGGCCGCCTTGTTCACCTGGTAGGGCAGCTCGGTAATAACGATCTGCTCCCGGCCGCCCCGGGCCGGCTCGATCTGGGCCTTTGCCCGGATGACGACCCGGCCGTGGCCGGTTGAATAGGCGGTCTTTATCCCTTCGGTTCCCAGGATGATGCCGGCCGTCGGAAAGTCGGGACCTTTAATAAACTTCAAGAGCTCGTCCAGGCTCGCCTGGGGGTGGTCCAGCAGGTAGGTCAGGGCGTTGCAGACCTCGGTCAGGTTGTGGGGCGGGATGCTGGTCGCCATCCCAACGGCGATCCCGTTCGACCCGTTAACCAGCAGGTTCGGAATCCGGGCCGGCAGGACGGACGGCTCCCGGTTCGTCCCGTCATAGTTGGGCACGAAGTCCACCGTCTCCTTATCGATGTCGGCCAGCATCTCCATCGCCAGCGGGGTGAGCCGGGCCTCAGTGTTGTGGTTAATAAACCCGTTGGCGACAAAGGAGTGACACCGGCTGTCAACCCGAATTGAATAAACAGGCTGTTCGCCCGCCGGCTCGATGGCCACAACCTGGTCGAAGAAATAGTTAAGCCCCGCTAGGCCGCTGACCCCGCCCACCAGGTCGGTCGGCAGGGCTTCCGCCAGGCGCGGCAGGGTGGCGGTCAGCCGGCCGGGCCGGTCGAAATTATGCCCTGCGAGCCATTCCCGGTGGCCGTAAAGGGCGTGGGTGCGGACAACCTCGGCCAGAAACGGAACGTCGTCGGTGCGGGCGAGGGCGCGGCCGGAATGGGAGGCAATGACCCGGGAAAGGGCATCCCGCTTCGGTGCGGAGACAAACCCGATTTCGGCTTCGAACCGGCTGAGGTTGTCCAGGCCGGTGATCAGCAGCCTGTGGAAGCGGCGGGCCCGGTCCTCATTTAGGGTCGCCACGATACCGAATCGTAGCAGGACCACCTGGACCTGCTTCAGGAGGTCCCGATTCCGGGCCATAAGGCTTACCCGGAGCAGGCTTCGGTCTGACTGCTCCACCTCCCCATCAGCTTCAAAGAGGGCCCGGAGGAACGCGGCCACCACGGTTCGGGGCGACCGGAGCACAGGCTCCGGTATAAGCCGGGTGGCAGATTTGCCGGTCAGCCCCAGGTTCGTCAGGAATTCGATGACCTGGCGGCTGACGACCTGCATCTGCCAGAAAGGTTTCCGGCCGTAGCCAGCAGGCTGCCGCAGGAAAACGTGGAGGCGGCAGGTCGGAAAGACCCGGGCCCAGGCCGTTCGGAACGCCTCCGCAAACTCCCCGGGGCTGGCCGTAAACTGGATAACCCGGGACCGGAAAGTTCCCCCGGCGGCGAGGGCCCCGAGGATGAAGCCCAGCTCCTCGTCAAGCCGCTCGGGCAGCAGGTGGGCCCGGGCCCTTGACGGCGGCGGGTGGTAAGGCCGCAGGTCGACCTGCTCTTCCGGCCAGAGCTGCCCACTCCGGTCGAGGACCAGCCAGTCCCCCGGCCTGAGCTCGGCAACCGTCTTCCAGACGAACGTGCCCCGGCCCTCCTCACCCGGCACCCAGGCCAGGAGCGGGTGGTTGGCCGTTGCGGTGACTTCATACCCCCGCCGGGTCTGTACCCGCCAGGTGGGGAAAGGACCGCAGTTAAACCACTTGCTGGCGGTGTTGACCTCCTGGCCAACCGAAAGGACCCGGATATTGATGTCATCAGCTTCGGCCGGACCCAGCCGGTCGATCCGTACAAGCCCCCGGTCGGTTACCACCAGGGTGTCCCCGGTAACGCAGTAGCGCATTGCGGCCGGGGGGTCGTTGTCGATGCTGCCGAAGTTGCCCTGGCCGTCGACCAGGGGGTAGCGCATGACGAAGTCCTGGCCGAGCCTCACCATCGCCTCGTAAACGGCGTCGGGGCTGTGGGGGTGGAAGTTGCCCAGGACCTCGCCGACAATCTTGGCGCTCTTACGGTGGGGGCTGTTCGGCCCGAGGCCCATGTCGTGCATCGTGTAGAGCACCCGGCGCTGGACGGGCTTGAGGCCGTCCCGCACGTCGGGCAGGGCCCGGGCCACGATTACGCTCATCGCGTAATCGAGGTAGCAGCCCTTCATTTCTTCTTCAATTGAAACGACGCGAACGGTCCCTATCTCCATCGGCGGGTTATCACCTCACATTTCCGGCTGGGTTCAGCCAACCCGGCGGGCCGCCTCAACGAAAGCGGCAAAGAGGTTGCGGTAGCCGGCCGGCACCTCATCAGCCCGCTCGGGATGGCACTGGACGGCGAGAAGCCACCGGAATCCCCGGCCGTAAAAAGCCTCGACCAGGTCGATGGTCTCGCCGGTTCGGAGCCGGGCGGGGGCCCAGGCCACCGGCACGGCCAGGTCGGCCAGTTCGGCCGGTCCGACCCCCTGGTGGTGGCGGCTGTTTACGGCCCCTTCCCCCTCCGGGCCCAGAATCCGGGCAAGCGGACTGCCCCGGTCGAGGCGCAGGTCGTGAAAGGCCGAGCGGCCGTCGGGCCCGGCCCGGTGACCGGGCAGGTCTTGAATGAGCTTGCCCCCAAGAACCACGTTCAACAACTGAAGACCCCGGCAGATGCCCAGCACCGGCAGGTCCCGGGCGAGGGCGAGCCGGGCGAGGGGAACCTCGAACTCGTCCCGCTCACAGTCGACTTCGACCCCGGCTTCAGGGTCACAGGCCTCGCCGTAGTATTTCGGGTCGATGTCAGGCCCGCCGGTAAAGAGAATGCCGTTCAGGCCGGCGATAAGCCGTTCCGGGTCGGCCTGGCCGCCGGGGCCGAGAATAACCGGCTCGGCTCCGGCGGCTTCGACGGCGTCAATGTATCGCCTCAGGAAGCGACGGGGGGAACCGTGCTCGTCGAGGCCGTCACGACCGGTAGTGACCCCGATTCGCGGCCGGTTTTCCATCGGGCTTTAAGATTATACCATGCTCCCGCCGCCTGGCAGGCCCAGCCTGACATCCCCTTACCCTCTGGTCCCATCTCCCGCATGCGGGAGATGGCCGCTGGGGAACAATCGCCCCGGTTGCGGATTGATAAGCCCGGTGCGCCCTGCGGGCTGGGGGTATAATGGTAGTAGCAATCGATAATTCTGGGCCCGGTTCCAGCCGGGCAAAGGGGTGGCGCCTCCAGTATGGGTCCCGAAGAGCGCTCGGACGGCTACCGAGTCTACGCAATTGAAGAGTACCGGGTAAACCGGGAGCCTTTTTACCTGCCCATCAAAGACGAAATCGAAATCTTCGAGGCGGCCTACGCCGAAAAGCTGCCTGTCCTCTTAAAGGGTCCGACGGGTTGCGGCAAGACCCGGTTCGTCGAATACATGGCGTACCGGCTGGGCCGGCCCCTGACCCGGATCAGCCGGAAGGATGACCGGGCGTCGGCGAACGGCCTGCCCCTCGTAACCGTCGCCTGCCACGAAGACCTGACGGCCAGCGACCTGGTCGGCCGGTACTTGCTGGACGGCGAGACAACCCGCTGGGTGGACGGCCCCCTCACCAAAGCCGTTAAGGTTGGGGCAATCTGCTACCTTGACGAGGTCGTCGAGGCCCGCAAGGATACGACGGTCCTGATCCATCCGCTTACGGACCACCGCCGGATCCTGCCCATCGAAAAGCGGGGCGAAATTATCGAGGCCCACGACGGCTTCTTGCTGGTGATCTCTTACAATCCCGGCTACCAGAGCGCCCTCAAGGACCTCAAGCACTCGACCCGCCAGCGGTTCATCGCCATCGAGTTCGATTACCCGCCCAGGGAACATGAAACCAAAATCATCGCCCACGAGGCGGGCATCGACGAGGAGACGGCGGGCCGGCTGGCCAAGCTCGGTGAGAAGGTGCGCAACCTCCGGGAGCACGGCCTCGAGGAGGGGGTGAGCACCCGGCTGCTCATCTACGCCGGCAAGCTCATCCGGCGGGGCATCCCGCCGCGGAAGGCCTGCGAGGTGGCGGTCGTCTGGGCCCTCACCGACGACCGGGAGGTTCAGCGCAGCCTCGAAGAGGTCGTCTCCAGCATCTTCGAGTAGACCGCGGCTCCGGCCGGGTTAGTCCTCGCCCCGGACCGGGTTTCGGAGGACGCCGACCCCGGTTATTTCGACCTCGATGACGTCTCCGGGCTTGATCTCGGGCGTTTCCCCGGGTGTCCCGGTAAAGATCAGGTCACCCGGTTCGAGGGTCAGGTACCGGCTAACCGTGGCAATAAGGGTCGGCACATCGAAGACCAGCTCGGAAGTGGGTGACTCCTGCCGCACCGCGCCGTTCACCCGGGTCCGGAGGGTAAGTTTTGCCGGGTCGAGGCCGGTGGCAATGACCGGGCCGACCGGGCTGAAGGTGTCCGAACCTTTGGCCCGCCACCACTGACGGTCGCCCCGCTGCCAGACCCGGGCCGAGATGTCGAAACCGCAGGTGTAGCCGAGGACATACTCGAGGGCCTCTTCGGGCCGGACGTTTCGGGCCCGCCGACCGATAACAACGACCAGCTCGCCCTCGGCGTCGACCCGGCCGGCGTCGGCCGGGATGATAACCGGCTCGCCCGGGCCGATAACCGAAGACGGCGGCTTTAAGAAGAGTTCGGGCTTGGTCGGGACCGGGGAATTGATCGCGTGGCTCGGGTAATTGACGGCGGCGGCCAGAATCTTGCTTGGGATTACCGGGGCCAGCAGCCGCACCTCCTCGAGGCTGAAGGTCTGTCCGGTCAGCCGACCGGCCGGGTCGGCCTCGAATGGGGTGCCGGCCAGCACCCGGAGCCGGTCATCCTCCAGCACGCCGTAGTAGACCTCGCCGGCGGCCTCAAATCTGGCAAACTTCATGCCTTCCTGCCCTCGTTTAACGGATTGGGTCTGCGCAAGTGTATCAGGAATCGGGGGCCGCCGCAACCCGGGCCAGGTCCTCGGCCACCTCCAGCAGGCTCCGCACCACCACCACGTTGGGCGGGTAGGGGAGCCCCCGGTTCATAAACCAGTCCCGGAGGTAGACCCGGGGAACCCCGTTCTGGGCCAGGTAAATCGCCGTCGGGCCGTCGTCGTCGCAGTGCTCCCGGGCCCCGACCTGGCGGGCAACCAGCAGCTTAAACCGGGCCGTGCTGAGCCGGGTGTTGTTAAGCCGGACGTCCGAGATGTACTCCCGAAGGCCGTAACGTCGGAGCCACCGCTCGACCCAGGGCCGGGCCAGCTCCTTCCGGCCGCTCACCAGGATAACCTTCCGGTGGCGGGCAATCGCCGCCAGGCCCTCCCGGGCGTCCGGCATGCTGACCCGTCCGGCGTACCTGAGCCACTCCACCGTGAGCCAGACCAGGCGGTGGACTCCCCGAAGTTCCAGCGGCGGTGGGGACTCGGCCGGGGGGCGTTTCTCCAGCCGGCGGCCGATCCCCAGGTTCAGCCCGAGGGGCGGGCGGCAGAGGACGCCGTCCAGGTCGCAGGTAAAGACCGGCAGACCGGCCGACATGCCCGTTCAGTCTTTACGGACGGCAATCTTCACTTCGGTGCCCGGCGGCACGGCGGTACCCGGGGCCGGGTCGGTGCTCAGAACGCAGCCGACGCAGACCCGGTTCAGCACATCGTCGGGGATACCCATCCCGTGGCCCTGGTACGTGACGGTCGGGAAGACGGCGAGGCCGGCCCGCTGAATCAACTGCCTCGCCTCGGCTTCAGGCCGGCCGACCACATTCGGCACGGCGACGTTGCCCCCGGCGCTCACAACCAGGGTCACCACCGTCCCGGGGGTTACCTGGGTTCCGGGGGCCGGGCTTTGGGAAATCACCTGGCCGGCCGGGGCCTGGTTACCCGGCCTGGCCTGCTGGCGGACTTCCAGGTCGAGGCTGGCCAGGACTTCCAGGGCGTCCTGAAGCGACCGGCCGACGACCGAAGGCATCACCAGCGGGCCGCCGCTCCGGGCCGGCGTCGGGGTGGCCGCGGGCGGCGTGCCCGGCGTTGCGGCCGGAGTTGGTGTCCGGGGGGCCACCGTCGGGCCTGGCACCGGCTTCTGGTCCTTGATGAACCAGTCGGTAATTGGTGTGCAGCCCCGGTGCGGGGCGCCCTGGTCCGCCTGGCCATCGTCCCGGCCGCCCCGGTTCGGCCGGTCGTCCGGCCGTTGTTGTTCGGGGGTAACCGGCCGTCCGGTTTCGGCGCACACCGTCATCCGGACCACCCCGGGCGGGACCGGGAACTGTTTGACCGGCTTGTCCCGGTGGGCGTACTCCATAAAGCGGTTCCAGATCGGTCCGGAAGCCTGGATGCCGTAAATCGGGCCCATGGGGGACCCGTCCGAATTGCCCACCCAGACCCCGACGACCAGGTCGGGGGTGTAGCCGAGCTGCCAGCCGTCCTGGTTGTATTCGGTCGTGCCCGTCTTGGCGGCGGCCGGCCGGGATGCCAGCTTCAGCCAGCTGTTCGGACCCCAGACAAACGACCGGGCATCGTTGTCCGACAGAATATCGGTTATAAGAAATGCCACCTCGGGCCGCAGGACCCGCTTACCCGGGCCCGGTTTGAACTCTTCCAGGACCCGGCCCCTGTAGTCGGTAACCTTCAGGATGGCCACCGGCGGGTGCCGGACACCCTGGGCGGCGAACACGCCGAAGGCCGAGGTCAGGTCGAGCAGCCGGACCTCGCAGCCGCCCAGGGTGATGCTGACCCCGCACTGGACCGGGTCCTCCCGCAGGAAGACCACGCCCATATCCTTGGCCAGCTCGATCATGTTTTCGACGCCGACAAACTGGATGGTCCGAATCGCCGGGATATTGAGCGAGCCGGCCAGGGCCTTGCGAATCGGGATCGGTCCCCGGAACTTAAAATCGTGGTTGTTCGGCCGGTAAACCCGGTTGCCGATCCGGAGCTCGATGGGGGAGTCGTCCAGGATCGTGGCCGGGGTCCAGCCCCGTTCAAAGGCCGCCGCATACGTTATCGGCTTGATGGCCGAACCCGGCTGGCGGAACGAGAGGGCAACGTTAACCTGACCGTCGATGCTCTGGTCGTAGAAGTCGGCGCTGCCGACCATGGTCAGGATTTCGCCGGTATTTGGGTTGATGGCCACCAGGGCCGCATTTGTTGCCCGGTAGCGGCGAATCTGCTGAATGTGCTCCCGGATAATCTGCTCGGCGGTCTGCTGGAGGTCCAGGTCGAGGGTAGTGATGACCTGGAGGCCCAGGTTGAAGACGGCTTGCTCGCCGTATTTCTGGATAAGCAGGTCCCGGACGTAATTCACAAAGTGGGGAGCCTTGATATCCTGCTTCGGCTCGGCAAAGTGCAGGGGCGTCGCCCGGGCTTCTTCGGCCTGCTCGGGGCTGATAAACCCGTGCTTGACCATCAGGTCAAGGACAACTTCCTGGCGGCGCTTGGTCAGGTCGAAGTTCGTAAAGGGGTTGTAGTCGGCCGGGGCCTGGGGAATGCCGGCCAGGAGGGCGGCCTCGGCCAGGTTTAAATCTTTGGCCGACTTGCCGAAATAGGTTTGGGCCGCCGATTCAATGCCGTAGGCGAGATTCCCGTAGTAGACCTCATTAAGATACATTTCGAGGATCTGGTCTTTTGAGTACCGCTGGGAGATCTCGTAAGCCAGCAGCAGCTCTTTTATCTTCCGGCTGATGGTGGGGGCAAAGCGCTCCTCCGGGTCGAACAGGGCGTTGCGGACCAGCTGCATTGTGATAGTGCTTGCGCCCGACTCGATCCGGCCGCCGGTGATGTTCTGAATCGCGGCCCGGATGATGGCCTGCCAGTCGACGCCGGGATTCCTGTAGAAATTCGGGTCCTCGGTGGCCAGGGTAGCTTGAACTACGGCCGGCGAGACGTCCTTGAGGGAGACCCAGATTCGGCGGCCGGCCCGGGGGTCGAAGAACTCGGCCAGCAGGTTGCCGTTACGGTCGTAGATCCGGGTGGACTGGAAGAGGGGCCGCTCGATAAGGCGCTCGGGGGCGGGAAGCTCATCCTTGACCTGCTGGTAAAAGACTGCGGCCGCAACGGCCACCCCGCCCGTTACCAGCAGGCTGAGCAGCAGGGCAAGGGCGACCGCGCTCAGAAGAATGCCCAGCCGGCCGGGCCTGCGCCGCCGCTTCCCGTTAAAGGACCGCATGGCCGTCCGGCGGGCGGCCCGGTGGTTCGGTCTTCGGCTCCCTGCCATTCGGTCTATATTTTAACCGATGGGGGGCCGGAGCCGGTCGGCGGGGGCTATTCGGGGACGCTGGTGACCGGCTTTTGCCGCTGGAGGGTGTACATTCGCAGGATTTCGGCGACGGTTGTCGCCTCCTCAGCCTGCTTATCCGACCGAACGAAGCTAACCGCCCGCGGGAAGCGAAGGGCGTAGCCCAGCCTGCGTTCGGTTTCGCCGGCCGGCTGGCCTTCCGGGGTCAGGCCGAGGCCGCAGGTGTGGAGGGGGCTGCGGGTTATCTCGTCCGCCTGGACGGTCACCACGTGGACGGGCTCGACCCACACGTCCGGCTCGAGGAGGGACTCCACCCGGGCGGGTTTGTGGTCGACCCGAATTTCATCCAGCATCCCCTTGAGCTGACGCCACTCATCTTCGGTGAACCCGCTGCCAAGCTTGGAGACGGTCACGAAGACATCCCGGTCGGCGTCGTAAACGGCGGTAAGGAGGGAGCCGATCCCGAGCTTCGCCCGCTGGCCCCGGCCGTACCAGTAGCCGACGATGACCGTATCAATCGTATCTTCGAGCTGGCCCTTGTAACCCCGCTTGAACTTGATCCAGAAAAACTGCCGGACACCGGCATGGTAGGCCGCATCCGGCCGCTTGCAGACGATGCCTTCGAGGCCGCGTGCGACCTTATCGGCAAAGAAGGTTTCCAGTTCGACCGGGTCGTCCGTAATCAGAAGCTCGGCCAGCTCGTAAACGTCGCCGGGCCGGAGGAGCTTTTCGAGGGCCTGGCGGCGCTCGATGTACGGCCGGTGGATATATTCCTCACCGTCGGCGTAGAGCAGGTCGAAGCAGACGAGCTTGAGGGGGATCTGCTCGGCCATCTTTTCGATGTCGTACTTTCGGCGGCGCTGGACCGTCACCTGGAACGGCAGGTAGTCGCCGGTGGCCGGGTCGTAGGCGATCGCTTCGCCCTCAATAATTGCCTGCCGGGCGGCCACCTGGATTCCGGCCCCCTGGATGATCTCCGGGAACATCTCGCTGAAGTCTTCCAGGTTGCGGCTGAAAATCTTGACAATATCGCCGTCCTTGTGCACCTGACACCGGAAGCCATCCAGCTTCGGCTCGGCGGCGGTCTTGCCGTGCCGGCGGAGGATCTCTTCGACGCTGGCCACCCGCTCGGCCAGGGCCGGCCGAATTGGCACCCCGACCTGCACCTTCAGGGTTCGCAGGGCCTCGACCCCCTGGCTGAGCAGGATCCTGGCGATCTGGCCGAGGTCGGCCCGGATATTATAGGCGTGCTCGATCTCCTTGCGCAGCGACTTATCGCCGACGACCGCGTAGCTCAACCCCTCCATGAGGGTCGGGTCGCCGATGCCCAGGCGGAGCCGGCCCACCAGGATGCGGACCAGGTAGCGGCCTTCGAGCCGGTTCATCTGCGTCAGCAGGCCGGCGACCAGCTCGGTCTTGCGGCCGACGGCCCCGCCCCCGGTGACCTCCGCCAGCCGGTAGAGGGTGTTGAACACGTCCGTGATGGTCAGGTTGTCGCCCCGGCCTTCGGGCAGGACCTCTTCCACGACCCGGCCGTAATCTCCCAGCCGCTTGTAGAGGGTCCGAATCTCGTCGCGGATTTTTCCGGTAGCCAGGGCGATGGCCTCGGCCAGAAGTTGTTCGCCGATGCCGAATTCCAGCTTCTGATAGGGGGGCACAACCTGGCCCTGACAGAGGTAAATAACCTTGTCGACCTCGTCCGGTCCGAGCTGTCGGAACAGGTCGGCCAGAATCTCGACCATCCGGTTGCGGGACGTGGTCTCTTCGAGCTGATTGAAGTAGTCGGCCAGCTGCCTGAAAAGCATTGCCGAAATCCCCCTCGAGCAGGGTTTCCGCGCCAATTGTAGCACGGGTATTCGGGTGGTACCGGGGTTTTTCAACCCGGTTTTCCCACTGTTACAATCTTCTTTGGTAGCCGAAATGCTTGCGGTTGTGGATTACGAAGCCGGAAACCTTCGCAGCGTGGTCCGGGCGCTGGCGTTTGTGGGGGCCGAGCCGGTTGTCGTGGGCGACCCGGAAGCTTTGCTCCAGGCCGATGCCCTGGTGTTTCCCGGGGTCGGGGCGGCCGGGTCGGCCATGCGCCGGCTCCGGGAACGGGGTCTGGATGACGCTATCCGGGAGTTCTACCGCTCGGGCCGGCCGATCCTGGGCGTCTGCCTGGGCCTTCAGCTTCTCTTTGAGTGGAGCGAGGAGGACGGCGGAACGGCGGGCCTGGGCCTGCTGCCGGGCCTGGTCCGCCGCTTCCCCGACGGGCTCAAGGTGCCCCACATGGGCTGGAATCAAGTCCGGCTCCGGCAGGCCCACCCGGTCTTTGCCGGCATCCCCGACGGCGCCTATTTTTATTTTGTCCACTCCTATTACGCCGAGCCGGCCGACCCGACCCTGGTGGTCGGCACCACCGATTACGGGGTCGAGTTTGCCAGTGTGGTCGCCCGGGACAACCTGGTTGCCACCCAGTTCCACCCGGAGAAGAGCAGCCGCTGGGGCCTCGTCGTTTACAAAAGCTTTCTCCGAAACTTCGCCGGACTGAAATGCTGATAATTCCGGCCGTGGACGTCCTTGGGGGCCGCTGCGCCCGCCTTTATCAGGGCCGGTTCGACCGGGCCACGGTCTATTCAGATGACCCGGTGGCGGTTGCCCGGGCCTGGGTCGAGGCCGGGGCCCGCTGGCTCCACGTGGTCGACCTCGACGCCGCCCGAACCGGCCGGCCGGTGAACCTGGAGACCCTTGCCGCCATTTGCCGCACGGCCGGGGTGCCGGTCCAGTGCGGGGGCGGGGTGCGGACCCTGGGCCGGGTGGAGGAGTTGCTGGGCCTCGGGGCAAGCCGGGTTGTGGTCGGGACGGCCGCGTTTACCGACCCCGATTTTCTGGCCGAGGCCTGCCGCCGGTTTGGGGACCGGCTTGCCGTGGCCCTGGATGTTCGGAACGGGCAGGTGGCGGTCTCCGGCTGGGAGTCGGCGCTGCCCCTGGACCCGGTTGAAGCGGTGGCCCGGCTGGAAGCGGCCGGTGTCCGGCGGATAATTTTCACCGACGCCGGCCGGGACGGTACCCTTGAGGGGGTGAACCTGGACCTGGTTCGGCAGGTTCTGGGTGCAGCCTCGGTGCCGGTTATCGTCGGCGGTGGGGTTAGTAGCCTTGCGGAGGTCCGGGCACTGAAGAGCCTGGGAGTCGAAGGGGTGATTCTGGGCCGGGCCCTTTACGAAGGGCGTATCGACCTTAAGGAATGCTTACTAAACGTATAATTCCGTGTCTTGATGTCGATGCCGGGCGGGTAGTTAAGGGCGTCCGGTTTGCCGGGCTGCGGGATGCCGGTGACCCGGTCGAACTGGCCGCCTACTACGACCGGGAAGGGGCCGACGAGCTCGTCTTTTACGATATAACCGCCTCGGCCGAGGGCCGCAAAATCATGGTCGAGGTCGTTGCCCGCACCGCCGACCAGGTATTTATCCCCCTGACCGTCGGTGGGGGCCTGCGCACCATCGAGGATATGCGGCTCATGCTCCGGTCCGGGGCCGACAAGGTCTCGATAAATACGGCCGCCATTGAGGACCCGACCCTCATTGCCCGGGGGGCCGACGCGTTCGGCTCCCAGTGTATTGTTCTCTCGATTGACACCAAGTGGGACGGCGACCGGCCCCGGGTCTACTCCCACGGCGGCCGCCGGCCCACCGACCTGGATACGGTCGAGTGGGCGCGGCGGGGGGTTGAGCTGGGGGCCGGCGAAATCGTCCTGAACAGCATCGACACCGACGGCACCCGGGCCGGCTACGACCTTAAAATCCTGCGGCTCGTCGCCGAGGCGGTTCCGGTGCCGGTCATTGCCAGCGGCGGGGCCGGGGGCCTCGAACACCTCTACCTGGCGGTGGCCGAAGGGAAGGCGGATGCGGTCCTGGCCGCCAGCATCTTTCACTACCGGGAAGTGACCATCGCCGAGGCGAAACAGTACCTGGCCGCCCGGGGGATCCCGGTGCGGCTGCAGGGGGCTGGCCCGCGGTGACCGTCCCGGAAAAGTGGCGACATCGCCGACCGGTTCCGGGTACTCCCCGCTATTCTGGCCGGCTCAAGGGCGCCGGCGGCTTCCACGAGTATGTTCGGGTTGACCCTGAGGGGGCGGTCGGGGGCTTGGAGAAGGCGCCGGACCCTTTCCGGGCATTTGCCGGGGAGGTCGCGGCCTGGGTCAGCCAGTGGGGTGAACTTTTGGCGGGAAGGGCGTTATGGCCGCAGGTTTTGACGGTCTAAAGTTCAACGAGGCAGGCCTGATTCCGGCCATCGTTCAGGATGTTGCCAGCGGCCGGGTCCTGATGCTCGGCTACCAGGACCGGGAGGCTTTCGAGCGGACCCTGGCCACCGGCCGGGTCTGGTTCTACAGCCGGAGCCGCCAGCGCCTCTGGCAGAAGGGCGAGACCTCGGGCAACGAACTTCGGGTCCGGCAGGTCGTGGCCGACTGCGACGGGGACGCCCTGCTGATCCTGGCCGAGCCCGCCGGGCCGACCTGCCACACCGGGGCCGAGGCGTGCTTTTTCAACCGGGTTTCCGGGCCCGAAGACGACTGGCTGCCCCTGAGCCGGGTGCCCGAGGCCCTCTTCCGGGTTATCCTCGACCGCCAGCAAAATCCCCGACCCGAAAGCTACGTTTCAGCCCTGCTGGCCGGTGGGGTTGACCGGGTTGCGCAGAAGGTGGGCGAGGAGGCCGTGGAGACGGTCATCGCCGCGAAGAACGACGACACCCGGGCCCTCGTCCGGGAGCTGGCCGACCTCTGGTTCCACAGCCTGGTCTTAATGGCTGCCCGGGGGCTCCGGCCGGCCGACGTCTGGGCCGAGCTCGCCCGCCGCCATGCCGCCCGCACACGGCGGCCGGACGCCGGCCAGGACGGCGTCTAACCGGAGCAGGTCCTCCAGGGTCCGGACCACGGGAACCCCGGGCGGCGGCTCTTCCCGGCGGAACTGGTGGGTGAGAACCGGCCGCAGGCCGGCCCGCAGGGCGCCCCCGACGTCTTCGTAGACCCGGTCGCCGACAAAAACCGCCTCGGCCGGCGGGACCCCCAGCCGCTCCAGGGCAAACCGGAAGATGGCCGGGTGGGGTTTCCGCCAGCCGACCTCCGACGAAAACGCCAGCACGTCAAACCGGTCCTGAAGGCCGAATTCTTCCAGGCGGGCCCGCATCAGGCCGGCCGGGTACATTGTGTTGGAGACCAGGCCGACCTTAAGTCCCCGGCGGCGAAGCTCGGCGAGGACCTCCCCCGTCCCCGGGGCCACCCGGGTTGTCGCCAGCTCGGCCCGGGCCAGGGTCTCCAGGCACTCCCGGTAAAACTGCCCGGGCAGGTCGAGGCCGAGCCGGCCGAACGCCTCGGCAAAAAGCAGCTCCGGCGGAAGCTCCCGGTAGCCCCGGGCCCGGAAATAGGCCAGCCGCCGGCCCAGAACCCGCTCCCAGACCTCCCGGTAAAGCACCTCCGGCGATGGGGCCCCGGCGCCGATAAGCTCCCGGAGCCGGCAATGGAGCTTTGCCCAGGCCGCCAGCCAGTCCTCGGCCGAGAGGTTTATGTCCCAGACCGTATGGCCTAAGTCGAGCAGGACGGCCCGAATCTGATTACCCACAGGTCACTTCCAGCCGGCCGTTACGGACCGTGAGCCGGGGCACCTTGCGGCTCAGGTCGACCCGGGCGGCGAACTCAACGTCAGGCCCAAGGCCCATCTTGATAAGCCGGTAGCCGTGGGCGCTGGCCCGGAAGGCGGCCAGGGGGTCCCGGTCGAAACCCAGACAGACCTGGCGGGCGGCGACCGCCGAGTCGTCCAACATCAGCCGGTCGGGTGGGGTATCACCTGGCAGGTCGATGTCGGGGGCCGGGACCGGCGGGGTGCCGACCCGGCGCACCAGGCCGTCGACCAGAAAACCGGCCGTGAAGGCGTCGTCCAGGCCGAACGCCCGGCCCCGCCCCCGGCCGGCGCAGACGAAAACCACGTCCCGGCCGGCGGCGAGAACGGCGTCGAGGACGGCCCCGGCGTTGCTCAGACAGCCGACCAGTACCTCGGCGGCTCCAGCCGACCGGCGCAGGGCCCGGGTGCCGTTGCTGGTGGCAAAGACCAGGGTCCGGCCGGCCAGGTCGGCCTGCAGGTATTCCAGGGGGGAGTTTCCCAGGTCGAAGCCCCGGGGCGCCAGCCCCCCGACTTCCCCGCCAAGGAGGGTGCCGGGTCCCAGCTCCCGGGCGAGCCGGCGGGCGGCCCCGGGGCCGGGGGCGATGACGGCCCGGGCCAGGCCCCGCTCAAACGCCGCGACCAGGGTGGTGCTCGCCCGGAGAACGTCGATGACAACGCAGGTCTTGCCGGCCGGGTGGCGCAGGAGCCGGGGCAGAAAGCAGACCTCGACGAACATGCCGCCGCTATTATACCGGCCCGTTACGGCCCGCCGCGTCCGACCAGGGGCATAAAGGTCCGGTAGAACGGCCCGACCCGAAGCTCGACCGTCAGCGAGACGGTTATTTCCGGCCGGTTACTCCCGACCAGGTCGACCCGCCCGGTGTAAATCCCGTTGCCCAGGCCGGCCGGGTTCCCGGTCAGGGTGAGCTGACCGGGGGTCGTCCCCGAGCCGGGACTGTAGCCCAGCCAGTCGCCGGCCTTGCCCACCACCTGCCAGCCGACCGACTCCCCGGACGGACTGCTAATGCCGACGACGGCCGGGGCCGGGGCTCCGCCGGGCTCGGCGAAGAGCACCACCCGGTAGGCGCTCAGAATAATCGCCCGGGGGTCGGGAATCCAGTCGGGGGCATTATTCGGGGTCGATGTCCCGACCCATTCCCGCGGCGGCAGGACGATGGCCGGGGACGGCTTGGGCCACCGACCGGAAGGGGGATTGTTGGCAAAGCCGTAGACCAGCTCCTGGTAGGGGTAGTTTTTCCAGGGCTGGGTCCCGCTGAACGGTTCCCGGGGCCAGGGGTAGGCCGGGTTGTTGGGGTTATTAAGATAGCTCCACGAGTTGTAGGCCCAGACGGCGAAATACCAGTGCTCGGGCACCGCCGGGTCGTTGCTGCCGACGGCCGGGGTAAAGGTCCACTTGTACCCGAGCATGGCGGCGCCCCGGGCGATGTTGTAAGCATACTCCCGGGCGATCCGTTGCTGGACCTCGACCGGTAACTCGCCGGGCCGGGTCATCCCCGACGTGATCTGCATCACCCCGTAGCCGCACCCTCCGGTCGGGGTGAGCGGCGGGCCAAAACCGCCCCGGGGCACCGAATAGACGGCCTGGTACCAGCTCGATTCGACGATGCCGATGGCCTTTAACAGAATTGACGGGACCGTTCCGGGCACCGGCGTCGGGTTCGGCCAGCCCTTGCCCAGGTTCGGGATGGTCGTGTACTGGTCGAACCGGAGCTGGTTCGCCGCAGCCTGGTCCATTGCGGCCGCAACCTGGTCCACCTGCGGCTGGTAGGCGTCGGTCACGCCGGTCTGGGCGCAGTCGTCGGCCCCGGCCGGCCCCGGCCACAGGCCGAGCAGGCCGGCGGCCAGGAGTACGCTGACGAGCCGCTTAAGGGCCGGCACCGGCCCAGCCCACAAATTCCGGGTAGCCTGCAAACTCAAGGACCTGCTCCGCGCCGCTTGCGTCGATAACGCTCAACTGCGTCCGGTTATTCTTAACCGCCCGCCCGGCCAGGTGCCGGCCGCCCGGGTCCCAGCCCAGGGGCTCGAAATCGCCGCCAACGGCAGCCAGGGCCCGGAGCCGGCCGTCGGCCTGAACCTCCAGCCGGCCGGCCTCAATTCGGGTTCGGCCCGGGCCGGGCCCCCAGGCAAAGGCCTGGCCCGGCTCGGGGCTGACCTGCCCGGTCGCCAGGTCGACGGCCAGCAGGCCGCTCCCGTCGGGTCTGACCAGCCGCAGGACGAGGGTCCGGCCGTCGGCCGAAAGCCGGAAGTCCCGGGGGGCACCGTCAGGGAGCCTGACCTGAGCCTGGCCGGCCCGGACCTCGTTTGGGGGCCCGATATCGACCCGAACCAGCCGGCCGGCAAAGTCCCACCCCACCGGGAAGGTCGCGGCCACATCCCGGACCGAAACGGCTTCCCGTTCCCGGCCGGCCAGGTCGACCTCCACCAGGCTGAACCGCCGGCCCTCGTAGTCCGACCGGCGAACGATGAGGGCCTGCCCGTCGGGCCGCCACAGCGGCGACCCGTAAAGGTCGAGGCCGGTGGCAAGGCGGCGCCCCCAGCCGGTCCGGAGGTCAAGCACCCACAGCTCCGCCCCGGTGGCCGGACGGGCCGCCCCCCGCCAGGTGAGATAAGCCATCAGCCGGCCGTCGGGGCTAACGGCGCCGTTCAGGCCGTATCCGGTCGGGTCGGAGATTTCGCCGACCAGCCGGCGGCCCTCCGGGGTGGCCGCCGGAACCTGCCAGACCCTGGTTCGGCCGGGGAAGAATTCGGTGATTATAAGGGTCGGCCCGGCCGAAGCCCGGCCCGGTGGCCCTCCCGATGCGGCGAGGACCGCCCCGACAAGGATGATGCCGGCGTGGATAAGTGACCGAAGCGTTCGGGTCAATATGAATCCGTCCGCCCGGGGGAAGCTGGGCGGCTACCGGAAGTCAGCCCAAGTATACCACACTCAACCGATGATGCCCCGGGCCCGCAGGTCCCTGACCCGTTCCGGACCGTAGCCGAGCTCCTCAAGAATCAAATCGGTGTGCTGGCCCAGCACCGGCGAGGGCGCCCTGACCCGCCCGGGCGTCCGGCCCAGCTTGACGGTGACCCCGACCGCCTCCACCACCCCGGCGACCGGGTGCTCCAGCCGGGCCAGCAGCTCGTTCGCCCGGACCTGCGGGTCGTCGAAGACCGCCTCCCGGGGGCGGACCGGCCCGCACGGGATGCCGTATTCTTCCAGGATTGCGAGCCACTCATCCCTCGGCCGGGTCTCGAACACCCCGGCCAGCAACTCGACGAGGGTTTCGGCTTCGGCCTGCCTTTTGCTGTAGTCATCAAAGCGGGGGTCTTCGGCCAGGTGGGGCAGGTCGAGGGCCTGGCAGAGCCGGCGCCATTCGTCCTCGGTTATCACGACCGGGATGAGGTACTCGCCGTCGGCGCACCGGTAGCAGGTATTAATCGACGGCCCGCCCGGCAGGTCGCCGGGACCGGTTTGAAGCCGGACCAGGTAGCTGGTCTGCATCGCCAGGGCCGCCCCCAGCAGGGAGACCTCGACCTTCTGACCCCGGCCGCTCCGCGCCCGCTCAATGAGGGCCAGGGAAATCCCCAAAGCGAGCTGGAGGGCCGCCGCCATGTCCGAGGCCATCACCGGGAAGGCCAGGGGCGTCCCGTCCGGCCAGCGGCGGGACCCGAGGATCCCGGTCCGGGCCTGAACGACCAGGTCGTAGGCGGGCTTATCGCGGTCGGGGCCGCGGGAGCCGAAGGCCGTCACCTGGCCGTAGACAAGGCGCGGGTTGAGGCCGCTTAAGGTCTCGTAATCCACCCGGAGGCGCCGGGCCGTCTCATCCCGGAAGTTGCAGATGACCACATCGGCCGTCCGGCACAGTTCGCGGACGATGGCCTGGCCTTCCGGTGCCCGGAGGTTCACGACGATATCCCGCTTGTTCCGGTTGAGGGCCAGGAAAGGCTTTGATTCTTTGCCGGGAAGGGGCAGGTTGTAGGCCGCCCGGCCCGACTCGCCCCACGGCGGCTCAACCTTAATAACGTCGGCCCCGAAGTCGGCCAGGTAGGCCGCCGCCAGTGGCCCGGCGTACATCTGGGCCAGGTCAATCACCCTGATGCCACTCAGGGGAAGGGCGCGGTCAGCTTCTGCGGTCATGCGGGTCATCTCCCAGGCAAGCTTAGCCGGCTGCTACCCATTCGCCAGAGTAAAGGTGCCACCAGCACGAGTATCGATGCCGTTATCAACAGGGCGCTCACCGGGCGCTGAATGAAGATTAGCAGACTGCCCTGGCTCATGAAGAGGGACTGGCGGAACGAATTCTCCAGGACCGGCCCGAGCACCAGGGCCAAAACCATGGGGGCCGGGTCAAACTGAACTTTTCTGAAGATATATCCGACCAGACCGGCCGTCAGCAAAACCAGCAGGTCTAAAAGGCTGTTGTTAATGCTGTAGGCGCCGACGAGGGTAAGCAGGAGGACCACGGTGAGCAGGACCGATTGGGGCAGGCGCAGTACGCTGGCCCAGATCCCGACCAGCGGCAGGTTGAGGATGAGCAACGCCACGTTGCCGATGTACATGGAGGCAATGACGCCCCAGAATACGGCCGGATACTCCCGGACCAGCAGGGGTCCGGGGCGGACGCCCTGGACCAGCAGTGCGGCCAGCAGCATGGCCGTGGCCGGGCTGAACGGGATGCCGAGGGAGAGCATGGGCACCATCGCCCCGCTGGTTGCGGCATTGTTGGCCGACTCCGGCCCCGCCACCCCCTCGATCGCGCCCTGGCCAAATTCGGCCCGGCGCCGGCCAACCCGGCGCTCCAGGTTGTAAGAAACGAAGGTTGAGAGGACGGTTGACGGCCCCGGAATGAGGCCGATGAAAAACCCCACCAGGGTGCCCCGCAGCATGGCCGGGACCGACCGGCGCCACTCTTGCGGCGTGGGGAAGAGCTCCCGCAGGCGGATGGTTGTCAGCCGGGGCATCCCCCCGGCCTGCTCGGCAACGGAGAGGACCTCGGCGATGCCGTAGAGGCCCATCACGACGGGGACAAGGCCGATTCCCTGCTGAAGTTCAACGATTCCGAACGTGAAACGGGCCCGGCCCGACATCGGGTCAAGGCCCACGGTCGCCACCGCCAGCCCCAGGCCGAGCACCAGGATGCCCGGCCAGAACCGGCCGCCGGAGACCCGGGAAAGGGCGAGCAGACCGAGCAGTGCCAGGCTGAAGAACTCGGGAACCCCGAAGGAGAGGGCGAAGGCGCTCAGCGCGGGGGCGAAGAGCATCAGGCCGAGGACGCCGACGGTGCCGGCCACAAAAGACCCTACCGCCGAGACCGCCAGGGCCGCCCCGGCCCGGCCTTTCTTGGCCAGCCGGTAGCCTTCGATGGTGGTGACTACCGAAGCCGCCTCACCCGGCACATTGAGCAGGACCGACGTGGTCGAACCGCCGTACATGCTGCCGTAGTAGATGGCAGCCAGCATAATGAGGGCAGTCTCCGGCGCGATGTGCAGGGTGACCGGCAGGAGCAGGGCCATTGCCCCCACCGGACCGATGCCGGGAAGGATACCCACCAGGGTCCCAAGAGCCGCGCCCAGCAGGGCCGCGCCCAGGTTTTCCGGGGTCAGGGCCACCGAGAAGCCGTAAAGAAGGCCGTCCAGGGGTGTCACGGACTACCCCATCAGCCCCCGAAGATCCCGGCCGGGAAGGGCACCATCAGCAAGACGCCGAAGAGATAGTAGCTGCCGAGTATTAGGAGGGCCGCGACCGCGCCGAGGACGGGCCAGGGTCTGAGTCCCATGACCCGCAAGGATATCACGGTTACCGGGATTGAGGCGATTACATGCCCGGCATATGGCAGCAGCACCACGTAGCTTAAGGCGGCACCAGTAAGGGCCATAACCCGCCGGAGGGCCGGCCGGTCAGGCCAGGGCACCGCCGGCGCCGGACCGCCCCGCCACTCCTCAACGGCAGTGGCCACGGCCGAAATCGCCACCAGCGCCCCGACCAGCAGGGGGTAAAATGCGGCACCCGGACGCGACGGGGCTCCGAGCGGGTAGCGGAGCGCCTCGGCCAGATAGACGGCGTCCAGGCCAAGGACGCAGACAACAATTATGATGATTTCCCTGCGCACGGCCCGGAGAACCCCGGCTATTGTCGCAGGTTCAGCTGCTTGACGAGCTCCCGGAAGAATTCGTAGTCTTCGGCGAGCATTTTACCGAGCTGGTCGGGAGTCAGATCCGACCGGGTAAGGAAGCCGTTATCCCTGGCAAACTTCTGAAAAGCCTGGCTATCAATGGCCTGCTTGAAAGTTTCGTAAAGCCGTTGAACCAGTTCCCTGGGCGTGTCCTTCGGGGCTGCCACAAAGTAAACCGAGCTTCGGGTCGTTACGTCGTACCCGGCCTCCTTAAAGGTGCCGACCCGCTCAAAGCCTGGTACCCGCTCGTCGGTGTAGGCGGCCAGCAGCCGGAACTGGCCGGCGGCCAGCTGGCCGGTCACCGCCCCGGGGTTCACGTTGATGCCGTCCACGTCCCCGCTCAGCAGTGCCCGGACCGCGTCGGCAGCCCCGGGGAACGGAACCCCGGTGATGTTAAGGCCGGCCCGCAGGTTAAGAAGTTCGAGCCCCATGTGGCCGAGTGACCCCGCGCCGGAGTGGCCGACCTTAACCCGGCCCGGGTTCTGGCGGGCATAGTTGATAAACTGCCTGGCATCCTGCCAGGGGGCGTCGGCCCGCACGACCAGGAAGAACGGCGCAACCGTGCCGATAATGATGGGCTGCACATCCTGGGGGCCCTTGTAGGGTACTTCGCTTATATGGGGCACGAGGGTAAGGGCCGGGCCGTAGCACATGCAGAGGGTGTACCCGTCGGGCCGGGCCCGGATTAGCTCCGCCGTGGCGACCGCCGCCGCGCCGCCGGGCCGGTTGACGATTTCAAACGGCTGCGAAAAGTAAGGCTTCATCGCCTCGGCCAGCGCCCGGGCCGTCAGGTCGTTCGGTCCGCCGGCCGAAAAACCCACCAGCAGGGTGACCGGACGGGTCGGGTAGCTGGGGGCCTGGGCGGCCGGCTGAACGCCGCAGGCCGCAAGTGCCAGGGCTGTGACGACAACCACAACTCTGCCCACCCCACTCGCCAGAACGGACGGTCTCATCGTCTTGCCTCCTGCTCAACTTAACCGGTGAGCCTGACGGGCTGCTAGCCGGGGCGGATGGTGGCCGTTGCCTCCTTAATATCAGGCAGGTCGGGTAGCGACCACCACGCCCCGATGGCCCGCTCAACCTGGTCCCCGGGCAGCGACCTGAGCGCATTCGCCCGGAACTTGGCCTTAAGTTCTTCGGGCGTAAGCGGATTCGCCACCGAGCCCCGCATCGTGTGCCGGTTCGTCGACCGGGTAAGCACCCGACCGTCCTTAAGCCGCACCGTCACGGGGGTCTCGGCCGGGTGGTGCGAGTAGCCCGGGTCCCACTTCGGCATTACTTTGATTTCAACCTTGCGCAGCGCCTCTTTCAGCTCGGGCCGGGCGAGCTTCTCGTCCTGGAAGCTCTCGATGTCTACCCGCCCGTCCACCAGGGCTGTGGCCACGCAGTAGTTTATGCTGAACTTGCCCTGGAACGCGTACTCAGGCTCCGGGTAGAGCAAAACGTGGGCGATCCCCGGCAACCCGGCAACCTCAACCTCTTCAACGTCGTCGGCCGTAAACCCGTGCTCCCGCATCAGGCCCAGGAGCGAATCCAGGGCGCTGTGGTTGCTCCCACAGCACGGGTACTTCTTGATGACAATCCGCTCCTTCGTCAGCCAGACCCTGCCCAGGTCCCTGACCATCGCCTGCGCATCATACCGGCCCTCACCCAGATACGCCGCCGCCCAGCCGATGGGTCCGGCCACCGCATCCGGGCTCGAAAGCCAGCCCGCCCGGGCCAGCAGGGCCGCCATCACCCCGTTGCGGGCGGCCATCCCGGCGTGCAAAGGCTTGGTGTGGGTCCCGAAGTTCTGCAGCACCCCGGACGGCGTTGAGGCGGCAATCCCCAGGGCCATAACCGTCTGCCGCCGGGAGAGGCCCAGCAGCCGGCAGGCCGCCGCCGTGGCCCCGAGGGTGCCGAAGACGGCCGTCGAATGGAACCCCCGCTCGCCCTGGATGTAGTTGGCGCCCCGGGAGAGGTGGCAGGCGACCTCAAACCCGATGATATAGGCCGTGAGAAGCTCCCGGCCCGACGTGCCGTTAAGCTCGGCCAGGCTGAGGGCGGCCGGTAAAAGCACGGCCGACGGGTGGCCGAAGCCGCCCATGTCGTCGTAGTCGAGGGCGTGGGCCAGGGTGCCGTTGGCCAGGGCGGCCATGGCCGGGCCGGTTCGGATGTCGGTGCCGGCCACCGTGCAGGGTCCGGCGGCGCCCTCATTCCGAACGAAGTCGGCGATAATCCGGCCGTGGGGCTCGGCGGCCCCGGCGAGCATAACCCCGACGCAGTCGAAACAGCCGTCCCGGGCCACCCGGTAGCAGTCTTCGGGGACCGACTCCGGGCTGGTCTCCAGGATAAACTCGGCGATGCGCTCTTCTACCTTGCCCATAAAACTCCTCCTTGGCTCGTTTCAACGGCTCCGTAGCCGGGGGTCAAGGATGTCCCGAAGGCTGTCCCCCAGCAGGTTTATGGCCAGCACCAGCAGGCTCAGAACGAGCCCCGGAAAGAACGCCATCCACGGGGCGGTCACGATGTAGGTCCGGGCGCTGCCCGTCATCATCTGGCCCCAGGATGGGGTTGGGGGCGGGGTGCCCAGGCCCAGGAAACTTAACGCGGCCTCGGCGACGATGGCCGAACCGAGGCTGGCCGTGGCGATCACCATCAGGGGCCCGAAGGCGTTCGGGAGCAGGTGGCGGACGATGATCCGCAGGTTCGTGCACCCTACAACCCGGGCCGCCTCGATGAAAGGCTCCTCTTTAACCGAGAGGGCGACCGAACGGACAACCCGCGCCGTTCCCGGCACCAGGGCGATGCCCACCGCCAGGGTCACGTTCCGGACGCTGGTTCCCAGCATCGCCACAATGGCCAGGGCCAGAATCAGCGTCGGCAGGGACATCAGGGCGTCGACCGCCCGCTGGACCAGCAGGTCAAACCAGCCGCCCAGGTAGCCGGAGACCAGTCCGATGACGGCCCCGACCGTCACCCCCAGGGCCACGGCCGAGGCCCCCACCGCCAGCGAAACTCTGCCCCCGTAGATGACCCGGCTCAGGATGTCACGGCCGAAGTCGTCGGTGCCCATGATAAACGGCCAGCTCGGCGGCGAAAGGACGTGGTCGGAGTGGATCGCCTCGGGGTCAAAGGGCGCCACGACCGGGGCCAGGACGGCCGCCGCCAAAATCACGCTGATCACGCTGAGCGCAAAGCTGCCGAGGGGGCGGCGAGCGACCCGGACCGCCAGGGCCGACTCCCACCGGCGGGCCCGGGGCAGGACGGTTTCGAGGGTGCCGGACCGCATGCTAGGTTCCGAGCCGAATTCTCGGGTCAAGCCAGGCGTAAACGATGTCCACCACCAGGTTGATGACGATGACAAAGGCCGACGTCAGCAGAACGTTCGCCTGGAGCTGGGGGTAATCCCGCACCGAAATCGCCCAGAGGGTGAGCCGGCCCAGCCCCGGCAGGGAGAAGATCTGCTCGATGACCACCACCCCGCCCACCAGTACCCCGAGCTGGGCCCCGGCCAGGGTAATGGTCGGAATGAGGGCATTTTTAAGAACGTGCCTTGCGACCACCTGGGGCTCGCTTAAGCCCTTGGCCCGGGCGACCCGCACGTAGTCCTGGCGGAGAACCTCCAGCGTCTGGGACCGGACCATCCGCATCGAGAACGCGGCGTAGTAATACCCGAGGGCCAGGGCCGGCAGGATAAACTGCTTGAGGTTCTCGGCCAGGTCCTCGGTTGGGCTTATATACCGCGAGCTGGGCGCCCAACCGGCCAGGACGGCCGGCAGCATTAAAAACATCGTGCCGAGCCAGAAGGGCGGAATGGCCAGGCCGGCCACGCTGACAAGCCGGACGGCGTAGTCGACCGGGCTCTCCCGGGTGACGGCCGAAAGAAGCCCGCTGGGTATCCCAATGGCCAGGGCGATAGTAATCGCCAGCAGGGCCAGTTCGGCCGTGATCGGCAGGGCCAGCAGGATCTCGTCGGTTACCGGCTTGCCCGTCCAGAGGGAGAGGCCCAGGTCGCCCCGCACCACGTTGCCCACCCAGATGAAATATTGGGCCCAGATTGGCCGGTCGAGGCCCAGCACCCGGCGCATCTCGGCCGCCTCCGGGGTCTCGCCCGACTCGCCAAGCCGCATCGTCACCACGTCGCCCGGAATCAGCCGGATAATGGTGAACACCATCAGGCTGGCCAGAACGAGAACCGGAACGGCCAGCGCCAGCCGGCGCAGAGCGTAGCGGCCCATTACGCCCGAACCTTCGTCGGGGTGTAGGCCACGACCCCGGCCGCCTCCAGCCCGTCCACCTCGGCGTCAGAGTAGCCGAGCAGGCCGGTCAAAACCTGCCGGGTGTGCTCCCCGAGGCACGGGGCCGGACGCCGGACCTCCCCCGGGGTCCGGCTCAGGCCAAAAGGCCAGGTGCGCTGAAGTTGGGGACCGCCGACCGGGTGGTCGACCCGGGTGAAGAAGCCCCGGGCGGCCAGGTGGGGGTCTTCCAGCAGGTCCCGGCCGTTCAGCACCGCCCCGGCCGGCACCCCGGCCGCCTGAAGGAGTTCCATCACCTCCCGCTTGTCGCGGCAGGACGTCCACCCCCCGATAATAGCATCGATTTCGGCGGCCCGCCGCCAGCGGGCCGGGAAGGTTGCGAAATCGGGGTGGTCGGCCAGCTCGGGCCGGCCCATCGCCTGACAGAGGGCCGCCCACTGGCGGTCGTCCGCAACGGCAATTGCGACCCAGGCGTCCTCGCCCCGGCAGGGGTAGCAGCCGTGGGGCACCATCGAGGGGTCCCGGTTCCCGTCGGGGCGGTGCCGGCGGCCGTTAACGGTGTAGTCCAGGATGACCTCGCCCAGCATGGCGGTCACCAGCTCCCGCTGGGACAGGTCAATATAGATGCCCCGGCCGGTGAGCTGCCGGTACCTGAGGCCGGCAAGGATGACGCCGGCCCCCAGGAGGGATACCACCTGGTCCGGGTAGTTCACGTCGTTGCCCGACCAGGCCGGGGAGTTCTCATCGTAGCCGGTCACCGACATGAGACCCGAGAGGGCATCCAGGGTCGACCCGTAAGAGGCGTAGCCGCTTTCCGGCCCGTCGCTTCCCTGGCTCGAGAACGAGACCATCACCAGGTCAGGCTTCACCTTGCGGAGCTCATCGTAGCCGAGGCCCAGGCGGTCCATCACGCCCCGGCGGAAGTTTTCGGTCACCACGTCGCTTACGGCCACGAGCCGCAGGAAAACCTCCCGCCCCCGCGGGTCCTTGAGGTCGAGACTTATGCCCAGCTTGTTGCGGTTGACCACGTTGAACGGCGGGCTGGCATCCCAGGGGCGCTCGACACCGGCCGGGGGAGTGAGGCCGCTGCCCCAGTTCCGGAACGGGTCCGGGTAGCGGCCGGCCTCCACCTTGATGACCTCGGCGCCGAAGTCGGCGAGAATCTGGGTGGCCGCCGCCCCGGCGGTGATAATGGTCAGGTCGGCAATCCGGATCCCCGCCAGCGGCCCGGCCATCGCCGTTACCTCCCGTCGGGGGTCCCCTGGCCCGGATTCGGCTGGCCGCTCAGAAATCGCTGAATCCCGTCGGCCGCGGCCGCCGTCTGCGACCGGATGACGATGCCGGTCCAGATGCCGTATTCGATTCCCCGGGACCAGTCCATGTACGGTATCTCCCGGATCGCCCGCTTGGAGTAGTCGAGGACGACCGGGTCGAACTGGCAGATGTGCCGGGCCAGCTCCTCGGCCCGGGGGATGAGCTGGTCGTGGGGGACCACTTCGTTGACGATGCCCCAGCGCTCGGCGGTGTGGGCGTCGATGCGCCGGGCCGTCAGGATCAGGTAGTTGTAGTGCTTGGGCAGAATCCGGTGGATGGTCGCCGGCCCGGCCAGGCCGGGGAAGGTCCCGAAACCGACCTCGGGCATGCCGAACTCGGCCCGTTCGGAGGCAATCGCCAGCTCGCAGTTGTGGACCAGGGTGAGGCCGCCGCCGAGGGCGTAGCCGTTTACGGCGGCGATGAAAATCGCCGGGTGGCGCCGGATAATCTCCTGGGTCTCGAACCAGGAGTTACTCCCCCAGGCGTACTGGCGCTCCCGGACCCCGCCTTCCCGGAGCTGACGGGCCTCGGCCAGGTCGATGCCGGAGCAGAAGGCCGGCCCGGCCCCGGTGATGATAATCACCTTGCAGTCGGCCCTGGCGTCCTCGAGGGCGGCCCACAGCTCCTGCTGGGCGGCCCGGCTCATGGCGTTGCGCTTCTCCGGGCGGTTTAAGGTGACGATCGCGTAGCCGTCCTTCTTTTCCATCAGGACCAGGTTTCCGTAAGCTCCCACGGTTGCTCCTCCAGAATCGCTATTTATCCAGCCAGACGTAGTGAAAGGCCAGGCCCCGCTCCGGATTCTCGGCCGGCACCCAATCCTTAACGTACGGGCGCCAGACCTCGAACCCGTTGCTGCGGGGCAGGTCGAGGATATAGCAGCGGGTTGCCAGCTCCCGCTGGATGCGGCCGTAAAGCTCCTTGCGCTTCTGGACGTCCATTTCCCGCCGGGCCTCTTCGAACAGCCGGTCCAGGTCTGGACTGCCCCAGCCGCCGAAGTTCCGCGACGCCCTGGTGTGGAAGAGGGCGTAGGTGAAGTCTTCGATATCCCCGAACGGGGCCAGGGCGAAGGCGATCCCCTCGAAATCGCCCCGGTTCCGGGCGTTCAAAAAGGCGCCGTATTCCACGTCGACGATGTTCATCCGGACGCCGATGCGCTTGAGCTGCTCGGCGACGACCTGGGCCTCCTTCTGGGTGTACCGGTAGACCGTCTTGCACTCGAACTCGAACCCGTCCGGGTAGCCGGCGTCCTTAAGGAGCTGGCGGGCCTTATCGTAGTTGGGCGAGTCGCTCAGCGGGAGCTGTTCGTACGGCACGGCCCAGTCCCCCAGGGCCGGGGGCGCCGCCCGGTGCTTGTAGCCCTGGCCCCGCCAGACGACCTTGATGATTTCATCCTGGTCGATGGCGTACCAGAGGCCCTGCCGGACCCGGATGTCGTCAAACGGCTTGCGGCGCACGTTCAGGCCGATGCCGTTCATCTCGGCCCGGCTGAAGACCAGGCTCTGGAGGCCGGGGATTGTCCGGCGCAGGTTCTCGAACTCGTCGACGTTGGCCGGGGTGTAAATATCGAGCTGGCCGGCGGTGAAGGCGGCGAGCTGGGCCGAGGCGTCCGGGATGATCCGGACCTCGATGGTTTCCACGTAGGGGAGCGGGGCACCGAAGTAGTCCGGGTTCCGCTCGAACACGAACCGGACCCCCCGCCGGTACTCTTTGAGCCGGTAGGGGCCGGTGCCGACCATGGCCTGCTTCAGGTCGCCCCGCGCTTCGATGACGTGCTTTGGGGCGATGCGGGTGTAGGCCGCCGCCACCTGGTTTATAAAGGCGGCGTACGGCTCCCGCATCCGGACCCGGAGGATGTAGCGGTCCACGGCCTCGGCGGCCTCCACCGGCTCAAAGGCGTAGGCCCGCTGGAACTGCGGGTCCCGGGTTCGGATCCGGTTGAGGCTGAAGGCCGCATCCTCGGCCGTAAGCTCGGTGCCGTCGTGGAACCGCACCCCCCGGCGCAGCTTGAAGACATAGGTCAGGGGGTCGGTCTGCTCCCAGCTTTCGGCCAGGTCGGGGACCGGGGTATTGGCCCCCGGGCTTCCCGGCGGGTTGCCGGGCCGGATGTCATATTTGAGCAGGCCGTTGTAGACCAGCCCGCAAATCCACTGCAGGGAGCTGGTCGTCTGCATGTGGGGGTCCAGGTCGGGCGGGTCGTCGGGCAGGTACCAGTAAAGGGTCCCGCCGCGCTTCGGCTGGCCGCTGGTCCCCGGGGCCGGCTGCCCCTGGGGCGCCGCGGCCGGCCGGCAGGCGGCCAGCAGGCCGAGGCCGGCGAGCCCGGTAACAAACTCCCGGCGTGACAGACCCCGATTCACGAGACGGCCGGTCATAGCTACCCTCCCCAATCAGACCACGCCCCGCTCCCGGAGGGCGGCAAGCTCCGCCGCCGACAGGCCGAGCAGGGTCATGTAAACTTCCAGGTTGTGTTCGCCGAGCAGGGGTGCCCGGCTCAAGGTGGGCCGGCAGCCGCCCAGCCGGAACGGAATGCCGGGATAAATGGCGGCCCCGGTCCGCGGGTGGTTCACCCTGGTAAAGAAACCGCGGGCCCGGTACTGGGGCGAGGCGACCAGGTCGGCCGCATCGGCCACCATTCCCACCGGAATCCCGAGGGCCTGAGCGCCGTGGTAAACCTGCTCTTTCGTCCGTTCGACGGTCCAGGCGGCCAGGATCTCCCGCAGCTCGGCCCGGTGCCCAACCCGGCCCCGCCGGTCGGCGAACTTCGGGTCGTCCAGACGAGGGTCGCCCACCAGGCTCTTGACGGCGGGCCAGTGCTCGTCCTGGTAGACGAAGGCGACGAACCCGTCCCGGCAGGGCAGAACCATCCACTGCGAGAGCTCCCCACCCCGCCGCCGGACCCGCCCGTCGCTCTGGTAGTAGACCGGGGTCTTCCACTCAAGAAAGGCCACGGTCTCATGGGCGGAGATTTTCACCTGCTGGCCGGTGCCCGCGAGGTCCCGGTGCCAGAGGGCAATCATCGTGCCGGTGAAGGCGGCGAGGCCGGCGGCGTACTGGGCCTGGTAGCCGCCGAGGCGGACCGGCTCCCGGTCCGGGTCGCCGACCATGTTCAGCAGGCCCCCCAGGGCGAGCAGGACCAGCTCACCGTCCAGGTAGTCCCGGTACGGGCCGGAATCCCCGAAGGGTGTGACCGAGGTGACGATAAGCCCCGGGTTTTCCCGGGCCAGAAGCCCGTAGCCGATGCCCAGCTCCTCCGGCCGGCCGGGCCCCAGGCTCTCGACCACGACGTCGGCGGTAGTGGCCAGGCGGATGAAGAGTTCGGCCCCGGTTCGGCTGGTCAGGTCCAGGGTAATTCCCCGCTTGGACGTATTGAGGTAGAGAAACAGCAGGCTTGATTCCAGGTCAAGCTGACCCCGGGCAAACGGCCCCCACCGGCGGCACGGGTCGCCCGCCGGGGATTCGACCTTGATGACGTCGGCCCCCAGGGCGGCCAGGAGTTTTCCGCAGAACGCCCCGGCGATGCCCCCGCCCACCTCGAGGACCCGAAGACCGCCCAGGGGCCGGGGCGCGGCCGGCGTTCGCTCCACCTCGGCCGTCATAGCTCCTTCAGGTCTGCAATAACCCGGGCCAGCCGCTCTTCTTCAGCCGGCCCCAGGTTATCGGGCACGGGGAACGTCAGGGCCGTTACCAGCCCGCCCAGCCTCGCCTTTATCCGGGGGACAATTTCGTCCCAGGTGCCCGCCGTGACGAACTCGTCCAGCACCTCGTCGCCGACCTGGCGGGCCATCTCCTCCCAGTGGCCCTCCACCGAGAGCCGGTGGAGCCGGGCTCCGAGCTCCCCAAGGCCGTGGAGTTCCAGGACCGCCGAATAGGTCCGGGTCGAGGCGTAGAAGGCGACCCGGTGCCGGTAAGCCTCCCGGGCCTTCTTGACGTCTTCGGGCCGCGGCCCGGTGGCGATAAATCCCCCGCCGATGACCTCAACGGTCGCCGGGTCCCGGCCGGACCGACGCGCCCCAGCGTGCACATTCGGCAGGATCACTTCCCGCAGGTACCGTGGCGACGTGAGGCTGTGGAGCATGATGCCGTCGGCCACCTCGCCGGCCAGCCGGCACATGAATTTATTCACCCCGCCGACGTAGACCGGAATGGGGTAATGCTCGACGGGACCGGGGTTAAACTCCGGGGTCATCAGGGTGAGCCGGTAGTGCTCGCCCTGGAAGTTCAGGGGCCGGCCGTTCTGCCAGCAGTCCCAGACCGCCCGGAGGGCGAGGACGTACTCCCGCATCCGGGGGCCGGGCGCCGTCCAGGCCACCCCGAACCGCCGCTCGATGTGGCCTTTGACCTGGCTTCCCAGGCCCAGAAAAAAGCGCCCTCCCGAGAGCCGCTGGAGGTCCCAGGCCTGGTAGGCGAGCACCGTCGGGCTCCGCGGAAAGGCCAGGCTGAAGGTGCCTATCTTCAGGCGGTGGGTCGAGACGGCGGCCACCGCCGCGCAGAGCATGGGGTCGTGGGTGATCTCGCTGAACCGGATGCCGTCGAAGCCGAGCCGCTCGGCCCGCCGGGCCAGGTCCGGCACGGCCGAAATGGGCTCCCGGGAAAGGACGCAGATGACCTTCATCGGACGTTCCCGGCTACCGGATTGGCCTGAACTTAGGGATCGTAAATTCGGAGGTTATGTCGTCGTAGACGACCTCGACCGGCATGTCGCACCGGATTTCGCTCTGGTCGCAGTCGACCAGGGTAGACATCAGCCGGGGGCCCTCCTCAAGCTCGATAAACGCCACCACGTAGGGGATGTCGTTGGCGAACGACGAAAAGTACCGCTGGTGGAAGACGACCCAGGACCAGACCTTCCCCCGGCCGCTCAGCTTCGCCCACTCGAGACGGTCTGAAAGGCAGCGGGGACAGTGGACCTTGTTGGGCGGGAAGAAGATGTGGCCGCAGTCCTGGCACCTGGGAAGCCGTAGCTCGTGCTGACGCAGGTACTCCCAGTAGGGAGCGTCAATCGCGGTCGGTTGAGGAAGGGGCTTCTCGTAGGTCATGGCGGCGACATCTACCTCCGGGTCAGGATGTGGGCGGCGCAGATCGGGGCGGGGCAGATATACATGGCCACCTGGCAGTTGGGGACCTGCCGGTCGCCGGCCTCACCCCGGAGCTGGCGGATATTCTCGGCGTGGAGGCCGAACCCCTGCATGTAGCTTTCGGAGGTGTGGCCCCCGCTGGTGTTTACGGGCAGCTCCCCACCCAGGGTGATTCGGCCGTTCTGGACGAACTCGAACCCCTCGCCGTACTGGCAGAACCCGGCCCCTTCCAGGCCGAAAATCACCGTCGGGGTAAAGTTGTCGTAAATCTGGCAGACCTGGATATCTTTACGGGCAAGGCCCGAGGCCCCAAACACGGCCTCGGCACACCGCCGGACGGCATCCCGGAAAAAGTCGTCGACGGTGTAGAAAAACGTCAGGTCGGTGCAGGTTGCCGTGGCCGTCAGGTAAACCGGCGGCTTGCGCAGGTCCCGGGCCCGGTCGGCGCCGGTCAGGATCAGGGCGACGGCCCCGTCGTTAATAAGGCAGTAATCGTAAAGCCGGAGGGGAGCGGCAATGTACCGGGACGTCAGATAGGTTTCAAGGGTAAGCGGCTCCCGGAACACGGCCTTCGGGTTAAGGCCGGCGTGGCGCCGGTTTGAGATGGCCACCGCCGCCAGGTGCTCCTCCCGGGCGCCGTACTCGTGCATGTACCGGCGCCACATGTGGGCGACGGCCGCCCCGGGCGAGGTCATGCCGTAGATGACGTCATAAGGCGAGCTGCCCTCCCCCTCGCCGCCGTAGGTGGCCCCGACGGACCGGCCGTCGTTGCCGTAGACCACGGCGACGGTGGAGCACAGGCCGGTGTAAATCAACATGGCCGCGTACTGGACGGCCAGGGCCGACATTCGGCCCTCGCCCCGGAAGGTGTTTGCCGCCCGGAGGTATCGCAGGCCCACCATGTCGGCGAAGAGCTGGTAACTCGGAATCCGGACCAGGATCAGGCCGTCAACCTCGTCCTTATTAAGGCCGGCGTCGTCCAAGGCGGCCTTAAACGCCTCAACCCCCAGGGTGTACTGGTTGCGTTTCGGGTCCTTCGTCCGGTAAAGGGCCCCGTAGTTGGTGTCCCCAATCCCCACGAAGCAGACCTTATCCTTGAAGTCGTAGGTTATCGTCTGCGTCATCGGCGACTGCTCCGGTGTGTTAAGGATTCAGGATTCGGCGTCAGCTTTCGGCGAGCCAGACGTCCTCGTGCCGTTCGGTCAGGTAGTAGCTGGGCTGCCGGTAGAAGTTGCGGACCCGGTTCCACCAGAGCCACCAGTTGACCCGGTAGGCCATCACCACCTTGACGACATTGACCAGGGCCAGCCGCTCCATCTCCCAGACCAGCTGTTTGCGCTGGTTGGCGTCCATGGTCTGGGACTGCCGGATGAACAGGTCCTCCAGTTGCGGCAGGCAGAACTTCGAGTAGTTGCGCTCGGACTCGCACAGGTACGACTGGCCGAACACGGCGTCCGGGTCGTCCACGGCGGCCGAGTAGCTGCCGCCGAATAGCTCGAACTCGCCCCGGTTGAGCCGGTCGTAAAAGGCGGCCGACTCCTGGACGTCCAGGGTCACGTCGATGCCGATTTTCGAGAGCTGGTCCTTTAAGAAGACGGCCGGAGCCTCAAATTGAGCGCCCTTCCGGGTAAGCATGGTAGCCTTCAGGCCCGGTCCAACGCCCGCCTCGGCCAGGAGCCGTTTGGCCTGCTCGAGCTCCTGGGCCTTATTGGCCGAGTAGCCCGGAATCTTTTCGAGCTCGGCCCGGGGCAGGGCCCACTGACTGTCCGGCCGAAGGATGCCCCCAACCTGGCCCTCGCCCTGGGTCAGAACCTTCACGGCGGCGGCCCGGTCGATGGCCAGGGAGACGGCGAGCCTGACCCGCGGGTCATCCCAGGGCTTGCGGCGGGCGTTCAGCTCCATGGCGAAGTTGCTCATGATCGTGAACTTCTGGACGGTGGCTTTGTCGGCGAACCGCTGGGACACCTCGTCGGCCTCGGCCTTGTTCTCGGTGCGGTAAACGTCGAGCTGACCCGAAAGGAACGCGGCGATGGCCGTATTGGGGTCGGGCACGATGAAGAACCTCAGCCCGTCCAGGTATGGGCGGCCGGATATGTGGTACTCCGGGTTGCGTTCCAGCTCAATGCTGACGCCCCGGGTGTAGTTTTTAAGTTTAAACGGCCCGGTCCCCGCCACGGTCTTCTTCGGGTCGCCCTGGTCCAGCAGGTCCTTCGGGTAAATGACGTTCCAGCCCTGGGCAACGTTCGCCAGGAACGACGCGCTCGGTCGCTTGAGGATGAACTTCACCGTGTAATCGTCGGGGGTCTCGATGCCGTTGACCGCCTCAAAGACGCCCTTGCGGGGGCTGACCACCTTATCCGGCGGCCAGATAATGCGCTCAAAGCTTGCTTTGACGTCCTCGGCCTTGAAGGGCTTGCCGTGGTGAAACTTGACCCCCCGCTTGAGGTAAAACGTGTAGACCTTCCCGTCCGGGCTCACTTCCCACCGTTCGGCCAGGTCGGGGGTGATTCTGGTGTGGTCCTTCGGGTCGTACTGGACGAGCAGGTTGTAGCACGGCGACACCGGGTGAAGGGTCTGGTAGGTCGACTCCTGGTGGGCGTCAAAGCTTGGCGGGTCGCCCCCCAGCCACAGGTTCAGCACGCCGCCCCGGCGGGGCGGGCCCTCAGTCGGGGTCTGGCCCCCGCCCTGCGGGCTGGCCTGGGGGGCGCAGGCCCCGACCATAACCCCGGCCCCGGCCAGAACGAGGCCGCCGATGAACTCCCGGCGGGAGAATCCTTTCCTGGGCACCAGCATTGTCACTCCTCCTTTCAGGCGACTCCCCCGGTCTCGGCTTCCCAGCCCAGCTCCGTGGAGACCCGCCGCGTTGCCGCCAGTAAAGCGCTCACGTAATAATCCCGGTGCCGCTCGAACCGGTAGGTGGGCATCGACAGGCCGATGGCGGCCACCACCAGCCCGAGGCTGTTCAGAACCGGGGCCGCCACGCAGCAGACGTCGTCGAACGCCTCCATCAGGTTGAATGCATAGCCCTGGCGTCTCACCTGCTCGAGCTCGGCCCGGAACCGCTCCTTGTCGGTGATGGTGTTCCGGGTGAACCGGTCAAAGGCGGCGGCGAGCTTCAGCAGCGCCTGGGCCTCGGCAGGCGGGCGGTGGGCCAGCAGCACCTTGCCCACCGCGCTGCAGTGGAAGGGCAGGGGCGTCCCGATGGGAACCGCCGACGCGAACCGCCCGCCGGCGCCCGGCACCCGTTCGATGAAGATAACGTGACCCCGCTCCAGGACGGCCAGGTTTACGGTTTCGCCGGAGGTTTTCGCCAGGGTTTCAATTACCGGCCGGGCAAGTCCGGCAATGCCGGTGCTCGTCAGAAGCACGTTCCCCAGGGCAACCGTCCGCCACCCGAGCCGGTACCGACTGTTCGGCAGCTGCTCGAGCAACCCGATGGTCGCGAGCGACCGGAGCAGAGCGTGGGCACTCGACTTGGAGATCCTGAGCTCCCGCGCCACGCCACTCACGCCCCATTCGGGGTGGTCCTCGTCAAAGAGGTCGAGCAGTTGACCTACCCTGCGAATCGTTCCGATCATCCGGATGCCCCGCGCTAAGCGTCTGGCCAATTCTGACCGATTTCGGCCGTTCCGTCAACCGGATCGTTCGTCATTACCGAACGGTCCGGTTGAATGGGGGCGGCGTTGTTGGGTAATCTTGGGTATCAACGCGGGTCCGCAGAGGCCCAAGCAGGGGGGCGCATAATGAATACTTCTGGTAACGGCGCAAGTTCCCGGCTTCCCAGCCGCCGGGAGTTTCTCTGGGGGGCCCTGGGATTTACGGCTGCCGGTGCTGCCCTGGCGGGGTGCCGAACGGAGACCGCCGGCGAACGCACCCAGCCGCCGGCGTCGACCGGACCCCGCCGGGGTGGCACGTTTTCAAGTCTGGCCGCCGCCGACCCGCCCAGCCTTGACCCTTATGCCAGCGGCAGCCAGGGGCAGGCCGAATTTTCGGCCTTCTCCTACAGCCGGCTCTTTATGCTCAAGGCCGGCCCCGGCGTACCCCGGGGGTCCCTGGAGGTTGTGCCCGACGCGGCCGAATCGGTGGACGTTTCCCCGGACGGCCTCACTTACACCGTCCGGCTCCGCAAGAACGTGGCGTTCCACCCGCCCCTGGACCGGGCGATGACGGCCGAGGATGTCGTCTTTAGCTGGAACCGGCTTACGGGCAAGCTGCCGGGCACTACCCCCAGCGTCCGGGCCGAGGACATCCAGATGGTGGAGTCGGTCACGGCCGTCGACCAGTATACGGTGGCCTTCCGGCTGAAAAACCCGTACCCGTTCTTCCTGCAGAAACTCGCCGACCCGAAGGTTTTCTTCCTCATGCCGAAGGAAACCGGAACCGCCTTCAACCCGGCCGAAAAGGTGGTGGGCTCAGGCCCGTGGGTCCTCCAGGAGTTTGTGCCGGGAAGGCTTGCCCGCTTCAAGCGCCACCCGAGCTGGCACCTGGGGCCTGAGCGGCCCTATATCGACGAGGTGGTTATAAACGTTGTCCCCGAGTACGCAACCCAGCTCAGCCAGTTCCTGGGCGGCAACCTGGACTGGGCCGTGGTCCAGGGTCTGGACCTGAAGCGGGTGGCTGATACCGTCAAAGGCGTCCAGATTTACGAACGTCCGCCCTATCCCCTGAGTGTCCTCAACTTCTCGCCCCGGGAGTCCCGGTGGGAGGACCCGCGGCTTCGGTGGGCCGTTTCGATGGCCCTGGACCGGGACGCGATGGTGGATGCAGCCTACGGCCTCAAAGAGCTTGAAGCCCAGGGCTTTAAGGTCAACCGCTACTGGCACACCCACATCCCGGCCGCGTTTTCGGAGTACTGGGTGGACCCGAAGGGTTCGGAGCTTGACCCGGAGGCCGCCCGGTACCTGCAGTACAACCCGGAGGAGGCCCGCCGTCTCATCCAGCAGGCGGGGGGCGGGTTCAGCACCGAGCTCCACTTTGCGGCGGCCAACTCCCGCTACGGGGAGCCGTACCGCATCATGTCCGAGCTCATTGTCCAGTACCTGGGCCGGGTCGGCATAAACGTCCGGGCCGTGGAAGAGGATTACAACTCGGTCTTCATTCCCCAGACGGCCCGGGGCGAGTTCAACGGCCTGATGTGGATCCCGCAGACCCGGGTTGACCCCTTCGCCTACCTGGAAACCCAGTATCTTATAACGACCAACAAGATATACGGCCGCTGGAACGACCCGCCCCTGCGGGACCGGGTCCGGCAGATTCAGGCCCTGGTCGACCCGGACCGGCTCCGCCGGGAGATCCGGGCGATCCAGAGCGACCTCCTCAAGAGAATGTACGTGATGCCCATGCAGTACGGGGCCGGGCCGACCTTCGTCGTCTACCAGCCGTGGGTCCGGAACGCCGTCGACTACCAGACCTTCGGCCAGGGCTGGCCGTCGGAATGTCTGCCCTACTACTGGCTGGATAAGTAAGCTCGGACGGACGGGTGGCACGGTATTTCCTGGCCCGAGTTGCCCTGGTTGTGCCAACCCTGCTCGGCATAACCCTGGTGGTCTCGGTTGCCGTCCGGCTCCTGCCGGGGGACGTCATCGACCAGATCCTCGGACCCGACGTGGTCTACGTTAACCCGGAGACTCGGGCGGCCCTGGAGCGGCGGTTCGCCCTGGACCGGAGCGTCGTCGAGCAGTATGTTAACTGGGTTGTCGACCTGGCCCGGGGTGACCTGGGACGGTCATTAATCAGCGGCCGGCCGATCGCCTCGGAACTGATGGGCCGCATCCCGGCCACCGTCCAGCTCGGGGTGATGGGGCTGGCGTTCGCCCTGGCCATTGCCCTGCCGGTGGGCATCCTGTCGGCCGTCTACCGGGACGGCCCGGTGGATTTCCTGGGCCGGAGCCTGGCCATCCTGCTGCTGGCGGCCCCGAGCTTCTGGCTCGGCCTGATGGCGATAACTTACGGGTTTATCCTGTTCGGCTGGACGCCGCCCCTGCGCTACCACGAGTTCTGGGAGAATCCGGCCGCCAACCTGAACACTTTGTGGATTCCGGCCCTTATCCTGGGTGCCCACGTCTCCGGCCGGCTGATGCGCCTGACCCGGACCACGGTCCTGGAGGTGCTCGGGGAAGACTACGTGCGAACGGCCCGGGCAAAGGGCCTCCGGGAACGGGCAATCATCCTGGGCCACGCCTTGCCGAATGCCCTGATTCCGGTCGTGACCGAGTTCGGCCTGCAGGTCCGGCTCCTGATCGGGGGAACGGTGGTCCTCGAGCGGATCTTTTCGATTCCGGGGATGGGCAATTATCTTCTAACGTCGATCCAGCAGCGGGATTACCCGGTGGTTCAGGCCATCGTTCTGCTGACCGGCGTCGTGGTGGTCCTGAGCAACCTGGCCGTCGACCTGCTTTACTCGGTGCTGGACCCGCGGATCCGTTATGGCTGACGAGGTCCTCCTGCCCCGCCCGGCCGGCAGGCGTGTCCGGGGCTGGACCCGGCTCCTCCGGCTGGCCCGGACGAAGCCCCTGGGGGTTTTCGGGGGCGTGGTCGTCGCTGGGCTGCTGGCGGTGGGGATCCTCGCCGACCAGCTTGCCCCGTATAGCTATGATGACTTCGACCCGGCCCGGCGGCTCCTGGCCCCCACGGCCGCCCACCCGTTCGGCACCGACGAGCAGGGCCGGGATGTCCTGAGCCGGGTGATTTACGGGGCCAGGGTTTCAATGGTCGTGGCCGTCGGCTCCGCCATTGTCGCCACCCTCGTCGGCTCGGCCATCGGAACGGTCTCCGGCTACTTCGGCGGGGGGGTCGACCTGGTGACCCAGCGGGTTATCGACGTCTGGCTCGCGTTCCCGGGCCTCATCTTCGTCATCTTTCTGGTCGGGATCCTTTCGAACAGCTTCCCCGTGCTCATTCTGACCATCGGGCTGCTTTACTCGGCCGGTTCGTCGCGGGTCGTGCGGGGGGCAGTGATGGCCGTCCGGGAGAGCCTTTACGTCGAGGCGGCCCGGGCCCTGGGCGCCCGCCACGGCCGGATCCTGCTGCGGCACATCATCCCGAACGTTATGGCGGTAATCATCGTTAACACGTCGGCCCAGCTCGGGAGTATCATCCTGCTGGAATCTTCCCTTTCGTTTCTCGGGTTCGGCCCGCCGCCCCCGTTCCCGAGCTGGGGCCGGATGCTTTCGGAGGCCCGGACCCAGATGGTCTACCACCCGAACCTGATGCTCTTTCCGGGCCTGGCCGTAACCCTGGCCGTCTTTTCGTTCAACATGTTCGGGGATATGGTCCGGGACCTGCTCGACCCCCGCCTGCGGGGCCGCTAAAAATTAGATAAGGAGCTTAAGAAGATGGGCGCAACCGTCGCGCTGGCCGAGTTTGTGGCCGGGACCAGTTTCGACCGGCTGCCCGCCGGCCTAATCGACCGGGCGAAGGTTTATATTCTCGACAACCTGGCCGCCGGGTTCATTGGGTCGGTCCAGCCCTGGTCGCTGATTGTTGCCGACCTGGTCCGGGAGCTTGGCGGCGTCGGGGCCTGCTCGGTTTTTAACCAGCCCTGGCGGGCCGACCTGTCCCGGGCAGCCCTGGCAAACGGGGTCATGATGGGGGCCTTCGAGGCCGAGCACGTCGGCCACGTCGCCCACCCCAGCGCCACCGTCTTCCCGGCGGTCCTGGCCCTGGCCGAACACCTCCACGCCGACGGGAAAACGTTCCTTACGGCGATGCTCCTCGGCTACGAGGTCGTCTGCCGGGTCGGGGAGGCCCAGACGGCCGCCACCGAGCGGGAACGGGGCTTTCACAACCCGGGGGTGAACGGGGCCTTTGGGGCGGCGGCCGCCGCGGCCAGGCTCCTCGGCCTGGACGCCCGGCGGGTCGCCTGGGCCCTGGGAATCGCCGGGTCCCACGCCTGCGGCCTGGCCGAGTTCGCCTGGGAGGGCGCAATGACCAAGCGGATGCATCCCGGGCGGGCGTCCCAGCTCGGCCTCGAATCGGCCCTCCTGGCCGCCCGGGGCTTTACCGGGCCGACAACCGTGCTGGAGGGCAGGTTCGGCTACCTTAACGCCTATTCGCCGAGCCCCCGGCCGGAGAAGCTCACGGCCGGGCTGGGCCAGGAATGGCTGGCCGCAGACCTGACAATTAAGGCTTACCCGTGCCACATGCTCAGCCAGGCGCTGGTCCACGCCATCTTGGGCCTTAAAACCCGGACCCGGATTGACCCCCGGAAGGTGGACCGGATTGTAATTACCGGGACCTTTCACGCCGGCCTCGAACGCCACCTGGACCCGGCGCCCCGGACCGTCCTGGGCGCCCAGTACAGCATCCCCTTCACCGTGGCTGCGGCGGTCTGCTACGACCTGTCGGACCCGTTCGTGTTTACGGATAGCCTCCTCTCCGACCCGGTTGTCCGGGAGCTGGCCGGCCGGGTCGAGGTCCGGCCGGAGGTTGACCGGGGCCACGGCTGGGCGCCCCACGGCGGCCACCACATCGTCATCGAAACCGGGGGCCGTCGCCATGAGCTGGTGGCCGATGGGTTCCCCGGCGGGCCGGGCCGACCCCTGGACTTTACCGGGGCGGCCGAAAAGCTTTACCGCTACGCCGGCCCGGTTATCGGCCGGGCGACCTGCGAGGAGCTGGTCGGGCTGGTCGGCCGGGTCGAGGAGCTGGCGGACGTGGCCGACCTGGCCCGGGCCATTGGCCGGTCGGCCGACCCTGTACCGGAGGAGCGTTCAAAACTATGACCCACCATTACACGGCCGAGCTTGCGGAGTTTGTGGCCGGGCTCAAGTTTGAGTCGTTGCCGCCGGCGGTGGTTGAGCACGCCCGACTCCTGGCGCTGGACACCTTCGGGTGCGGCCTGCTGGGAAGCCGGATGCCCTGGAGCCGGATCCTGCTCGAAACCCTGCGGGACGCCGAGGGCGCCGGCGACGCCCTGGTCTGGGGCACGGACGTCCGGCTGAGCGCCCCCAGCGCCGCGCTGGTGAACGGCACCGCCGTCCACGGCTTTGAGCTGGACGACGTCGGCCCCGGCGGCCACAACGGTTCGGTGGTGCTCACCTCGGCCCTGGCCCTGGCCGACCACTTCGGGGGCGTCTCGGGCAAAGACCTGGTAACGGCCACGGTGACCGGGATTGAGGTGGCGGCCCGGGTCCAGGAGTGCGTGGGCCGGACGCCCCAGGTCCGGAACGGCTTCCACGGGCCGGGCCTGCTGGGCACCTTCGGGGCGGCGGCCGCGGCGGCGAAAGTTCTTGGCCTTAACCGGGAACAGGTCGTCCACGCCTTCGGCCACGCCGGCCAGCAGGCCGCCGGCCTTATGGCCGTCCAGCACGGTGGGATGGGTAAGCGGCTCCTGGCCGGCAAGGCGGCCCACAGCGGGGTGCTGGGTGCCCTGCTGGCGGCCCGGGGCTTTACCAACGTGCCGAACATCTTTGAGTGCGAGTACGGGGGCTTTTGCTCGGCCTTCTGCGGGGGCCAGCCGGTCTACGACCTGAGCAAGCTGGTCAAAGGGCTCGGCCAGGAGTGGTTCACGCCCCGGGTCCTTTTCAAGATGTGGGCCTGCCGGGTGCCCATCCACCCACCCCTGGAGGCCCTCAGGAGCCTGCGCCGGCAGCACCCGCTCCCCCCTGAGGAGGTCGAGCAGGTCACCGTCTGGCTTGACGAGGGGGCGGTCAAGGCGGTGGGCTTCCCCTGGACGCCGACAACGGTAACCTCGGCCCAGCTCAACCTGGCGTACTGCTGCGCGGTGTTTCTCCTGGAAGACGACGTCTCCGTCGGCCAGTTCACCGAGGCGAAGCTGGCCGACCCGCAGGTTTTAGCGCTTGCGGCCCGGGTGAAGGCCGTCCACGACCCGGCCCTTGAGGGTGGGCCCGGCCTGGGCCGGCGGGCCCGGGTCGAGGTCCGACTCAAGGACGGCACCGTGCTGGCGGCCACCGGGACGGTCCGGGGCGGCCCCGAGAACCCGGTCACCCGGGCCGACGTGGAGGCCAAGTTCCGCAAGCTCACCCGGGATATTCTCGATGGGGCCGGCCAGGACCGGCTGATTGCGGCCTGCGGCCGGTTGGATGCTCTGGCCGATGCGGCCGAGCTTACTGCCCTTTTGAACGTAGCCGGGGCAAAACCCAAAGCCGAGGAGGTTTTGTGATGACGGACCGCGAGCTTTACTACGACGTCCTGGTGGTTGGGGCCGGAAACGCCGCCCTCTCGGCGGCGATGGCCGCCCTGGAGCACGGCGTCCGGGTCGGGGTCCTGGAGAAGGCGCCGAAGGCGGAGCGGGGCGGCAACAGCACACTGACCGGCCACATGCGGTTTGCCTACAACAGCGTCGAGGACCTGATCGCCCTGATCGACGACCCGTCGGAGCACGACATCCGGATGATGGCCGAGCTGCTGCCCCGCCGCACCGAGGCCGACCTGTGGGACGAGATCATGCACGTGACCGAGGGCCAGGCCGACCCGGAGCTTCTGGAGATTCACGTCCGGGAGTCGTACCGGACGGTCCGCTGGCTCCGGGAAAAGGGCCACAGCTGGGTCCCCAGCTACGCCAACCCGACCACCGGCAACATCGTCTCGATGAACGGCGGCGGCTACGGCCTCCAGCAGCGCAATTTCGCCTATCTCGAACGGCACGGGGTGCCCATCCATTATGAGACGGCGGCCACCGAGCTTATGGTGGACAATCGGGGCCGGGTGGTCGGGGTCCGGGCCCTGGACCCGGACGGGTATGTCGTCTTCCGGGCCAAGGCGGTGGTTCTGGCCTGCGGCGGCTTTGAAGGCAACCCGGAGATGCGGGCCAGGTACCTGGGTCCCCGCTGGGACACGGTCAAGATGCGGGGCGTGCCCTACAATACCGGCGATGGGCTGCGGATGGCCCTGGAAATCGGGGCGATGCCTTACGGCAGCTGGTCGAGCTGCCACGCCTCGCCCCAGGACTACAACCGGCCGCCCTTCAGCCTGCCTTCATCGATGACCATCGGCGGCAACGAATGGAACCGGTACGCCTACCCGTTCAGCATCATGGTAAACCTGGAGGGCCGCCGGTTTGTGGATGAGGCCGATGCCATCCGGGCCCTTACTTACGCCAAGATGGGGCGGGCGATTCTGGCCCAGCCGGGCGGGATTGCTTTTCAGATTTTTGATGCCAAGGTCAGGCGGCGGGGCCTGCTGCCGCCGACCTATGATAAGGCGACCGGGGAGCGTGCCGGGAGCCTGGAGGAGCTGGCCGAGAAGCTGGGCATCAACGTCAAGAACTTTGTTGAGACGGTGCGGGCGTTCAATGCGGCCTGCCGGCCCGGGGAATACAACCCGAACCCGTTCAAGCCTGACGGGAAGGGGACGGAGGGGATTTATCCGCCGAAGAGCAACTATGCGGTGCCGATAGATGAGCCGCCGTTTGAGGGGTATGCGGTCTGCTGCGGGATAACCTTTACGTTTGGTGGGCTTAAGGTTGAGCCGAAGACGTGCCAGGTCCAGCACGTGGCGGGGCGGCCGATACCCGGGCTTTACACGGCCGGGGAGATGCTGGGTGGGCTGTGGCACTGGAACTACCCGTCGGGTTCGGGGATGATGGCCGGGGCCACCTTCGGCCGCATCGCCGGCACCCACGCCGCCCGGGCCGCCCTGGAAAGCTAAGGGGGTCGCCGGTGGAGCCGACCTTTTCGGGCCGGGTAATCCGTCTTGACGAGCTTGCGCCCCGGACCGGCCTGCCCGGCCACCCCGGCGTGACGGCCTACTCGTTCGCCCGGCCGGGGCAGGGCTGCCGCTGGCTTCTGGTGACCCTGGACGTGGTTGAGGAGGGTGGGGGCATCGAGCCCCACTACCACGAGGGCCGGGATTTCGACCACGCCTATTACGTGGTGGCCGGTGAGCTGCTGGTGACCATCGGCGAGCAGGAATACCGGGCCGGACCCGATTCCCTCATCATCTTTCCGGCGGGGGTTGTCCACGGTTTCAAGGCCGTAAGCCCCGGCGGGGCCCGGGTCCTGCGGCTCGGGGCCAGCCCGACCGGGGAGGCGACCGGCGGAAGCGTCTTCGTCGGAACCGACCGGGTATCCGGGGGAGGGTGAAGCCGATGCTGCTTTTGAGCAACGACGACATAAAGCAGCTGCTGACCATGGACCTGGCCATCCGGACCCTGGAAGTGGCCTACGTCGAGTTTTTCCGGGGCGAGTCCGTCTGCCGGCCCCGGATCAATATCCAGGTGCCCCTCGGGGCCGGTGGGAAGGTCTACAACTGGTCCACGGTGGAGGGGGCCTCGGCCGCCGCGGGCTACTTTGCCATCCGGCTGATGTCGGATATAAGCTACGTGCAGACTTACGATGGGGTCCGGACCCGCGAAAAATACTGCGTCCGGCCGGGCCTCTTCTGCGGCCTCATCCTCCTGACCAGCATCCACACCGGCGAGCCCCTGGCCCTGATGCACGACGGCTACATCCAGCACGTCCGGCAGGGGGCGGACGGGGGCATTGGGGCAAAGTATATGGCCCGGCCCGACGCCGGGGTGGTGGGCATGCTGGGGTCAGGGGGCATGGCCCGGTCCCACGCCGAGGCGTTCTGCGCCGTCCGGAAGATTCGCCGGCTCAAAGTCTACAGCCCGACCCCGGCCCACCGGGAAGCGTACGCCCGGGAGATGGCCGAAAAACTCGGCATCGAGGTCGAAGTCTGCAATAGCCCGGAAGAGGTGCACCGGGGCGTCGACATCCTGGCCGGGTGCACCGACTCGGTTGAGCCGGTCATCCGGGGCGAGCTGGTTGAGGCCGGAACCCACCTGGTCGAAGTCGGGGGTCTGCTGGACCGAACCACGGTCGAACGGGTCGACGTGGCCCTCCGGTTCGGGCTGACCCCGCCGCCGGTGGGCCGACCGGACTGGGTGGTTGAGGGCGACAGTCTGGCCTGGCGGGTCGGACCGGAGCCGGCCGGGGGCCGGGTCGTCGGGGATGCGGCCGCCCGGCTCCCGGCCGAAAAGGTGGTCTGGCTTAAGGACCTGCTTGAAAACCGGCTTCCGGGCCGGCGGCGGCCGGAGGACATAACCTACTCGGAACGGGGCGGCCTGCGGGGGGTCCAGTTTGCGGCCATCGCCGGAAAGGTCTACGAGCTGGCCCGGGACCGGGGCCTCGGCCGGGAACTGCCCACCGAATGGTTCCTGCAGGACATCCGGAACTGATGGGCCCGACCGAAACCGTCGCCAACTTCGTCGCCGGAACCCGCTTTGAGGCCCTGCCGGGCCCGGTCGTCGAGGCCGCGAAGGTCGCAATCCTGGATGGGATCGGCTGCCTGCTGGCCGGCTCCCAGGAGCCGCTGGCCTGCATCGTGGCCGAGTACGTGGAGCGGCTCGGCGGAAGTCCCGACTGCGTCGTGGCCGGCCACGGCTTCCGGACAAATCCCTTTTTGGCCGCGTTCGCAAATGGGACGTTTCTGCACGCCCTCGACTTCGAAATCCAGGGGATTCCCCCGGCCCACGGCACCTCGGCCATCCTGCCGCCGGCCCTGGCCCTGGGCGAGGTAGTCGGGGCCGGTGGGCCGGACATCATCGTCGCCTACGCCGTGGGCTGGGAGGTCCAGCAGCGGCTGCGGGCCGCTTCGGCCCGGTTCCGGGGCCGGATGTTCCACCCGCCCGGCATCTTCGGGCCGCTGGGGGCCTGCGCCTCGGCCGCCAGGCTGCTGGGCCTCAATGCCGGCCAGGTCCGGATGGCGCTGGGGGTGGCGGCGTCCCGGACCGGCGGCCTCTTTGCCAACAACGGCACCATGGTTAAGGCGACCCACCCGGGCAATGCCGCCCGGATGGGGGTCGAGGCCGCTTTGCTGGCGGCCGCCGGCTTCGTGAGTAACGACGCCATCCTGGAGGCCCACCAGGGCTACGTTGAGACCCTGTTCGGCGGCGATTTCGACTGGGACCGGCTGACTCGGGACCTGGGGGAAAGCTGGAACCTGGTCAGCCCCGGGTTTTACATTAAGCGGTTCCCGGCCGAAATCTACATGCAGTGGGTTGCCGAGGCGGTCCTGGACCTGCGGTCGGCTTACGGCCTGCAGCCCGAGGATGTCGAGGAGCTTGAGGTGGGCCTGCCGGCCCTGCGGCCGGAGCTTTCCCGGCCCCGGCCGAAAAGCGGCCTGGACGGTAAATTTAGTTTCGAATACTGCGCCGCCGTCGCCCTAGCCACCGGCCGGGTCGACATCGACTCGTTTACGGACGCCGTCCGGTTCTCGCCGGAGGTGGAGGCCGCCCTGGGCAAGGTCAGGTTAAACCCGGACCCCGGCATCCCGCTGGACACCGCCCACATGTTTGCCCGGGTGACCGCCCGGCTGAAGGACGGCCGGCGGGTTACGGCCGAGTGCCGCCATTTCCGGGGCTCGCCCCAAAACCCGATGTCCCGGGCCGAGCGGCTGGAAAAGTTCCGGGCCTGCGCCGGCCGGGTGCTCGGCCCGGCTGACTGCGACCGGCTCCGCGAGCTGGTCGAAAACCTTGAGCAGGTTGATAATATCCGCAAGCTGACGGCCATACTCGGAAAGGCCGGGAGGGTCGACCGATGACGAAGGCGAGGCGGTTCCGCGAGCTGCTGGCCAGGCCCGGGCCGATTGTGGCTCCCGGCGTCTACGACTGCATCTCGGCAAAAATCGTCGAGCGGGCCGGGTTTCCGGCCGCGTTCATCAGCGGGGCGGCGGTGACGGCCAGCATCCTGGGCTACCCGGACGTCGGCCTCCAGACCATGCCCGAAATCTTAAACCAGGCCCGGAATATCGCCCGGTCGGTGGAGATTCCGGTCATCGCCGACGTCGACACCGGCTACGGCAACGCCCTGAACGTGATGCGGACGGTTCGGGAGTTCGAGGCCGCCGGGGTAGCCGGCATCTTCATCGAGGACCAGACATTTCCGAAGCGGTGCGGCCACTTCGAGGGCAAGCAGGTCATCACGGCCGAGGAGATGGTCGTCAAGGTCCGGGCGGCCTGCGAGGCCCGGCGGGACCACGACTTTGTCATTATTGCCCGGACCGATGCCCGGGCCATCCACGGCCTGGACGATGCCATCGAGCGGGGGATCAAGTACGCCGAGGCCGGGGCCGACATCATTTTTGTCGAGGCGCTTTTGAGCGTCGAAGAGCTGGAGAAGGTCGCCCGGTCGATTCCGAAGCCGGTCCAGGCGAACCTGAACGAGGGCAGCAAGACGCCGCTGGTGCCGGTGCAGCAGCTTTACGAGATGGGGTTTAAGCTCATCACGTACTCGGGCCTGCTGCAGCGGGCGGCCATCCGGTCGATGCAGAAGGCCTTGGAGGTTTTGAAACGGGAGGGGACGACCGAATCGCTTTATCCGGGGCAGGTCTGCGACCTGGTCGAGCGGAGCGAACTGCTTGACCTGGAGGCGTTCTACGAGCTTGAGGAGCGGCTCTATGGGCCGCTGCTCGAGACCGAAGGGAGCTGGCGGCAAGAGCTGAGGACCCGGGCCGAGGGCGGGGTGCCGAGACCCGGCCGGCGGCCTTTGATTTAGACCGGCCCGGCGGCCGGTAGACCCTTACTCCCCGGCCGGTGGTATCATCAGTTCTTGGTTCGGATGATTGACGGGATTCCACTCATTGACGCCCACATCCACGCCGCCCGGCTCCCGACGGTTAAGGTCGATTGGGCCCTCTGGGCCGACCTCTTCGGCAAGGGCGACCAGGTCCGAAGCCTTTACAACGAGGACGGCACCATTGACCCGGCCCGGTTTGACGCTTACCTGGCGGCCGAAGGGGTCGATATCGCCATCCTCGTGGCCGAGTACAGCCCCCGGGTTACCGGCATCCAGCCGGTGGAAGACTTCCTGCCCCTGGTCGAGCACAACCCGAAGCGGTTTAAGTTTTTAGCCAACATCAACCCGTACGTCCATCACCCGGTGAAGGCCGAGCTTAAGCGCCAGCTTGGGCTGGGGGCGGTGGGCCTTAAAATCCACCCGGTCCACGGGGGCCGGGGCTCCAACGACCGGATGCTTTACCCGGCCTACGGCCTGTGTGAGGAGCTGGGAATCCCGGTGGTGTTTCACTGCGGAACCAGCATCTTTCCGGGGGCATCGAACCGGTTTGCCGACCCGGCCCTGATTGAGGACGTGTTGCGGGACTTTCCGGGCCTTAAGGTGGCGCTGGCCCACGGGGGCCGGGGCTGGTGGTACGGGGCGGCGGCCTTCCTGGCCCTGATGCGTGAAAACGTCTATATCGAAGTCTCGGGTCTTCCGCCCAAGAAGCTTCCCCGGTATTACCGGGATTTTGAGCTGGGCCGGCTGGCCCAGAAGTTCATCTTCGGGACCGACTGGCCGGGCGCGCCCGGAATTCGCCGGAACGCCGAGGCGTTTTTAAGCCTGGGCTTCGACCGGCCGACCCTGGAAAAGATTCTCTTTAAGAACGCCCTGGGGTTCTACGCCGGCCTGACGCTCTGAGACCGGATTAAAATTTACCGGGCGCAGCCTCCCGGCCGATACCCGACCGAAAGGAGCGAACATGGGCGAGGTAAACTGGCTGGAGAAGATTGTTGTGAGTGATGAGGCCCTGGCCGACGCCTGGGAGCTGGTCAAGGGCCACCTGCAAGGGGTTGAGGGGGCCGACGTGGACCCCTGGGCCGAGCCGGTCTTCTACCCGAACCTGGTCAAAACCCCGGAGGCCGAACGTGATGTCTGACCTTACCGAGCTGACCGTAACCGCGGCGGCCGACCTGGTGGCCCGAAAGAAACTCTCCCCGGTCGAGCTGGTCCGGGCCCTGCTGGACCGTATCGAGCGGGTCGAGCCGAAAGTTCTGGCCTGGGCCCGGCTCCTGCCCGAGGCGGCCCTCGAAGAGGCCCGGCGGCTCGAAAGCCTCCAGATGCGGGGCGAATTTTGCGGGCCCCTCCACGGCATCCCGGTCGGTTTAAAGGACATCATCTTCACGGCCGGGGTTGAGACGGCCGCCGGCTCCAAGGTGCTGGCCGGGTTCGTCCCCGACTACGACGCCACCGTTACGGCCCGGCTGAAGGCCGCCGGGGCGGTCATCCTGGGCAAAACGGTTACGACCGAATTTGCCATGTTCGAACCGGGCCCGACCCGGAACCCCTGGAATCCGGAGCACACGCCGGGCGGCTCAAGCAGCGGGTCGGCGGCGGCCGTGGCCGCCCGGATGTGTCCGGCCGCCTTTGGCAGTCAGACCGCCGGGTCGATCCTGCGGCCGGCGTCGTTCTGCGGCATTGTCGGCCTCAAGCCGACCTACGGCCGGGTGAGTCGGCACGGGGTAGTGCCGGTGAGCTGGACCCTGGACCACGTCGGGCCGATGACCCGAACGGTGGCCGATGCCGCCCTCTTGCTGAAAGTCGTGGCCGGACCCGACCCGAACGACCCGACGACCCTGCCGGTTCCGGTCGACGATTACCCGACCGCGGTGGGACAGGATGCCGCCGGCCTCCGGGTGGGGATCCCGGACCGGTTCTTCACCGAGCTGGCCGACGACGAAAGCCGCCGGGCCTACGAATCGGCGATAACCAGGCTCAAGGAGCTCGGCCTCCAGACCCGGCCGGTGCGCCTGCCCGATGTTTTTGAGCCCCTGCGGGATGCCCACCGGACGGTGATGTACGCCGAGGCCGCGGCTTTCCACCAGAAATGGTTCGCCGAGCGGCCCGATGACTACCGGCCCCGGACCCGCCGGATTATCCGGGCCGGTCTGCTTACGCCGGCGCCGGTTTATCTGCGGGCCCAGCAAATCCGAACCCGGGCGGTCCGGGCCATGCTGCGGCTCTTCGAAGAAGTTGACGTCCTTGTTACCCCGACCACAACGGGCCCCGCCCCGCGGGGCCTGGACTGGACCGGCGACCCGGCCTTCAACCAGCCGTTCAGCGCGGTGGGCTTTCCCGCAATCACGGTTCCGGCCGGTCTGAGCAGCTCGGGCCTGCCCCTGGGGGTCCAGTTTGTCGCCCGCCCCTTCGCCGAATGGACCCTGTTGCGGGTGGCGGCGGCGTTTGAGGCGGCATCCGGCTTAGTCCTTAAGCCGCCACTCTAACTTTGGCCGGTTTAAGCCCGGGGTCTTGTGAGCCGAAATGCGCATTGCGGTTTTTGGGGCCACCGGACGCATCGGCCGGCCGGTCGTTGAACAGGCACTGGCTCAGGGGCACCACGTGGTTGCTCTGGTCCGAAATCCCGACCGGCTCGGGCTGAGCCACCCGCGCCTGGAAGTCGTCGTGGGTGATGCCCGTGACCCTGAGCGGGTGCTTGAAGTTGTGCGGGGTGCGGATGCGGTTATAAGCGCCCTCGGACCCCGCCACAATAGGCCGCAAGATGAAGAGGCCCACGTAATGGCCGTCGGCAATATTATCGAGGCCATGCGCCGGGCCGGAGTGCGCCGGCTGGTTACGGTGCTTGGGGCCGGTATCGACCTGCCGGGCGACCGGAAGGGCCTGCCGGACCGGGTTGCAGGCTGGCTTGTTCGGAGGCTGGCACGGCATATTTATCGGGCAAAACAGCGGGAGCTTGAGCTTTTGCTGTCAGCCCCGGAGATAGAATGGGTGGGGGTTCGGCCGCCGGTGGTTGTGCCGGGCCCACCCACCGGCCGGTACCGGGTTCGGCTTGACCGTCCGCCCGGACGCCGGGTATCTGCCGGGGACGTGGCCGACTTCATGCTCCGTCAGCTTGAGTCCTCTGATTTCATCAAGAAGGCGCCCTTTGTTGGCTAACCACCCGGTGGCCGGTCGAACTCTATGGGGCCAGGACGAAGGTCCGCACCGCTGCCCCACCGGCGGGAGCGCCGGTAGAATCTCCAACAGGTTCGGGACGCCGTTGACGACCCCCCAGGGTTAGAGGCAGCTATGGTCTGATATCATAGGGGCGATGACCGGCACGCTCATCAACATCGCCACGGTCCTGGCCGGCAGCACCGCCGGCACCCTCCTCGGGGCCCGCCTGCCCGACCGGATTCGGGAAACCGTCATGCACGGCATCGGCCTGATGACCGTCTTTATCGGCCTGGCCATGGCCCTTAAGACCCAGCACCCGCTGGTCCTGCTGGGGAGTATCGTGCTCGGCGGCATCGTGGGGGAGCTGCTCGGCATCGACGATGGCCTCAAGACCCTTGGGGACTGGTTTGAGGGCCGGCTTTCAGGCCTGTTCGGGGGCAAGTCCGCCCAGGCCGGGAACTTCAGCAAGGGCTTTGTCACCGCAAGCCTCATCTTCTGCGTCGGCCCCATGACCATCCTGGGCTCGATTCAGGACGGCCTGACCGGCGACTACAGTCTGCTGGCCATCAAGGCGATGCTGGACGGGTTTACGTCGCTGGCCCTTTCGGCCACGTTCGGGATCGGGGTCGGCTTTGCCGCCGTCACGATCCTGGTCTACCAGGGCGCCCTGACCCTGGGCGCGGCGTGGGCGCGGGCGCTGCTGACCGACCCGATGGTCACCGAGATGAGCGCCGCCGGCGGCCTGATCATCCTGGGAATCGGCCTGGTTATCCTCGAACTCCGGCCGATCCGGGTGGCAAACCTCCTTCCGGCGCTGGTTTTTGCGCCGGTGCTGGTTGCCCTCTTCGGCCGCTGGCTTTAGACCCGCCGTAACCGGCTTTCGATTCCCTGCGTTATAGTAGTGAGGAGTTCGTGGAGGGGACACCCATCGACGAGTGGCCGATTCTGAGGCCGTACGCAACCTGGTTGAGCGGCTCAAAAGGGGCGATGCGGATGCGGCAGCTTCCCTCTACCGCCTTTACGCCGACCAGATTTATCGCTACGTCTACTACCAGACCCGGGACCCGGACCTGGCCGCCGACCTCACTTCGGAAGTCTTTTTGCGCATGCTCGAGCATATCGACCGCTACAATCACCGGGGCGTCCCCTTCCGGGCCTGGCTTTTCAAGGTGGCCCACAACCTGGTCATTGACCATTTCCGGGAGCGGGCCAGGTTTGCGGCCGGGGAGGCGTTCTCCGACAACGAGCCGGCGGCAGAGCCCGAGTTGCCCGACGTCGACCGGCACCGGCTTACGGAGGCGCTAAACCGGCTAACCGGCGAACAGAAGCAGGTGGTCCTGTTGCGGTTCATCGAGGACCTGGATATCAAAGAAGTGGCGGCAATCCTGGGCAAGACGGAGGGGGCCGTCAAGGCCCTCCAGCACCGGGCCCTGGCCGCTCTGCGCCGCTTGCTGGAGGGGGATACAAATGGCTGGGTCTGAGCCGGAGTCCGCCCTGAACGAGGGCATTGAGGCACTGCGGGCCGGGGAGTCCGTCGAGGACGTCCTTCGCCGCCACCCGGAATACCGGTCCGAACTGGAGCCGCTGTTGCGGCTGGTCGTGGAGCTTGGGTCGATGCCCCGCCCGGCCCTCAGCCCGGCCGCGGTCCGGGCCGGTGAGGCCAGAGTCCGGCGGGCTGCGGCCGCCGGGCGGCCGCGTCTTTACCGGCCGGCGTTGGGCTGGGTCGCCGCCGCGGCCGCCGTGGTTATGCTCGCTTTACTGGGGCTGGGGACAACGGTTGCGGCCGCCCAGGGCCGGCCCGAAAGCCCCATCTACGGCCTTTGGGTTGCGGCCGAGCGGATTCACCAGGCTATCACCCAGGCTCCGAGTGCCCAGGCCGATGCCCACTTGGCCAGCGTCGAGCGGCGGCTTGACCAGCTGGCGGCCGAGGCCGCCACGGGCCGCCCACCTGCCGGCCCGGCCCTTTCCGACCTTGAGGAAAAGCTTCACACGGCCCTCGACAAGGTGGCGGAGTTGCCGCCGCCGGAGGCCGCCAGCCGGATAAACCGTGCCATCGGCCTCATCGCCCGCGAGCGGGCCATTATCCAGGCCAGCGACGACAACGAAGCCGGCTCCGACCGGGTCGAACGGCTAAACCGCCGGGAGAACGAGCTGACGGAGAAGCTTCGCCGGCTGACCGGCAAGGAGATACCGAAGGCGGGCCCGCCGGCCGGAACTCCGCCTGCGGGGGACCGGGGCCGGGATGGGGGCCATGCCCCTCAGGGCGGTCAGAATCCGGCGGGCCATTCGGGTCCCGGCCGGGGCCGCTAGCGGCCGTTCAGTTTCCCACGGCCGTCGGCTGGCGGCCCAGGCCCGGGATAAGTTCGGCCAGGGGCACGTACTCGAGGCCGAACGCTTCGGCAACCGCCGGGTGGGTGATGCGGCCCCGGTAGATATTCACCCCAAGGGCCAGGGCGGGGTCCTGACGCACCGCCGCTTCCAGGCCCAGGTTTGCCAGCTTCAGGACGTACGGCAGGGTGGCGTTGGACAGGGCGTAGGTTGAACTCCGGGGCACGGCCCCGGGCATGTTCGGCACGCAGTAGTGGATAACCCCGTCCACCAGGTAAATGGGATTGCTGTGACTGGTCGGCCGGGAGGTTTCGACGCAGCCGCCCTGGTCAACCGCCACGTCGATAATGACCGAGCCGGGTTCCATGCTCGCCACCATCTCCCGGGTGACCAGCTTCGGGGCCCGGGCACCGGGTATCAGCACCGCCCCGATGACCACCTCGGCCCCCTGGACGGCGTTGGCGATATTCCGGTGGTTCGACATCAGGGTGATGAGGTTGCCGTGAAGGACCTCGCTCAGGTAGCGCAGGCGGTCCAGGTTAACGTCAATCAGGATCACCTGGGCGCCCATGCCGAGGGCAATCTGGGCCGCATTGGTGCCGACCGTGCCGGCCCCGATAATGACCACCCTGGACGGGTACACCCCCGGCACCCCGCCCAGGAGTTTGCCCCGGCCGCCGCTCGGCTTCTCCAGGTAGCGGGCTGCCACCTGAACGGCCATGCGGCCGGCCACCTCGCTCATGGGGGTGAGCAGGGGCAGTCGCCCATCGGGTAGCTGGACCGTCTCGTAGGCGATGGCGACCACGCCGCTGCGCAGCAGGGCCAGGGTCAGGTTCTCGTCGGCCGCCAGATGCAGGAACGTAAAGAGAAGCTGGCCGGGTTGAAGCAGGGGGTATTCTGCCGGCAGGGGCTCTTTAACCTTGACGATAAGCTCGGCCTGGCGCCAGACCTCCTCGGCGCCGGCCGCGATCTCGGCCCCGGCGTCGGCATAGGCCTGGTCGGCAAAGCCGCTGCCTTCGCCGGCCCCGGTCTGAACCAGCACCCGGTGGCCGGCCCGGGTGAGCATCTCCACCCCGGCCGGGGTCAGGCCAACCCGGTACTCCTGGTCCTTTATCTCCTTCGGTACCCCGACAATCATCGTCGTATTCCCCTCCTCGGGCAAGCTGCCGTCATCGGCCCCGCTCAATCATACCCCGCCCGGGCCGGGCCGCGCAACGCCCCACCTTCCCACCCGCTTCCGGGCGGAAGGTATACTTGCAGGAGAGGGGGCCACCGCCGGCGGCTCCGAGGCCCGGCCCGCCGGGGGCCGTCCGGCCCCCCTGACCTTCGGACCCGGCGGCCTCCCCGGACCGACTTTTTCGGGGCTGATAGTCCGTGCTGTGGCGGCTCTTGCTGGCAACCCTGCTGGCCCTGACGGGCGGGGGCATCCTGGCCGAAACGGCGGCAAATTACGCCCGGGCCCTCCAGGCGGTTCACACCCTGAGGATGCGGGTGGAAGCGGTCGAGGTCCGGGACGCCCAAATCGTTTTCTCGGGCCGGGTTCGCAACAACTCCGACCTGACCCTGCGCCTGGACACCCTTACGGTGCGGTTCTGGCTTGACGGCCAGCCGGTGGGCAACGGCCGGCTGGAATTCGGCGGCCGGCCCCTCCCGCCGGGGGAGGAGGCCGGGTTCACCGTCGCCGCCGGCATCGACCCGGACCGGCTCGATTACGTCCGGGCCCGGCCGGAGCCCGGCCGGACCTGGGAGCTGGAAGGCCGGCTCGCCTGCTATTTGCCGTTTGGGGCCGAGCGGTTCTCGGTCCCCCTTCGGGGAAAATGGACCCGGTGAGGGGCGGAGGGGCGGCCCTGGCCGCGGCAACCGTTTACCTGGGGGTCGGCCTCGGCCTGACCCAGGCCGCCCTGATAGTAACCGCATCCCCGATGCTGGGCCCGTACGCCCCGGTCCGGACGCCGGGCGACCTGGCCTTCGGGTTCCCGTTCGTGGGGGCCGCCGGCATCGGGGTGGCCGCCCCGGGCAACCGCACGGCCCTGGCCGCGACCCTGGCGATGGCCCTCGCCGCCGGAGCCGGCATCGCCGCCGTCTTTCTGGCCCCGGCCGGGCTGGGTTACACCCCGGAGCGGGGCGCCGCCCTGAACCTGGCCGTCCAGCAGGGCCTGGCGGGCGCGGCCGTCACCTTGCTGACCGGCATCCCCGGGCTGGTGGTCGGGCTGCTTATCGGGTCCTTCCGCCGGCAGCGGGGGTGAGCCGGGGCCTTACGGGCCGACGGTGATTGTCGCCAGGCCCACGTATTCCGGCGGGTCGTGGCCAAGGGCCGGCACCGGGCCAATTCCGGGCCGGAAAAACCCGGCGACCAGCCGGTACTCGCCCGGGGGCGTATCGGCCGGCACCAGGATGGCGCAGCGGTCGGTGACGGTCGGCCCGACGGCCCAGCCCGAGGTGGGCCGGGCCCCGAAACCGGGTGGGGCGTGGCGGCCGAGAATCACCCGGCCGTCCGGGGCCACCAGGTGGACGAACCAGTCGTAATCGGCATCCACCGGCCGGGTCGCCCGGAACTCGAACTCGAGCCGGAACGCCTGCCCCGGCCGGACCCGGTCGGCCTCGACCCCGAAGGCCGTAAGCTCAAGGCCGTTTTCCCACCGGCTTCCGCCGGGCCTGCGGGCCAGCGGCCCGGCCGGCGGGAGATACCCAAAAACCTCGTAGCTTCCAACCCAGCCGGCCCCAAACCGGTAGGCCCGGGTATTTAACCAGAACTCCAGGTCCCGGCCGGCCTCGCCGGGCGGCAGGTGCGACCGGTCGACCACCAGCCAGATGGCCCGGACCCCCGAGGCTGAGTCCAGGATACCGTCGAAGCCGGCCCGCTGGTGAGGCGAGTACCAGTGGTGGACGAACCGGCCCTTGACAAACCCCAGCCAGTAGTAGGTGAAAAACTCGTTGGAGACGGTCACCAGGGTGAACGGCTGGCCGGCGGACATTACCCGGGCCGTCAGTTCCCGGGCCTCTGCCAGCGAAAGGCCGGGAAAGTCCCGGGTGAGGTCGGCGCTGCGGCCGAGCAGAACTGCTACAAGGAGGGCGACGGTCGCCAGGCTGGCCCCAACCGGAACAACCGGCCGGCGGCTCTGCAGGCTGAACCGGATAAGGCCCGCCGCAGCGGCTACCCCGAGGCCCAGCCCGAGGCCAACCGTCAGGCCGCCAACGGCCGAGCCATCACTCTGCCGGTGCCACCAGACAAGGTCAGTCTGGTCCGGGTGCCAGTTGAGGAGCTGGTAGACGGCCGGCGACCGGTGCCAGAGCCGGAGGTCGTACCAGGGCAGATTCGGGTCGGTGGCCCAGTCGAATTGGAGCACGGCCCGGTCCCAGGCGCCGAAGACCACCGCCGCCTGGACGGGCACGCTCACCAGGAGGGCCAGGCCCAGCAGCATCCGGCCGCCCCAGCCCGGATGCTCGGCCAGGGCCGCGACCGGCAGGCTCAGCAGGGGCAGAAGCGGGACCATAAACCGGGGTCCCCAGGCCAGACCGCCGTACCAGAGGTCGTAGCCGCCGTAGACCAGGAGCGTTCCAGCCGCAGTTCCCAGGGCGGCCAGGGCAACTCCCCGGCTTCGACGCCACACCCCGACCCAGCCCGGGGCCACCAGCAGGACCAGCGGCGAGAAGAAAAGGAGGCCCTTTGCCGGGCTCAGGAGCTGACCGTAGGTCCGGGTAAGAATGTTGAGCGGAGCGTAATCGGGCAGCATCCTGAGCGGGCCGTCCGGGCCGAACCGCCAGGCGGCAAGGAAAGCCGCACCGGCGGCCGCGGCCAGGCCCCCAGCCGCCAGCAGGCGGGTCCGGCGGGATTTTGCGGGCACCGCCAGCAAGGCGGCAATGAAGAACGCCGGCAGGGCGGCCGCGGCCGAGACTTTCACAGCCGTCGCCGCCAGCAGAACAAGAACCCAGCCGGCGGCAAGAACGGTCCGGCCGGTCCGCTCCCAGGCCAGGAAGATGCCGAGGGCGGCCACCCAGGCCAGCCCGACGGCTGGCTCCCGCAGAAACGTCCGGGCGTAGGGCCAGGCCATCGTCCCCAGGCTGAAGGCCAGGGCCCCGAGCAGGGCGCCCCTCGGACCGAACCCGAGGCCGCGGGCAAGCAGAAAGAGGCCGGCGCCCGTGAGGGCCGTGACCAGGACGTTAACCAGCATGACGGCGTGGATAGTGTTCACCCCGGGCAGGAGCCGGCCCAGGGCATAGAAGGGTACGGCCAGCAGGGCCTGGCCCGGTTCGACCCGGCCGACCGGGTTATGGACCCGGGCAAACTCGAGCTGGGGGGTCGTAAGCCGGGCGGTCTGGACCAGGCTTTCGGCCAGGGCGTAGATGGCAAATTCGTCGATTGACCCGAACCGGCCGCCGAAGGTCAGCAGGTAAACTGACGCCAGGAAAGCGAAGAGGGCTGCGGCGGTGGCCAGGTCGCGGCCCGGCAGGCGGCCGGGCACGGCCGGAGTTTTCGAGGCCTGCACGTCCGCGATTTTAGCAAAATTCAAAGCACGGGCCGCCGGGACGGCGCCGTCCCGGCGGCCCAGCGCGAGGCCGGCCTTGAAGCCGGCTCAGTGCTCGACGATGTAAAGGTGGTCGTACATTCGGACGAAGATGTTCCAGTTCGGCCGCCAGTCTCCGTCCTTCGTCTTCGGCATCCCTTTAACCCACGGCTTGAGGAGGCCGACGCCCAGCGGGTAGTAGACGAAGACGAAGGCGGCATCCTGGAGCATGACCTCGTCGGCCTTCCAGTACATTTCGGCCCGCTTCTGGCGGTCAATGATGCCTTTGGCCTCGCTGACCAGCTTATCGTACTCCGCGTTGGACCACTGGTGCCGCTGGCCGGTGGCGAACTTGGAGTAGAAGACCTGGTACTGCTGGTTGTTCGGGTCCGGGTAGTCCATGTACCAGCGGATCCAGACGGTCTGGAGCTTGTGCTCCCAGAGCTGGCCCCGGAAGGCCCGCGGCTCCATAACCTCCAGCTCGACATTCATGTTGAGATTTTCTTTGAGCATCTGGATGATGGCCTGGGCCGCGGCCTTGGGGGCGTCGCCCTCCTCCCGCATGTAGATCTTGATGGGGGGCCAGTTGCGGCCGCCCTCATACGGGGTGCCCTGAAGATACTTTATGGCGTCCTTGCCCTCGTACTTAACCAGCGGGTGGTCCTTCGTTATCTTGGGATTGAAGCCCCACCACCCGGGCGGGTTAAACGTGTACGCCGGCCGGCCCAGCCCCTGCAGGACGGCATTCGCGATCCGCTCCCGGTCGATGGCGTGGGCCACGGCCTGCCGGACCCGCTTGTCGTCCCACGGCTTGTACTTGACCCCCAGCTCCAGGTAGAAGGTGCCAACCAGGTCGAACTTGATAATCTCCTTCGAGAGCTTCGGGTCAGCCTGAACCCGCCGCCATTCACCGAGGGGCACCCGCCAGTGCCAGTCGATCTCATTATTTTCATACGCAAGCTGGCTGGCGGCGCTGCCGATGACGGGGACGATCACCCGCTCGATCTTGATATCCTTTGCCTTCCAGTAATTCGGGTTCTTAACGACCTCATAGACCTTGTCATGCTCCCAGCGGACCAGCTTGAACGGGCCGTTGCTCACGACCTCCGGGACCTTGTTCGGGTCGGTCCAGGCGTCCCCGTATTTCTCGACCGACTTGCGGTGGGACGGCAGGGCGGCGATGTATGAGGTGAGCACCGGCCAGTAGCCCCGGGGGCCCTCCAGCTCGCAGACCAGGGTGTAGTCGTCCTTGGCCTTGACGCCGATGGCATTAATGTCGTCAAGCTTCTTCTGGTTCACGGCCTCGGCATTCTTGAGGTCGTAGAGAAAGCCGGCGTACGGAGCCGCCGTCCGGGGGTCGAGCTGGCGCTTGAACGACCACTCGAAGTCGTGGGCGGTTACCGGGTCGCCATTTGACCAGCGGCTGTCCTTGCGCAGGTAGAAGGTCCAGACCGACCCGTCGGCGTTCGGTTCCCAGCGCTCGGCGATATCGGGCTGGACGTCGAAGTTCGGGTCGAACCTCGTCAGGCCGGCAAACAGGTTCGCAAACCCGCCGCAGTAGAGGTCCTTATTAAAGTCGTGGCTGGCCGGGTCCTGCTCAGTATTCGTCCGGAAAACCTGTTCCTTTGCCAGCTTCTCGCCCAGCTCTTCGGGACGGGGCTGTTGGGGCTGCTGGGTCGGGGCGCAGGCGTAGCCGCCGGCCGCGGCCGCCGCGGCCACGATGGCGAGGAACTCCCGCCGCCCGAGCCTGACGGCCTCAAACCGCTTGGCCAAAAGCTTTAACTGCTCCTCATCTTCCCACCAGCGGAAAATATCCGACACCTGACCTGCCTCCTTTCTCTTAATTTGAGCCTCACTGCACCCCTAACTTTAGCACGATGATAATTAAGTTTCGGGCATTTGTCAAGTCCCGGCATGCGGTCGCCTGGACTACGGTATATGCCGGAAGTTCACTCGTTCATACGTGGGTCCAGGGCGTCCCGCAATCCGTCGCCGAAAAACGTAAACCCAAGCATTAGCAGGCCGATGGCCAGGGCCGGAAAGAGCGACATGTGCCAGTACGACCGGATATACTGCTGGTACTCCCCGACCATCTGGCCCCAGGACGGGGTCGGCGGGTTGATACCGACCCCGATAAAGCTCAGGGCCGCCTCGGTAAAAATCGCCTGCGGGATCCCAAAGGTGACGGCGACGATGATCGGCGTGAGGGCGTTTGGCAAAATGTGCCGCAGGATAATGCGGCCGGTTGACGCCCCCATCGTCCGGGCCGCCTTGACAAACTCCTTCTCCCGGAGGGAAAGCACCTGCGCCCGAACAAGTCGACTCAGGGTTACCCAGCCGACCAGGCCGATGGCAATGAAGATGTTAAACAGCCCCTTCCCCAGCATCGTCATGATCAGGATGACGAAGAGCAGGGTCGGGAACGCATACATGATGTCCACGAACCGCATAATTGCGGTGTCGAGCTTGCCCCCGTAGTACCCGGCGATGGCCCCGATGGGCACCCCGATGAGCACCACGATGCACTGGGCGACCAGCCCCACGGTCATCGAGACCCTGGCCCCGTAAATCATCCGGCTGAGCATATCCCGGCCGTTCAGGTCGGTGCCCAGCGGGAACTGCGGCGACGGGTACTCGGCGATGTGGTCCCAGAACTGCTCGGCGTAGTCGTGGGGGGCGATGACCGGCGCAAAAATTGCCAGGAATGAGAAGAAAATAATCACCGCCAGCCCGAACATGGCGAGTCGATTCCGGAGGAGCCGGCGCAGGGCGTCGCCCCAGAGGCTCGCCCGCCGGGCGGGCACCCATTCCAGTTCCTCTTCGACTTCAACGGTGGGTGGGGCGATTGCCCGTTCCAGACGGGCCCGGGGGTCGGCTTCAAAGAGCTGCATCTCGCGCCCTCCTCAGTCGTAGCGGATCCGGGGGTCCAGAAAGCCGTAAATCAGGTCGACCACCAGGTTCATGATGACGACGAACGCCCCAAAGAGGAGAAAAACCGCCATTATCATCGGGTAGTCCCGGGCGAGCAGGCTCTGGACGAAGAAGCGGCCCATGCCGGGCACCCGGAAGATGAGCTCGACGAACGGTGAGCCGGTCCCCACCGCCGCGAAGAGGGGGCCCAGGACCGTAACCGGCGGGATGAGGGCGTTTTTAAGGACGTGGACGAGTATGACCCGCCGCTCCGTAAGCCCCTTGGCCCGGGCCGTCCGAACGTAATCTGACCGGATAACGTCCACCATGCTGGAGCGGGTGTAGCGGGCGATAACGGCCATCGGCCCGAGGCCGAGGGTAATGGTCGGCAGAATCCAGTCGACGGGCTGGTCCCAGCCGCCGGTCCGGGGAATAACCGGCAGGAGCATGACGAAGATGATTATCAGGATGACGGCCAGGACGAAGTTCGGGGTGGCCACCCCCAGCATCGCCGTAAACGTGCAGAAATAGTCAACCGGGCCGTTCTGGTTAATCGCCGCCAGGATGCCCAGGGTCATCCCCACAACCACCGCAAAGAGCAGGGCCATCGTCCCCAGGTGCAGGGAGACCGGGAACGTCCGGGCGATAATCTCGGTCACCTTGCTGGTCCGGTAGCTATAGCTGTACCCGAAATCGAGCTGGACGGCCTTGATGAGAAAGTTAATATATTGCTCGTGGAGGGGCCGGTCGAGGCCCCAGGCGGCAGCCAGGTTTTTCAGGTCCTCGGGACTGAGCGGGTTTGCCCCCTCCGGCTGCAGGGGGGAGCCCGGGGTGTTGTGCATAACGAGGAAGATGATTAGCGACATGGCCAGGAGGGTCGGCGGAATCATCAAAATTCGGCTCAGGGCATACCGGAGCATTTCAGCCCACCGTCCTTCTGAGTTCGACCGGGGCGACGTCGGCGTAGTGGCAGGCGACCAGGTGGTCCGGGCCGACCTGCCGGAGTTCAGGCTCGACCTCGGCGCATTCCGGGCGGGCAATTGGGCAGCGGGTGTGGAAGCGGCAGCCGGCCGGCGGGTTGATGGGGCTGGGGACGTCCCCCGGCAGGATAATCCGCTGCTTTTTGTACCGGCGGTCCGGCACGGCCACGGCCGAAAGGAGGGCCAGGGTGTAAGGATGCCTGGGGTTGTTCATTATCGTGAGGGTCGGCCCGACTTCGACCAGCTTGCCCAGGTACATCACACCGACCCGGTCGCTGATGTAGGCGACGACGGCCAGGTTGTGGGCAATGAACAAGTAAGTCAGGTTGAATTCGGCCTGCAGGTCTTTTAGCAGGTTCAGGACCTGGGCCTGGATCGAGACGTCGAGGGCCGAGACCGGCTCGTCGCAGACCACCAGCTTCGGCCGCAGGGCCAGGGCCCGGGCGATCCCGATCCGTTGGCGCTGGCCGCCCGAAAACTCGTGGGGGTAGCGGTTGACGAAGTAGGCGTTCAGACCGACAACCCGCAGCAGCTCTTTGACCCGGGCCTCCCGCTCGGCCCGGGTGCCGACGCCGAAAATCTCCAGGGGCTCGGCGACAATCGACCCGACCGTCATCCTGGGGTTCAGCGACGAATAGGGGTCCTGGAAGACCATCTGCATCCCCCGCCGCAGGGGTCGGAGCCGGCCCTCCGGCAGGTGGCTGATGTCGTGGCCGTCGAAGATTATCTGGCCGTCATCCGGCTCGTACAGGCGAATTATCGTCTGGCCCAGGGTGGTCTTGCCGCAGCCGGACTCCCCGACCAGGCCGAAGGTCTCACCCCGCCGGACCTCGAAGCTCACGCCGTCCACGGCCCGGACGACGGCCGGCTTTTTCAGAAATCCGCCCCCAACTTTGAAATATTTCTTGAGCCCCCGGACCGATAGCAGGATGTCGTGGCCGGCAGCCGGTGCTGAAAGCTCGTCGGGGAGGGGGTTCAGGTCAGACATAGAGCCAGCACGCAACCTGGTGGTCCGGCCCGACCTGGACCATGGGCGGGTCCTCGGCACAGCGGGCGTTGGTGTGGGGGCACCGCGGCCGGAACCGGCAGCCCGCAGGCGGATTAAGCAGGTTCGGCGGCAGGCCCCGGATCGGCCCGAGCCGCTCCTTAACCTTCGGCCCGAGCCGGGGCACCGAGCCCATCAGGCCGACCGTGTACGGATGCTTCGGGCTGTTAAAAAGGCTGTCGGCGTCGGCCGCTTCGACGATTTGACCGGCGTACATAACCACGACCCGGTGGCACAGCTCGGCCACGACCCCCAGGTCGTGGGTGATTAAAATTACGGCCGTGCCCAGCTCCCGGTTGAGCCGGGCGATCAGGTCGAGGATCTGGGCCTGGATCGTCACATCCAGGGCGGTGGTCGGCTCGTCGGCGATTAGCAGCTTCGGGTTGCAGGCCAGGGCCACGGCGATCATGACCCGCTGCCGCATGCCGCCCGAAAACTGGTGGGGGTAGTCGTCGACCCGCCGGTGGGCGTCGGGAATGCCGACCCGCCGGAGGAGCTCGATGGCCCGCTGGCGGGCCTCGGCCGGGCTTAACCCCAGGTGGACCTGTAGGGGCTCGGCGACCTGGAACCCGACGGTGAGCACCGGATTCAGGGACGTCATCGGGTCCTGGAACACCATGGAGATGACGTTGCCCCGGATTTTCCGCATTTCGTCTTCGGGAAGTTCGGTCAGGTCCACCGGCTCGCCGTCCCGGTACAGGGTAACCGTTCCCGCAACGATACGGCCGGGATACGGGACCAGCCGCATGATGGAGAGGGAGGTAACACTCTTACCGCAGCCGGATTCGCCGACAATGCCGACGGCCTGGCCGCGGGCAACCTCGAATGAGACGCCGTCGACCGCCCGAACCACCCCCTCGCGGGTGAAGAAGTAGGTTTTCAGGTTTTGTACCTGCAGTACCGGTTCTGCGCCCATCTCCCAGGAACCGGGAATCTAAAAAGCCGTGCCGCCGACCTGCGCCCCGAGGCCGGACCACCGGCCCGGTATCCGTCCACCGCAATTATAGTTAATGCCTGCTGCACACGCAACCGCCGGGGGACCGTGTGCAGGGTGCACAAAAGCCTGGGCAAAAATTGGATATTTTGCCCAGTGCAGTTTCACCAATCCTTCGCCAAGATCGACGGTGGAGGGCTGGAAAAAATCCTGGTCGGGCGGGGGTGATCCGGGTTGCGCCGGTTCCGGCAGGCTGTACTTGCCTTCACCGGGGCAGCCGCGTGGTGGGCCGCCTCGGTAGCCGGGGCGGCAGCCGCCGAACCGCTGCCAGCCGACCTGGCGGTAGCCATCGATACGGTCTGGGTTCTGCTGGCCGGGGTGCTGGTGATCTTCATGCAGGCCGGGTTCGCCCTTCTTGAAGCCGGGCTCACCCGCACCAAGAACGCCGCCCACGTCGCCGCCAAGAATCTGGTGGTCCTGGCCGTTGCGTCAATCGCGTTCTGGGCCGTGGGCTTTGCCGTGGCCTTCGGGGCCGGCAACCCGGTGGTCGGAACCTCCGGGTTCTTCCTAGCCGTCTCGCCCGACGAAGCGGCGACGGTGTTCGGCTCCCTGGCAGCCTCTTCGGTGACGATCCCGGCCAAATATATCTTTGAGGTCGCCTTCTGCGCGGTTTCCCTAGCGATCGTCTGGGGCGGGATGGCCGAGCGGACCCGGCTGGTCGTTTACCCGGTCTTCGGCCTCATCTACACGACCCTAATCTACCCGGTTACGGCCCACTGGGTGTGGGGTGGTGGCTGGCTCGCGGGCCTGGGAATGCAAGATTTTGCCGGGTCAACCGTCGTCCACCTGCAGGGCGGCACCGCCGCCCTGGTGGGCGCCTGGCTGCTGGGGCCCCGGCTCGGCAAGTACGGCCCTGACGGGCGGCCGAACCCGATCCCTGGCCACAACCTGACTTACGCCGTCCTTGGAACTTTTATCCTGTGGCTCGGGTGGTTCGGATTCAACCCGGGGTCGACCCTGGCAGCGGTCGGAGCGTTCTTCGCCTACGTGGCCCTCACGACCCACCTGGCCGCGGCGGCCGGTGCCCTTTCCGGGCTGTTCGGGGCCTGGGTTTTCCTGGGCAAGCCCGACATCGGGATGATGCTTAACGGGGTGCTGGCCGCCCTGGTTGCGATCACCGCCTCTTGCGCCTATGTTGAGCCGTGGGCGGCCGTGGTCATCGGGGCGGTTGCCGGTCTGGTGATGCTCGGGACGGTCCGGCTGGTCGAAACCCGGCTGAAGGTTGACGACCCGGTTGGGGCGTTCGGTGTCCATGGCACGGCCGGGGTCTGGGGCACCCTTTCGACGGGCCTGTTTGCGGCGCCCCATCTGGTTCAGCAGCTCGGAATCGGCCAGCCAGGCCTGCTCTACGGCGGCGGATTTACCCAGCTCGGGATTCAAGCCCTCGGGGTGCTGGCCGCGTTCGCCTACGTGGCGGCGGCATCGTTTATCAGCCTTTATGCGATCAAGCGAACCATCGGCCTGCGGGTCCAGCCGAAGGATGAACTTGAGGGCCTGGACCTGGCCGAGCACGGGGCCGAGGGCTACCCGGAACTTGCCCGGGGGCAGCTCAGGCCCCCGTCGGAGGTCATAGTCTTGAGGTCCGGCGGACTTGAATAGCAAGATGGTTAGCGTCGGGTTGATTCCGAACATGAGGTTTCGGGAGCGGCTCGCCGACGTAGAGCCCAAATATTTCCTGGAGATTCAGGCGGAGTTGGATTACCCGCCGGGCCCGGTTCGGCTGCCGGTTTATTGGCGGCAGGCGCCGTCGCGAATTGCGCCGGAGGCATATCGGGCCGAGGTTTGCGGCTACCGGCTCGAGCGGGCGAACCTTGTGGCCCTACGCAAGGATGTGGCCAGGACCGTCTGGCTGCTGACCTGGCGTCGGCGACTGCCGGCATATATTGTCATCGCCCGGGATTTTCAGGTCGTGCCGGCTTACCCGGGCGAGGGGGGCCTCGAGGCCCCGGTGGCCGACGGGCCGGTCCTCACCGCGGCCGACATTTCCGGCGTGGTTGCCGGGCTGCGGGGTTACCTTCAGGCGGCCTGCCTTAAGGCTGACCTTACGGTCGGCCGGGTCTCCCCCCGGGACCTCCGGCTCGAGGCGCCGGTTGCGGTACTGTTCAGCCCGAACGGGGCCGACGTCTGGGTTCCGGTTTTCAGTGACGCCGGCGGCCTGGTCTGTCGGTGGCAGGCCCTTACTTTCGGCGGGGAGGGGTACGCCGGCGCGGCCGGTCTGCTCAGGCTGCGGCGGGAGCTTGCGGCGAGACTGCCCGGCCGACAGGTCTCGGTGGCCGTCTTTTCCGCGGAAGACCTGGGCCGGGTTGAAGCCGGGTGTCAGCCGACCGGGCTGGGCCTGCCGGCGGTGCGGAACGGGGCCAGGCTCGACCTGCGGGTCCTGCGGTTCGGGCCGGAGTACCTGGTGTGCGACCCGGAGGCGCTCGCGGTCCACGTCGGGTCGGTGGAGGAGCTACGGGCCCGGGTAGCCGTGCAGTCCAACCGCCGGGTGGCGGTTGCGGGTTAAGGAGGGTCAGCGATGGAGCCGCTTGCGGTTGTGGCTCTTGCGGCCGGAGTTGTCGCCCTGGCGGCCGGGGTGGTCGCGGTCTGGGCGGCCCGGTACGTTAAGGCCGGGCCGAACGAGGTGCTGGTCGTCTCAGGCCGCCCCCGGACGGTTGTTGACGAGACGGGCCGCCGCTACACCGTCGGCTACCGGCTCGTTCGGGGCGGCACGTTTGTGATGCCGATCCGGGAGCGGGTCCAGCGGCTCTCGCTGGAGCTTTTAACCCTGGACATCCAGGTCCCCGACGCCTACACGGCCCAGGGTGTCAGAATTGCGGTGGATGCCGTGGCCCAGGTGAAGGTTCGGGGCGACGAACGGTCGGTGGCGATTGCGGCCGAGCAGTTCCTCTCGCGGCCGACCGAGGATATCCGGCGGGTGGCCCACCAGGTGGTGGAGGGCTACCTCCGAGCCGTGCTTGGGACGGTCTCGGTCGAGGACGTCTACCTGCGGCGGCAGGAGATCGCCCGGCAGGCCCGGGAGGCGGCCGAGGCCGACCTGGCCCGGATGGGCCTGGAGGTGGTGTCACTTACGGTCCACCATTTGAGTGACAGCGAGGGGTATCTTGAGGCCCTGGGCCGGCCGCGGGTGGCCCAGGTCAGGCGGGACGCGGTCATCGGCGAGGCCCAGGCCGAGCGGGAGGCCGAGCAGGTGCGGCTGGCAGCCCAGACGGAAATTGAGGCGGCCCGGCGGGACCACGAGGTCCGCAAGGCCGAATTCCAGGCCGATGTGGCCCGGAAGCGGGCCCAGGCCGACCTGGCCTACGAGCTTGAGCGGTACCGGGTGGCGCAGGCGATCAAGGCCGAGGAGCTTAAAGTCGCGATCGTCGAAAAGGAGCTGCAGACGCAGGTTCAGGAGCGGGAGGTCGGACGCAAGGCCCAGGAGCTTCTGGCCACGGTGGTCAAGCCGGCCGAGGCTGAACGGCAGCGGACTGAGCTTTTGGCCCAGGCCGAGGAGTACCGGCGCCGGGCCGAGGCGGCCGGGGATGCCGACGCGATCCGGGCCCGGGGCTTTGCGGAGGCCGAGGTGACCCGGACCCAGGGGATGGCCGAGGCCGAGGCGATGAGGCGGAAGGCCGAGGCCTGGCGCCACTACAACGAGGCCGCCATCACCGAGATGGTCGTGAGCATCCTACCGAAAGTGGCCGAGGCAGTTAGCTCCCCGCTGGGGCGGGTTGACCGCATCGTGATCATCGGGGGGCCGGATGGGGCCGGGGGACCGAGCCGGCTGACCCGGGATATCGGGGAGATCATTGCCCAGCTCCCGGCCATTGTTGAGAGCCTGACCGGCCAGCGGCTTCAGGACCTGATCGGCCGGGCCGCCCGAACTCGCGCCGAGCCGCCCGATTCCGGTCCCTGAGCCCAGGCCGGCACCCCGTTTAGCGGTTAAATCGTCGGGGGTTTCCGGATTCCGGAATCGACCCGGCAAAATCCGGTCGCCTCACACTAAGGCCCTGGAGGGGCCGACCAGTTAAATGCCCGGGAGTAATCTCCCGTTAGCGGCCCCGGCCCGAAAGGCTTCCGGGCCTCTTTTCGGGGGCGGTTGAATCAAACGGGCTTGTGATCCCCTTGCAGCTAGCCCGATGTATCCAGGGCGCCCCGGCTGGTAAAATATCTGGCCGATGAATCTGGATCAGGTCAGCCTGGAGGTTGCCTGGAGCCGGCTCATCTCCATCGTCAACGAGCAGGCCACGGCGCTGATGCGCACCTCGGTCACCCCGGTCGTCCGGGAGGCCGGCGACCTTTCGGCCTGCCTTTATGACCCCCGGGGCCGGATGCTGGCCCAGGCGGTCACGGGCACCCCGGGCCACATAAACTCGATTTCGGACATCGTCTTCGAGCTCTTAAGCCGCTATCCGCCCGAAACCATCCGGCCCGGGGACGTCTTCATCACCAACGACCCCTGGCTTACTTCGGGCCAGCTCAACGACCTTACGGTCATCACCCCGGTCTTTAGCCGTTCGGGCAGGCTGGTGGGGTTCTTAGCCAACTGCTGCCACCATTACGATGTGGGGGGCCGGATCCGCTCGGCCGAGGCCCGGGACATCTACGAGGAGGGCCTTTACATCCCCCTCTTAAAGCTTTACGAGGCCGGGGAGCCGAACCTGACCCTCTTTGAGCTGCTCAAGGGCAATGTTCGTCACCCGGAGCTGGTGCTGGGGGACCTGGAGGCCCAGCTGGTCGGCAACGAGGTGGGCGGGGCCGCTTTCTTAGGGCTGCTGGCGGAGCTTGGGCTTGAGGAGCCGGGGCCCCTGGCCGAGGAGATTCTCGGGCGGTCGGAGCGGGCGTTCCGGGAGCGGATTGGCCTGGTGCCGGCGGGGGTCTACGAGGCCGAGCTTTGGGGCGACGGCTATGACGAGCCGGTCCGGCTGCGGGTCAGGCTTGAGGTGGGTGAAGGGGAGATTGTGGCCGACTTTTCCGGGAGCTCGGCCCAGTCCCGGTACGGGATAAACGTGGTGCTCAACTACACCCGGGCGTATACGATTTTTGCCCTCAAGTGCGCCCTGGCCCCGGACATTCCCAACAACGCCGGGTTTTTTGGGCCGGTAAAAGTTTGGGCGCCTGCGGGGTCGATTTTGAACCCGGTGCGGCCGGCGCCGGTGTCGGCCCGGGCCACGGTGGGCCACCTGATTCCGAGCCTGATTTTCCGGGCGCTGGCGGAGGCGCTGCCCGGGCGGGTGATGGCGGCCGGGGCCGATGGCCTGTGGATCATCCACTTTTACGGGGAGCGCCATGCGGCGGGGCCGTTTTCGTTCACGCTGATGCTTTCGGGGGGGATGGGGGCCAGGCCTGGCAAGGAAGGGCTTTCGGCCACGGCGTTTCCGTCGGGGATAAGCGGGGTTTCGGTGGAGGTGGTGGAGGCGACGAGCCCGCTGCTCATTCTGGAGAAGGGGCTGCGGGATGGTTCTGGGGGTGAAGGCCGTTACCGGGGCGGGCTGGGGCAGCGGGTGAGGGTGCGGGTGCGGAGCGGCAAGCCCTTCTGGTTTGCGCCGCTGACCCAGCGGGTGCACCATCCGGCGCCGGGTCTGCTTGGGGGCAAAGACGGGGTCCCGGGCCGGGTTGTGGTGCTGCCTGAAGGCGAAGAGCTTAAGACGAAGCAGCAGCGGCTGCTGGGGCCCGGGGCCGAGATTTTGCTGGAGACCCCTGGGGGCGGCGGCTACGGGCCGCCCGAATCCGGGGCGTGAGTCACCGGGCGGCTTCCGGATGCCCTGGGTTGGGTGCCCCGCCTCAGGCACCCAGATGGCGCCAGTGGGGGTCCAGCCGGTCCCTGAGCCAGTCGCCGAGGAGGTTGGCGCCCAGGACCAGGGTGAAGATCGCCCCGGCCGGGAAAACTGCCGGCCACCAGGCGACCTGCAGGTAGCCCCTGGCGTCGGCCAGCATGCCGCCCCAGGAGGGATTCGGCGGCTGGATCCCCAGTCCCAGGAAGCTCAGGGACGCTTCGGAGATGACGATCTGGGCGAAGGTGAAGCTGGCCAGCACCACCACCGGGGAGACGGTGTTCGGCCAGATATGGAAAAGCAGGATCCGGAGGTCTGTTGCCCCCAGCGCCCGGGCGGCCTCGACAAATTCCCGCTCCCGCAGACTTAACACCTCGGCCCGCACCACCCGGGCGTACCAGACCCAGCTGAAAGTGCCCAGGACGGCGATGACCGGGCCGGCACCCGTCCCCACCACGGCCACTACCGCAACGGCCAGGGCCAGGAAGGGAAAAGAGAGCTGGATGTCAGCGACCCGCATCACGGCCTCGTCAAACCAGCCCCGGTAAAAGCCGGCCAGGAGCCCAAGGGTGGTGCCCAGCGACGCGCCGATGGCCGTTCCCCCCAGCCCCACCAGCAGGGATATTCTCGCCCCGTAAAGGAGCCGGCTCAGGATGTCCCGGCCCTGGTGGTCCGTCCCGAAAGGATGGGGACCCGTCCAGGTTGGCGGCTGCAAACGGCGGGCCAGGTCCCCCGCCGCCGGGTCATGGGGGGTGAGCCAGGGGGCGATTATGGCGGCCAGAACGCCGGCGCCGATAAACACGGTGCCCAGAATCTCCAGCCGGTGCCGCCAGAGACCAGCCGGTAGCCTCCGCCGGCGGGCCCCGGCCGCCGGACGGAGCGCCAGGGTTGCCGGGCCTACCGGAGCCTGATTCTCGGGTCCAGCCACAGGTAGACCAAGTCCGTAACCAGGTTTGTGAAGATGACAAGCACAGCAGTAACGAAGACGGATGCCTGAACCAGAGGGTAATCCCGGGTGAGAACGGCCTGAACCAGCAGGCGGCCGGTTCCGGGCCAGGCGAATATGGTCTCGGTGACGATGGCCCCGCCCAGCAGGGTGGTAAAGGTGAGGCTGGCCACGGTGACGACGGGGAGGCCGGCGTTTCGCAGGGCGTGGCCCATAACCACGGCCCCTTCACTCAGCCCCTTGGCCCGGGCGGTCCGCACGTAATCCTGGCGAAGCGCCTCGACCATGCTGGAGCGGGTGATCCTGGCCAACCGGGCCGTGGTGTAAGCCGCCAGGGTGACCGCCGGAAGGACCAGGTGGCCGGCCGAGCCCCGGCCCGAAGCCGGCAGGACCCTGAGCTCGACGGCAAACAGGAGGATGAGCAGGATTCCGAGCCAGAAGGCCGGCATGCACTGGCCCAGGGAGCTGGCCAGGGTGACCGCATTATCCAGCAGCGAGCCGGGCCGCAGGGCGGCCACCGTCCCGGCCGTTACGCCCACCAGGGTGGTGAGCAGCAGGGCCGCCCCCGTAAGCTCCAGGGTGGCCGGAAGCCTTTCGGCCACCAGCTGCAGGGCCGGCCGCCCGACCCTGATGGAGGTCCCGAAGTCACCCCGAAGCCCGTCCAAAAGGAACCGGCCGTACTGGACCGGCGGCGGGTCATCCAGGCCCAGGGCGACCCTGATCCGGCGCAGTTCTTCCGGTCCGGCGTCCTGGCCCGCAAAGAGGGTGGCGGGGTCCCCCGAAAGGCGCATGAGCACAAAAACCAAGGACAGGGCGCCCCAGAGGGCCACGAGGGTCAGGAGCAGCCGGCGCACAAGGTAGGCCTTCACCGGACGGTGACCTTCAGCGGGTCAAAGCTGTAATCGGCCCGGAAGTCGATGGCCTTTACGTTCGGGCCCACCGCGTAGATGCCCGGCACCTGGAACAGGAATATCACCGGGGCTTCGGCAAAGAGCAGCTCCGATAGTCGCTGAAGCAAACCCAGCCGCTCGGACGGGTCAACCGCGGCCGATTGCCTGTTGAACAGCTCGTCGTAGGCCGGGTTGCACAGGACCCGGCGGGGGCTACCGCACGTAAAGTGAACGGTGGCGAACTCCAGGTCCATGGAGGGGGCATAAAGCCAGGCGATTAGAAACATCGGGCCGATTTTGCCCTGGGTGAACAGGTCCCACCACACGCCGGACTCGAGAATCTCCATTTCGGCCCTCACGCCGACCTGGGCCAGCTGCCCGGCCACCGCCTCGCAGATCTCCTTGTCCTTAAGATAGCGGCCCTGGGAGCAGTGGAATTTTACCGGGAAACCCTCCGGGTACCCGGCTTCGGCCAGCAGCTGCCGGGCCCGACGCGGGTCGTAGGGGTACGCCTTCAGGCCCGGGTTGTACCCGAAACCGTCCCGGCCCACCAGCTGGCCGTCCAGGGGCGGGGCGAGGCCCGCGACCAGCTGCCGGATAATCAGGTCCTTATCGACGGCATAATTGAGGGCCTGGCGGACCCGACGGTCTGCCAGGGGGCCGCCCTCCGTTGACCGGAGGGTGACCGTCATCGCATGCCCGACGGGCTTGACCCGGACGTTGAAGTTCTTAAGCCGCAGGCGTTCGACCTGCTCCGGCGGCACCGCGTAAACCACGTCCAGCTCGCCGGCCTCCAGGCTGGCCACCCGGCTGCCGTCATCCGGTAGCATCCGGAAAATGACCCGCGGGACCCCCGGCCTGCCCCGCCAGTAAACGGTGTTTGCCTCAAGGACCACCAGGTCATCGGCCCGCCACTCCTTCACCCGGTACGGGCCGCTGCCCACGGGCGAGGCGACGAAGCCACCGGGGCCCTGGCGGTGAAATACTCCCTGGGGACGGCATAGACGATGACAAGGTTGGCCAGCAGGGTCGCCCAGGGGCCGGGCCGTTACGATGCGCAGGGTTCGGGAGTCGATAACCTCCACGTTTCGGATGGGGGCCAGGCGGGCGGCCCAGACGGACTTGGTTTCCGGGTCCCGGGTCCGGTCGATGTTAAACTTTGCCGCGTTGGCGTCGAACGGTTCCCCGTTGTGAAAAGTTACGCCGTCCCGGACCTTGAACTCCCAGACCGTCGGCTCGATAACCCGCCACGACTCGAAGAGCCAGGGGACGGTGGCCCCGCCTTCATCCACGTAAAGCAAAGAGTCGTAAACCAGCCGGTAGACGGGGGTCGCCAGCAGGGAAGAGTCGCTGTTGGGGTCCGGGTTTTTCGGGAGGGCCCCGATGCCCACCCGCAGTTCCGATGCCGGCGGCTCCGCCGGCCTGGCCTGGGGTACGCAGCCGGCCGCAAGGGCAAGCAAACCGACAAAGAGCAGCAAGCGCCGGGCCATCGCCTGACCTCCTCACTCAGATGACCACATGATTATACCCGCGCAGGCCTCCCCGGACCGCCGGCGACCGGGAAGGGGCGGGGGCCCGCCCCTGTTCACCTTCCGCGGCCGCCCGAGGCCAGCCGGAAAAAGTTGCGCAACACCAATGGAGGTTGCCGGCGAGGTAGCGCGGACCGCGAACCCCGGCGGCGCCCCCAGCAGTTGCCGGTAATGGGCCTGGAAGAACTCGGCCCGTTCCGGAAGGCCAACGAATATGGGGCAGGGGGTGTCCAGCCGGACCGGCAGGTATCCCCACTCGCCGGCGGGTGGCCCCGGGTCCCGCGGGGCACCGGGTCCGACGGCCCGGGCGGGCACCGGTCCCCAGGGTGCGCCGTGGGCAAGCCGATCAGCTCAGCTGGTGCCCGGCGCATATTCCCAGCAGGGGCACCGGCGGGTCAAGGATGAGGGCGAGAAGGCCGCTCAGGGCCTCCGGGTCGTAGTCAGCCCAGTCCGCCGTCGCCCCGCCCACGACCACGGCCCGGGCGCCCACCTCCTCCACCGGCCCGGGGAGCACCCGGCGGTAGTGCACCACCCGGCAGTCAAGTCCCGAAAGGGCCCGGAGCACGGCGGCCGCGCCTCGGACCTTCCGCCGGTGCTCAGATGCCCGCGCCGGGTCAACCACGACGGCCTCGTGCTCCAGGTCCACCAGCAGCGCCGTCATGACCCTGCCGGCATCGCCACCAGCTCGACCAGGCGCCGGTTCCAGACCGCCATCGCCTTGGCCCGCCGGTAAAACCGGTGGACCCCGCCCTCCACCGCAAATCCGAGCGCCCCAAACACCTGCTGAACCGTATCGGTTACGGCCACGGCAACGGCCCCCGCATGTAACAGCGGACCGACCCAGTCCACCCCGGTCGCAAGCTCCCAGGCCACCAGTTCAATACCTTCAACCGTGGTGGCGGCGTCGGCCAGGTACTGCTGGATAACCGGCTGGGCAGCCAAGGGTTTGCCGAACTGGTGTCTTACCCTGGCGTAGCCGGCGGCCTGCTCCAGGGCCTCCGCCGCCAGACCGGCCAGGTAGGCCACCGTGGCGGTGGCCCAGACCTGCAGCCGGCGGTCGGCCTCCGGCTCGGGGATGGTTTCAAGCTCCCGCGGCCGGTCGACGAAGACGGCCCCGATGTCGTCCAGGGTGGGCACCGGCGGCGCATCCCCGGGCACTTCCACCAGGGTCAGGCTCCCCCGTCCCGGCCTGATGGCCACCGGGCCGTGCCGCCCGTACCTGACCAGTCCGTCCAGCCAGAGCAGCGCCCCCAGGGCCGGCAGATCGACCAGGGAGAGCGGGGCCACGCACCGGCCCAGGACCAGGCCGCCGGCGGCCGGCTCAAGACGCAGACCCCCGGCCGCCAGGGACCGTGGACGTAAGTATGCACACCAACGGTCGGTCTGACGACC
>FWWL01000245.1_pt1 | contig 73545 bp, 62 predicted proteins | sample 2228331 | NCBI WGS metagenome assembly FWWL01 (sample SAMEA103939775, study PRJEB20133) | metagenome
CGGCGGAGCCGGCGGCCGCGGGAGCGGCGGGCAGCGAGCCGGCAACGGAAGCCGAGCACCGTGGCGAGGAGCTGCGGGCCGGCGACGCCGAACTCGCCAGTTCGACCGTGCGGGTACCGGTGCACGTCCTCGATCGGCTCGGGCGCCTGGCTGAGGAGATGCTGGTGACGCGGAACCGCATCACCGCGCTGGCAGCGAACCTGCAGGACGGCGAGCTGGTCGGCGCGTCGAAGAAGCTCTCGGTCATGGTCTCCGAATTGCAGGACATCGCTGCGCTCACGCGCCTGCAGCCGATCTCGTCGCTGTTCTCGCAGATGCCGCGCGTCGTGCGCGATGCGGCGCGCGCCACCGGGAAGGAGGTCGACCTCGTCATCGACGGCGGTCGCCTGGAAGTCGACCGGCGCATCCTGCAGGAGCTGCGCGACCCGCTCGTCCACCTCTTGCGGAACGCGGTCGACCACGGCATCGAATCGCCGGAGCGGCGGATCGCGTACGGCAAGCCCTCGCGTGGGCGGATCACCTTGCGCGCGATGCGCGAGGGGTCGAACCTGGTCATCGAGGTCAGCGACGATGGGAAAGGGATCGACTACGAGGCAGTCCGCCAGAAAGCGGTCGAGCGTGGGTTCGTCAGCGCGCGCGAAGCGGCAACGCTGACCGAGGCGGAACTCAACGCGCTGCTCCTCCGACCGGGCTTCTCGACGCGCGACCAGGCGACCGAGCTCTCCGGGCGCGGCGTCGGGCTGGACGTCGTGGCGGTGCGGATGCAGGAACTGGGCGGGAACCTGACCATCTCCTCGGTACCCGGGCAGGGGACGACGATCCGCCTCGTCGTGCCGACCTCGGTCTCGGTGATGAATACGCTCGTCTTCACCGCGCGGGGATACCTGCTCGGCATTCCCTATAACGTCGTCCAGGAGATCGTGCTCATTACCGATCGGGACATCGAGCACTACGGTGAGCAGGATGTCTTCCGCCTGCGCGACCAGCTGGTGCCGCTGTTCACGCTGGCGAGCTGGCCCGAGCGGGGCGAGGGCACGAAGCGGCAGACCGGTAAGCACTACGTACTCGTCCTGCGTGGTGAAGGGACACTGGCTGGTCTCCTCTGCGACGGGATCGCGCGCTTCGAGGAGCTGATCGTCAAGCCGGTCGGGAACTTGCTGCGTGGGGTCGAGAGCGTGAGCGGGCTCGCCACGCTCGGTACTGGCGAGATCGTGCTCATCCTCGAACCGGAGAAGATCCTGGCCGAAGCGGGCTTGGCGATGGCCAAGATCCAGTCGGAGCAGGTGCAGCTGGGGCTCGTCCACGAGCACCACACGGCCGAGGACGACCTCGGCGAGCGGCTGGTTTTGCTCAAGGGCTACGGCGAGCACCGCTATGCGCTGCCGGTACGGATCGTCTCGCGCATCGTGCGGTTCACGCCAGAGGAGCTGGCGATCTTCGGCGAGCGGGTCTACTACCGAACGGAGGAGGCGCTCATCCCCCTCGTCGATCTCGATCGGGCGCTGGGTCTCGGCTCGGGTGGTGTCGAGAGCGGCGGCATCGCGGTGCTCTTGCGAGCGGACAACCTCGAGTGTGGGTTCGTGGCCGCGCAGGTCGTCCGGATCGGTCGTGTCGGTGTCGAGCCGGAGCCATCGGACCGGCACGGTGTGGCGGGACTCCTCAACCTGCCGGACGGCGTGTACCTCATGGTCGATGTGCCGACGGTCGTGCACCACGAGCTGCGGCGGCTCTATGAGTCGCGGCAAGAGGGCCGGTCGGTGCGCGGGAAGAAGGCGCTCATCGTCGAGGACAGCGTCTTCTATCGCGACGCGCTCGAGGCAGTGCTCAAGCGGGCCGGCTATGCCGTGAGTGCAGTGGGCAGCGTCGAGGAGGCGCTGGTGTTCCTGGCGCGTGTCCCGGACGTGGCGCTCATCATCACCGACTACATGCTGCCCGGCAAGAGCGGGCTTGACCTGATCCAGGCCGTGCGCAACGGCGAGACCGCAGTGCGCGCCGATGTCCCGATCGTCGTCCTCTCGCAGTACCTGAGCGACCAGCAGGCAGGGCCGGAACTGGCTCAGCGGTTGCGGGCAGCTGGTGCCAACGCCGTCTACGCGAAGTTCGACGAGCTGGAGCAGAGCGAGTTGCTGGAGCAGTTCCGCCATCTCGTGGTGCACGACGAGAGCGAGGCAACTCAAGCTGGAAGCGAGCATGCTGTCGAAGACGAGACAGTGCATGTCCTGGCGGTGAACCTCGGCCCGGAGGTCTACGGCGTGCCGATCGACCGCGTGCGGGAAATCACGACGCTCGACGGCGTGACGCCGACGCCGCTCGACGATGCGGGGTTCCTCGGCCTGGCCAATATCCGCGGTGAGATCGTGCCGGTGTTCGACCTCGGCGGTGTGCTGCGGCGACCGATCCGGACGAACGGCGAGGCGGTCGACGTGGTGACGCTGACCAGCCTGGGGCCGATGGTGCTGCGCGGGGAGAGCATTCGCGGTACCATCCGCGTGCCGGTCAAGGAACTCCGCGAACCGACTGGAAACCTCGGCCCGCTCGCCGAGCTGGTACCGTCCGTTGCGACGCTGCCGGACTGCCTCCTGCAGGTCATCGAGCTCGAGAAACTGGCGAGTGCCTGCCTCGGGCGGCGCGGGTGATTCCGTCGCTCGAGCGGGCCGGGCCAGCCTGGCCGTGCTGGCCCGGCCCCTGGTGTCGGTCGTGATGCGTCATCCTGTTCTCGTAGCGTGCTCGCGAGGTGGCAACCCTGTCGTCTGGTGCTCCATCGCGGCATCACTGCGTCGGATTGCCGGCCCTCTGGACCGGACGGACCGGGCACCGCCCGATCCGAAGGGTCACGCACGCGTGACCCCACAGGCTCGTCGCCTCGTCCACGCCGGTCCTGTAGGGGCGAGGCGTGCCTCGCCCGGCCGCGCCGCAGGCGCGGCACGGTGGCGATGGGTGCTGGCCCTGTCAGGCCGGATGGGTCAGACACGCCTGACCCGAAGGGTTACGCACGCGTGACCCCTACACGGGGAACAGCGGGGCTGTGCGGTGACCGCGACCGACGATCGATCCCGGTCGGTGCATCGTCTCCCGCTCTGTAGGGGCGAGGCACGCCTCGCCCGACCGCGCTAGCGGAGCGCCAAGTTCGCGACGCAATACGGTGGGTGTGACGGTGCCGGCTCGCGACGATTGCCTCGCTGACCAGACCGGTACGCGATACCATGGCGGAGCGGGGATGTCGGCCGATATGCCCGCGCTGGGTGAAGATACCGTAACCAGCCTGGAACACACGTTTTTGGGGCACGAGACGTCATCAGTGTTCGCACGATCGCACTGCACGTGCCTTCCTGTTCCGATCGCCCTTCAGGAAACGGCGAGAACTGCCGATTACCGGAGTGGTTGGCTAGCCTGGTGTGGCTAGTCGAGGGAGAGACAACAGGGACGGTCGGGAGGAGGAAGGATGGAGCGGATCAGCCTGTTCTGGCGGTTGCGGCTTCTGGTCGCCGCAGTGCTGGCAGTCGGTGCGGTGGGGATCTTGGTCGGGTCAATCAGCCTCTCGTCGGTCGCGGGCGAGTCGCGCGGTGTGCTCCAGCACGAGGTACCGGCGATCGAGCTGTTGCTCAACATCGACCGCGATGCGTATCAGGCCCAGTACGCGCTCGAGCGCAGCCTGCTGGCGACCGATCCGCAGGAACGGGAGGAGCAGCTGGCGGACTTCCGCGAGAACGCGCAACAGACGGGTGACCGGTGGGAGCAGTACAAGGCACTGGTGCCCGGTAACGAAGAGGAGCGGGCACAGTGGGAGATCTATGAGGCCGAGCGTGCGGCCTGGTTGGCGGCCGCCGAGCAGGTGGCCCGGGCGAGTGCGGCCGGCGATGCCCAGCGGGCCCTCGAGCTACTCCCCGAGGCGCGGGCACACTTCGAGCCGATGCGCGAGGCGTTGAATACCCTGCAGGACGAAATCTACAGCCCGGCGATCGCGGCGCACGGTGAATCGGTCGTAACGTTGAGCGAACAGCGCTCGCTTCTGATGTGGGGGCTCCTCGCGCTCGCGATCGTCGTCGGCGCGGTGCTCTCCTGGCTGGTCGGTCAGCAGATCGCGCGACCGATGCGGTTGTTGGCCGACGCGGCCGAGGCGATCGCGGCTGGGGCGGTGGACGAGTTGCGCCTGCCGCGCTACGCGGCACGTGACGATCTCGGGCGCTTGGTGGCGCAGTTCGGGGCGATGGCCGAACGGATCCGCCAGGTCGCTGACCAGGCAGTGCGGGTCGGTGCCGGTCAGCTGGCGACGCGGATCGAGGTAGTGCGCGAGGATGACGCTCTCGGTGGTGCGTTCAGCCAGCTCGTGGCATCGCTGCGCACGACGCTCGGCGATGTGCAGGCGCTCGGCGAGCGGGTGGCAGGTGCGGCGAGCCTGCTCCGCGAGCAAGCGCGCCACATCGAACAGGCGACGAGCCAGGCGGCCGACGCGGCCCGCTCGGTGGCGGCCGGTTCGGCTGAGCAGTCCGGGCGCGTGACGCAGCTCGCGCAGGCGCTCGACGAAGTGGCGGAGACGGTGGCGGCGGTCGCCAAGGCAGCGCAGGAGCAGGGGAGCGCCTTGCAGCGGGCGGTCGAGGTGGCTCAGCGGATGAGCGAGCGCGTCGCTGGCGTGGAGCAGCTCGCGCGGGCCGGGTTGACAACGGCGCAGGACAACGCTGGCCGGGCCGAAGGTGGCCGGGAAACGGTCGAACGGACACTGCAGGACGTGCTGGGAGCCCGTGATCGGGTCGGTGAAGCGTCACGAACCGTCAGCGAGCTCGGTGAGCGCTCGCGGCAGATCGGGCAGATCGTCGAGACGATCGAAGGGATCGCCGAGCAGACCAACCTCCTGGCGCTCAATGCGGCGATCGAGGCAGCGCGGGCCGGTGAAGCGGGCAAGGGGTTCGCGGTCGTGGCCGAGGAGGTGCGCAAGCTGGCCGAACGCTCGGCGACGGCGGCGCGGCAGATCGCCGACCTGATCGGTGGAGTGCAGGAGCTGGTCGAACGAGCGGTCGAGACGATGGCTGCCAGCGCCCAGCAGGTGGAGGCAGTGAGCGAGCGGGCAGGGACACTGCGCCAGGCGTTCGAGGCGTTCGCCGGATCAGCCCGCGAGGTCGAGCAGCAGAGCCGGCAGACGCTGGAGGCAGCTGAGGCGATCGGTCGCGAGAGCCGGGAACTCAAGACCCTCATGGAAGAGACGGCGGCGATCGCCGAGGAGAACAGTGCGGCAGCAGCACAACTGGCGGCGACAGTCGGCCGGATGCGACAGGACGTGCAGCATGTGGTTACGCTCGTCGAGGGGAACACTGCGGCAGTGGAGGAAGTCTCGGCGGCAGTCGAGGAACTCGCCGGGCAGGCCAGCGAGGTCAGCCAGGCGGCCGGTGGCCTCGACGAAGTCGCGCACGATTTGCGCCGTGCGCTGGCCCGCTTCGAGCTGGAGGCGAGCCCTAATGGACACACAGCGCTCGACGGCCGTGGTGAGCTGGTGTCGGCCAAGCCGAACGGGTACCGCAACGGCGTGGTAGTCGCCGCCGGCGACTGAGCGTGGTGCGGAGCGGGGAGACGCGTCGCTGTGCGGTGGGGGTACCGAGGCCCCACCGCGCAGTGTCGTCGTGCGAAGCGTGTCGCTGCTGCCTATTGACAGCGTGACGGGCCGACGCCGGCATCCTGTGTCGCTGTCACGCCGTGAGGTGCGGTCTGCCAGCAGGGATCGCCGGCCCTGCGGGTCGGACGGGTGGGGCACGCGTGACCCGAAGGGTCAGGCGCGCGTGACCCCTTCAGGGGGAACGGAGGGGCTGTGCGGTGACCGCGACCGAGGATCGATCCCGGTCGGTGCATTGACACCCGTCCTGTAGGGGCGAGGCACGCCTCGCCCGGCCGCGCCGCAGGCGCGGCACGGTGGCGATGGGTGCTGGCCCTGTCGGGCCGGATGGGTCAGGCAGCGCCTGGCTCGACGGGTCACGCACGCGTGACCCCTACAGGAATGGCGGTGGGCGATCGCGGGGCGGTGGGTGGTGCGCGTGCCACCGTCCCGAACCCGTCCCACCCTGTAGGGGCGACGCGTGCGTCGCCCATCCGCGCCGCTAGGCGCGGGAATCCACCGCCCCGGTGTCCGCACGCGGTCGAACACCCCTCACCCCGCCGCTGTCGCGCCACCCCCTCTCCCGCGCCGCGGGAGAGGGGGCCAGGGGGTGAGGGGGCACACGCGTGCCGCGTCCGTCTGTGTGGGAACGGGTCCGGTTTTCCGGTCCTGACGGCCCGGCCGGGTCGGGCACGCTACGGCGACGAGGGGAATCCACGGTTGCAGGTGAACGATGGATCGGGAACCGTCCCTGAGCGGCCACGCCCATTTCTCTCGACGGGACTCGATCGCGTACGTCGTCCGGCCACGCCGCGCGGCGCGGGGTTATCCCGGCCGATCCGCACCGTGCCGATAGATCCCTCTGCACCTGGCTGCTCTTGCTCCCTCTGTCGCAGGCTAGGGCGATGCGGGCGGAAGTTTTGTGGCTCGTGGGGTAGGGAGTGCTGACCCGTACCGGACGCTGGTGGGCGATAGGAAAAAGGTGCTGCGTCTCCTCGTCAGCTCCTTCTCAAGCGATTCCACCTTCTCGCCGAATATTCCCGAGTAGGGGTGAACGGTCGCAGGGAAGCAAGCCCGATCGCGAGGGAGCGTGATGAATCCACCGATCACACCGGTTCCACCGATCGGCCCGAACGAACCGGGTCCAGTCGAAGAGGCGGCACCGTTGCAGCCGGTCAAGCCGGTCGAGCCGAACGCGCCGTCGCATACCGGCAGCCGAGAGCACCAGGTCGGCGGCAAGCGCGACGTCATCCCAGCCCACCGGGTCGACCTGAGTCTCGATCCGCAGTTGGTGCGCAAGATTCCGCGCGATGTCTACCTCCGCTACTACGTGCGCCCGGGCATCGGGAACTGGGTCGTCCAGGTGATCGACCGGGAGACGCAGGAAGTGATTCGGGAGATCCCGCCGGGTGGCCTCAAGGAGTTCCTACAGCAACTGGCCGAGCAGCGGGGGGTCGAATGAGCGTTTGGCCGCGCAGGCGCAGCGGCGCGCTTGAGGGGAGTCAACGATGAGCATCACGTTCGACGGCCTGGCGTCCGGGCTCAATACTCAGGACATCATCTCGAAGCTCCTGCAGGTCGAGCAAGCGCCGATCAACCGGCTCAACCAGCGGAAGCTGGCTATCGAGAAGCAACGCGATGCCTGGAAAGACCTGGGTACCCGCTTGCAGAATCTCTCGAGTGCGCTCAGTGCGCTCCTGCAGCGTTCCACGGTGATCGGCTTCACGGTCCGGCCGAGCGACACGAACGCGCCGTTCACGGCGAGTGCTGGCCCGCAGGCGATCGCTGGAACGTACTCGATTCAGATCCAGCAGCTGGCGACCGCGACGACGCTCCGCAGCAGCGGGGCGATCGGTGCGGACGTCGACCCGAACGCGTTGCTGAAGGACAGCAACTTCCGCAGTGCGATCACCGCTGGCAACTTCACGATCAACGGGGTGGCGATCAGCGTCGATCCGACGACCGATACGCTCGATGACGTGATCGACCGGATCAACACCAGCGGTGCCGGTGTCGTCGCGAGTCTGGTGACGGTCGATGGGCGGACACGGCTCCAGCTGCAGGCAGCGACACCTGGCGGGCCGCTCCAGATCGGTGCGCTCGGTGACACGTCGAACTTCCTCTCCGTGACCTCCCTGCTCGGTGCGCCGCGGACGGGCGATACGGTCGTCGGGACGCGCAGCTTGACGGCTGCCAAGACGACCGTCCCGCTCAGCCAGGCGATGCTGGCGACGCCGGTGAGCGGGCCCGGAACGCTGACGATCAACGGGGTGGCGATCGACTACGATCCGGCAGTCGATTCGCTCTCGACGGTGCTCAATCGCATCAACGCGTCGAGCGCTGGGGTGACGGCGAGCTACGATGCGGTCACCGATCGGGTGGTGCTGACGGCCAAGACGACCGGTAGTCTCTCCATGACGATCAGCGATACCGGGAACCTCGCTACCGCGCTCGGCCTCGATCCGAACAACCAGCAGCTCGGGCAGAATGCGGTCTACAGTCTGGACGGTGGGGCGACCTGGCAATACAGCACCAGCAACACGGTGACGGGTGCCATTCCCGGGGTGACGTTGACCTTGACCCGCACGACCAGTTCCCCGTACAGCTTCACGGTCGAGCCGAATACCGACGGTGCGGTCGCAGCGGTCCGCAAGTTCGTCGACCAGTTCAACAGCGTGCTCAGCTTCATCGCGGACAAGACGAGCTACGATGCGACGACCAAGACAGCCGGTACGCTGCTGGGCGATAGTGCCGTGCGCGCCATCGAGGCGACCCTGCGCCGCCTGGTGACGAGCCCGGCGATCAACGCTGGGGGGGCCTATCGCACGCTGGCCGATATCGGGATCAGCTTCGGCCGAGTCGGCTCGGCTGTCGGGACGACCAACCAGCTGCAGCTGGACGAGGACAAACTGCGAGCTGCTCTGCGCGATAACCCGAACGCCGTTTTCGAGTTGCTCGGTGCGAACAGCCGGGCAACGCTGACGACTCCTGGCGACATTGCCTTCGTCAGCGGGACGCCACAGTCTCCGGCGAGTGGTCGCTACGTCATCACGTCGGATGGGGCGGGGAACCTCACGGCGGAGTTCCGCGATTCGTCGGATCAAGTACTGTGGACGAACAGCGGGACGATCACCGCTGGTGGGACGACCACGACGCTGATCCCCGGCCTGGTGCTGACCGCGGCGAGCTCCCTCACCGGTGCCACGAGCGAGATCACGGTCATCCAGCAAGAAGGTGTCCTCACGCAGCTCGATCGCTATCTCGACGGCATCCTCGGCTGGGACGGGCTGGTGCGGGCGCGCGGCGATGCCTTCGAGCAGCAGCTGCGCGGTATCGACCAGCAGATCGACCGCTACCAGCAGCGGCTCGATGACCGCAAGGCGCAGCTGGTACGGCAGTTCGCGACGCTCGAGCGGATGCTGGCCGAGATCCAGGCGCAGGGAATCCAGCTCCAGGGGCAGATCGTCAAGATGCTCGGTGCCTGAACGGAATGTGGAAGGATCGGTGCGAGATGGTCGCGAATCCCTACCTGCGGTACCGGCAGGTCACGGTGGAAACAGCATCAGTCGCTGAGCTCGTGGTGCTGCTCTACCGGCGTGCGGTGCAGGTGCTGGAAGAGGCCGAGGAGGCGATCCGAACGCGCGATGTTCCGCGCGCCCATGCCCGGCTGGTGTATGCCCAGGAGATCGTCAGCGAACTGATGGCCAGCGTCAACCTGGAGGTGGGCGAACTGGCGCACCAGCTGTGGTCGATCTACGACTATGCCCAGCGACGGCTGATCGAGGCGAACGTGCGCAAGGATGCGGCGATCGTCGCCGAGGTGCGGGGCTTCCTGTCCAGCCTGCTCGAAGCCTGGGAGCAGGTGGCAGCACAGGAGCGGACGAGCCAGCCGACACCGCTGGCTGCCAATGCCTGACGGGGGCTGGTGTGGAGGGGACGAACGCGCTCGATCTCGCGACACGCCTGCGCGATCTGACGCTCGCCCAGCTCGAAGCTGCGCGCACGGGACAGTGGGAGATGGCGACCGAGTATCTCCAGCAACGGGGTCTGGTGCTGCAGCGGTTGCAAGCACTCGATCCGGCGCGACTCGACGAACCGTGCCGTGCCGCGATCGCTGCGTTACTGGAGGAGGTCCGAGCGCTCGACCGCGAGCTGGTCGCGCTAGTGGAGACGGCGCTCGAGGCGGCACGAGAGGAGCAGCGTACGCTCGAGCGCAACGATGCCGCGGCACGCGGCTACCGGCGCGCGCTCGGTGCGAGCGGAGCTGCTGAGATCGTCGATCGCGAGGTGTGACCGATGCGTGGCCACTGGCTGTGGCTCGCCCTGCTCGGTTCGATCGTGTTCCTCGTCGCGTGCGTGCGGGTCGAGGTGCAGCGGACGAGCACGAGTGAGGCGATTTCACGGGCGGCCCCCACCGTGACGCCCCGCCCGGTCGAGCGCGCACCGGAAACGCCCGAGCCGGCGGTCGTCGTGCGCGGCGATGGTGAGAGCCGTTCGTCTGTTGGAATGCTGCGCACGCTCTTCCGGTACCGGATGCCACCGGCGACGGCGCTCCGGATCGAACGGTTAGGCATCGACGTGCCGGTGGTGGAGGTCACTTCGGTCGAGGACGGGAAGGGCTGGTACTGGCCGGTACCGGACGAGGCCGCTGCGCACCTCGCGGGAACGGCGAACCCCGGCGAGCCCGGAAATATCGCGATCACGGGACACGTCGATACGCGGAGCGGTCCTGGCGTCTTCTGGCGCCTGCTCGAGATCCGGCCCGGCGACGAAGTCACGGTCTGGAGTGCCGCGGGGAGCTTCGTCTACCGGGTGACCGAGGTGCGGGTCGTGCCGGAGGACGACCGGACTGTGCTGCGCCAGAGTCCCGGTGAAGTCTTGACCCTGCTCACTTGTATTCCCGACGGCCGCTACGATCGCCGGCTCGTCGTGCGGGCCGAGCCGGTGCGTCCTGTGGTGGCCGCCCGGTAGAGGCAGCCAGCGCCCGGTGGGAGATGCCGGTTCGCTGGCTCGGACGCCAGTAGGGGCAGCGCGGTCTCGGTCATCGGTGGTCGATGGTGGCGAGGATACCGGTCAGTCGCTGTACTTGCGGGTTCGTCATATCGAAGCCGTCCGGCGCGCGGACGACGATGACCCAGGGACGTCCGTTCTGGTCGGTGTAGCGGTATGCGCGGATCCGGCCCGTCGGATCGAGGAGATAGACGTCGGCCTCGTACTGGTTGCCGATGAAGGTCGAACCACTCGGGCTCCCCTCGAATGAGACGGGCGGAGCGTACTCCGAGTCGAGCCGCAGGATCTCCATGTAGACCGAGCCGGGGGGAAGGTCGTTGACGTCGCGCGTGTTGAACCAGTCTTTCACCACCTCTGGACTCGGCCCATTCTGGAGCATCTGTTCGCTCATGACGATCCAGTAGCAGTGGCAGGAGTGCATGTTGTACTCCGGTGCCTCCGGTGTCGTGACGACGAGCCAGTTCGGTGGGTACTGAAACCGAATGTAGCTCGTGTCACGGTACTCGGTCCAGCCGGGATAACTCGCTGGGCCAGCTGGTGCTGGCGGCTCGGTCGGCGATGGCTGGGCGACGGGAGTGGATGCTGGTGGGGCGGTCGGTGCCGGTTGTGTGGGTGTGGCGGCCGGTGCGGATTCCGTCGTCGCGGTCGGCCGGACTTGGGGCGTTGTTGCGGTCTGGATGGGCTGCGACGGGGACGGCGTCGGCCGGGAGACGATCGCAGATTCGTGCGTCGGAGCAGCCGTGTCGGGACGACGCGCGAGAACCGTCGGTGTCGCATCGCTTGGCCCGGACTGCGCCGCCGGTAGGCGAGGTAGCCGAGCGCACCGCCAGTGACGAGCGCGACGAGGAGGCCGAAGAGGGCGAGGCATCCGAGAGCCAGGAGTTGTGGTGTCGACCAGCGTCGTTCCATCGTCTCCTCCTCGAGCGACTCAGCGCGGATGTTCGATCGTCGCGAGCACCTGGCCGAGGACGGCGAGATGCTCGATGTCCTGCTCGAACGGTGTGCCGAAATAGGCGACCAGGCACCACTGTCGACCGTGGTCGTCCTTGTAGAGGTAGGTGATGACTTGGCCGACTGGCCAATCGGTGTACGGTGCCGAGAAGTACAGGTCAGCGTCGTAGATGCCGCCTACGATGTCCTCGCCGTCGGGTGGCCTGCCGAAATCGGGCGGCTGATCGGCGAAGGGTGGGGCGACCAGGAAGAGATCGAAGACGACTTCACCCGGTGGAACCTCGTGCTCGGCGCCGGTTCCCGGCGGTGCCCAGGCGATGCGACCGGACGGTAACGAGCCGGGATCGAACGAGACGAGCGTGACGTTGCAGCACACGTCCTGCTCGTAGTAGACGCCCCAGTCGCTGGGATGGGCGAGCTGCACTGCGCCGGAGGGATCTTCGAACCACTTCCAACCCTCCGGGAGCGTGGTGCCGCTGCTTGCACCCTCCGGCGGCGTGGTGCTGCGGCTTGCAGTCGGTGACGCAGCGGTCTCACCGGAGGTCGGTGCCCCGGGTGACGGTGTGGCTACGCCAGTTGCACGCGCCGGGGTTCTGGCTGGCGTGCTGACGCGTGCCGGTGTCGAGGCCGCCAGCTGCGGTGTCGGCGTCCCGCTCCGGCTGCCCAGGTAGACATAGGTCGCGATCGCGGCAGCGAGACAGACACAGGTCAGAACGAGAAGACTACCGCAGCCGATGAGCAGCCACCGCCATCCAGGTCGGCCACTGCTCCCGCCGGGGCGTTCGGCCGGTGCGAGAGGTGGTTGTTCGATCCCCGTGCCTGGTGTCGTGGGCGGTTGCAACGCCATCGATTCCCCCGATCCGCCAGAAGCAGAAAACCTCCTAGCCAGGGCCACGAGCGGACTCGTGCCCAGCCGCGGCGTTTCGGGGGTTCACCTGGATTGTCGGCAGCTCGTCTCGCCGCGTCAAGACCTGCTGCGCGTCTTGAGCAGCAGCCTGCCCGATCCGCCTGGTTGCCCATGTCATTAATACTTGACGTGGTGTCGCCCATCGTTTACTATCCGGAAGAAAGCGAAAGAGGTGCTGCCATGCAGGAACAGCCGGAACTGGTCGTCAGCGTGCGAGCGCGCCGGCAGGCGCTCGGTTTGACGCAGCAACAGCTGGCGGAACGGGCGGGGATCAGCCGCCAGACGCTGGTCGCGATCGAAGCTGGGCGCCTGACACCGAGCGTGACGGTCGCGCTCCGGCTGGCCCGGGCGCTCGACTGCACGGTCGACGACCTCTTCGCTCTGGCGGAACCGCCGTTGCTGGAGGCGCAGCTGGCGCTCGGTGAACGGTGGTCCCTACCGGTCCCCTCGCGCGTCCATCTGGCGCGGGTCGGTGAAACGCTGGTCGCCTGGCCGGTGCGGGACGAGACGGGCGAGGCGGAGGGGCTCATCCGCGAGCGCACTGGTGACCGGGTCAAGGTGGAGCTGCTGGTCGATCCAGCGACACTGGACCGCAGTCTCGTCCTGGCTGGATGCGATCCGGCGCTGGCGATGCTGGCGGCACACTTGCGGCGCTGGCACCGCGACCTCCGCGTCGTCTGGGTACCGATCGGGAGCCGGGCAGCGTTGCATGCCCTGGCGCACGGGTGGGTACACGTTGCGGGAACGCACCTCTGGGACCCAGAGGCCGGCGAGTTCAACCTCCCCGAGGTGCAGCGCCAGCTGGCCGGTCGGCCGGTCGCGGTCATCACCCTGTCGCGCTGGGTGGAGGGCTTGGGACTGGCGCCGGAGAACCCGAAGCAGATCCGCTCGGTCGACGATCTGGCGCGGCCGGACGTCACGCTGGTGAACCGTGAGCCCGGCTCGGGGAGTCGACTGCTGCTGGATACGGCCCTCCAGGCTGCCGGTCTCGACCCCGCTGCGCTCACCGGCTACGAGCGGGAGCTCCCGGGGCATCGACCAGTCGCCGAGGCGATCGCCAGCGGCCTAGCCGATGTCGGCCCGCTGGCGTTCCCGGTCGCCCGCGCCTACGGGCTCTCGTTCCTGCCGTTGCTCGAAGAGCGTTACGACCTCGTCGTTCCGGTCGAACTCCTCGACTGGCCGCCCATCCGCGACCTCTTCGAGCTGCTCGCCTCGCGACCGGTGCGTCGCGAGCTCGAAGCCAATGGATACGCGAGCGCGGAGAGCGGGAAGCTGGTAGCACGGATCGCCTGAGTCTCGCGAATGGACGGAAGGGAAGGATTGGGGTGATGCGGATTCCGAGTTTTCAGCGGCTCTTCGTACTGGTACTCATTGTCTTCCTGGTGGCGGCGTGTGGCGGGAGCGCGACGCCGACGCCGGCTGGAGCGCAGCGGACAGTGACGGCTGGGGGAGCGGCGGTGACCACACCGACGCCCGCTTCGACGCCCGCCGCGACGCCGACGCCGCAGGTGACGGGTGAGATCACCGTGTTCGCAGCAGCGTCGCTGACCGATGCCTTCCAGGAGATCGCGCAAGCGTTCCAGCAGCGCTATCCCGTTACGACGGTGACCTTCAATTTCGCTAGTTCCTCGCAACTCCGAACGCAGCTCGCCCAGGGTGCCAAAGCGGACGTCTTCGCTTCTGCGGACTGGAAGAACATGCACGGTGCGCAGCAGGACGGAACGATCGCTGGTGAGCCGCGCGTCTTCGTGCGGAACGAGCCGGTCGTCGTCGTACCAGCGACGAATCCGGCCGGGATCAGCACGCTGGCGGATCTCGCTAAGCCGGGTGTACGGCTGGTCTTGGCAGCGAAGGACGTGCCGATCGGCAACTATGCGCGGCAGATCCTCGAGAAGGCGAGTCAGGACCCCCAGTACGGCAGCGATTTCGCGAACCGAATCCTCGCCAATGTGGTCTCGGAGGAGACAAACGTCAGGGCAGCGCTGAGCAAGGCCGCGCTCGGTGAAGTGGATGCGACGTTCGTGTACCGCACAGATGCGACGACTCCGGACATGCGGGACAAGGTGAAGATCGTGGAGATTCCGGCGCAGTTCAACGTGATCGCTGAATACCCGATCGCGGTTGTGAAGAACGCCCCGAACCCGGCTGGTGCGCAGGCGTTCGTGGATTTCGTCCTCTCGCCGGAGGGACAGCGGATCTTGGCCAAGTGGGGTTTCAAGACGGTGCAGTGAGGGAGGAGAGGAGCGTGGCTCCACTCGTCGTCCGCGTCCCAGGCGCACTCCATGCTGTTGGCCGGCAGTTGGCTGAGCGCTTCGTGCGGCGGTATCCGGGTGTCGATGTTGTTGTCCTGCCACCGTCGCCCTCAGGGATGCTCGCCCAGGCGGTTCTCGAAGGCGAGCCGGCCGATGTGGTCGTCTCGGCGAGCCGTGCCTACCTCATCCTGCTCGCCGAGGTCGGCTTCGCTGATCCGCCGGTCACGATCGCTGGGAACCGTCTGGTGGGGATCGTCCACCCGAGGCTGGAGGATCGTCCGGAAGGGTTGGCCGGGATGCTCCGTCCCGGATTACGCCTCGTCCTGTCGCAGCCGGTGACCGATCCCTGCGGGCAATACACCCGGGAAGCGTTCGAGCGTGCTGGCCTGCTCGAGCAACTCCGGGAGAAGGGACGGTGGAGCGAACTGGCGTTCCGGCGGGGATCCCTCGGGCTGATCGAGGCGGTCGCGAGCGGTGAGGCGGACGGAGCGGTGCTCTATGCGAGCGAAGCGGCGCATTCAGGACTGGTAACTGTGCCACTAGAATCGCCGGTCGACCTCGCCGACAGCATCGCGTTCTGCGCTACGGTGATGACGCGTACGCGTGAGCGGGAAGCGGCCGAGGCGTTCGTCTCTTTCCTGCTGGATCGGGAGGGCCGGATGCTGCTCGGGCAGGCGAGTTTCATCCCGGTGGTGCGAGAGGAGCCTGGTTCGGATGGTCGAAACGACTGAGCGGACGCTCTCCCAGGCCTATCCGGTTACCCGAGAGTCGGCCGGTACGACGGCCGCTCGCCTCCTACCCCGCGGTCTCGCCGTGCTCGTGCTGGTGTATTTGCTCCTGCCGGTCGTTGCCCTGGTCTGGCGGGGAGCGAGTGTCGAGACAGTTCGGGCTCTCGGTGACCCGCTCGTCGTCGCTGCCGTCCGTTTGACCGGACTGACGACGACGCTCGTCGTGCTGACCGCGATCGTCTTCGGCACACCGCTCGCCTACTATCTGGCCCGCACCGATTTCCGTGGGAAGGCGATCGTCGAGACACTGGTCGAGTTGCCAATCGCCTTGCCGCCGGTGATCGCTGGCGTGGGGTTGCTGATGGCATTCGGCCGCCGTGGACTGTTCGGGCCGGTGCTCGAGCGGTTCGATGTCGTGCTCCCGTTCACGACTGCAGCCGTCGTCCTCGCGCAGCTCTATGTCAGCGTGCCCTTCTACATCCGGGCTGCGGCACTCGGCTTCCGATCTGTCCCACGCGAGGTCGAGGAGGCAGCCGCAGTTGACGGTGCCTCGACCTGGGAGCGGTTCCACTACGTGGTCGTTCCGCTCGCGTTTCCCGGAATGCTTTCGGGCCTGCTCCTCTGCGCGACGCGGGCCGCTTCCGAGTTCGGTGCGACGCTCATGTTCGCCGGCAACTTCCCGGGGCGGACACAGACCCTGACGCTGGCGGTCATGACGTCGATGGAATCGAGTGTCAACCGAGCGCTCGCGCTGTCGGTATTGCTGGTCGCGGCAGCGGTCGCTGTCGTTCTCGGTACACGACTCCTGTTCGGACAACGGGACGAAGGGGGAGTCGCGTGACGACGTCCGTGCTCGTCCTGGGCGTCAATGACGTCGCGTCGGCCGTGGCGCACCGACTGTGGTCGGATGGGTATGCTGTCGTCCTCATTAGTGAACCGCAGCCGGTCGTCACCAGGCGGGGTATGGCGTTCGCCGATGCCGTCTTCGATGGTGAGGCTGAGCTCGAGGGAGTGGTGGCACGGCGAGTGGGAAGCGTGCCCGAAGCTGAGCGGTTGCTGACGGAGCGAACGGCGATCCCGCTGCTCGTCGTCACCGAATACGAGCCACTCGTGCATGCGCTCCGGCCTGCTGTGTTGGTCGATGCGCGGATGCGCAAGCGAGCGCAGCCCGAGCGGTTGCGTGGGCTGGCACCGCTCACGATCGGACTGGGGCCCGGTTTCGTTGCCGATGAACACGTCGACGTCGCAGTCGAGACGAGTTGGGAGGAGCTGGGCCGGGTGCGCTGGGAGGGCGCGAACCGGCCGCTGGCGGGTGAACCGCGCCCGATTGAGGGACTGCGCCGCGAGCGGTACGTCTACGCACCGTTGTCCGGTCGCTGGCGCACCCAGCGAGCGATCGGCGAGCTGGTAGAAGTAGGGGAACCAGTCGGCTGGATCGAGTGCGTGCAAGGGGAACACCGCACGATCACGGCACCGGTCAGTGGCGCGTTGCGAGGGCTCACCCGGGACGGTGTGCCGGTGGCTGAAGGGACCAAGGTGCTGGAAGTCGATCCCCGTGGTGCGAGCGGACAGTGGCGTGGCATCGGCGAGCGGCCGCGGAGGATCGCGGACGGAGTGCTCGCTGCTGTCCAGCAGTGGCGAGGTGGCGGATCCCAGTCGCGTTTCCTGACTGGTTCGGAATGACCTTTACCGTGACCAGCCGGCTGGTGCTGAAACCGGTGCGGCACCCGGCTCGTTCTTCTCGATGAGAAGCAGATCTCGTCACATGGTCCCTGGAGGCGAGCTGTGATGCAGGAGCGTCTCGCGGTCGGACAGCACCGGTCGCTCCCGGTCAGCTGGGTACCGCTGGTCTTCGCCGGGCCCGTGTTGCGGAGCGCCTCGTTCTGGGTAGCGGAGCAGGCGGGAGTCGATCCGTACGGCGTCGGTCGTGCACTCGGTATCGCCGACCGTGCTTTGTGGAGCGTGACGGTCTACGCGTTCTGCGGGGCGATCGTTGCCCTCGGGCTTCTCCTTGCACTCGCTCGCCGGGGCTGGACACTGGCGGAACTCGGCTGGCGAGCGCCGGAGAACGGTGCCGCGTACGGTGCGGCGCTAGCCGGCGTGGCTGGAGTGATCCTGCTCTGGTTGCCGGTCGCTGCCGTGGCGGCGGTCACCGGTCTGCCGATGTTCTGGGAGGCACGACCGTCGTTCGTCTCGCCCCATACCGGTGTCGAATTGGTCGTCGCGGCACTCGTCGGTGTCATCGTGGTTCCCCTCGTCGAAGAGCCCTTGTTCCGTGGCTATGTCCTCCAGGCCCTCGCTGCTCGGTGGCAGTGGCAACTCGCGGTACTCGGGCAGGCTGTACTCTTCGGCCTCTATCATGTTTTCGTCGGTCCTGGGATGATGCTGTACACGTTCCTCTGGGCGATCGTGCCGGGACTCCTCGCCTGGCGCTGGCGGAGTCTCTGGCCCTGTCTTCTCTTCCATGCACTCAACAACGTGTGGGCTGACCTTCTGGTGCCGATGCTGTTCGGCTAGTGCACAGCCGACAGACGCCGAACGCACGCGCGTGATTCTAGGGAGACGCGCTGTCCGCCGGGCTGGTTGCAGGAACAGCCGGACTCGGTCAGCCCCATTTCGTACCAGGTCTTGAACGCTTCGGGGTCGCGTCGTTACACTTCAGCTCGAAATTCAGCTTTCACCGTTGCAGAGCTGTCGATCGTGTTAGCAGGTACGGAGACAGGCGTGCGGCAGCGCGACGCGAGACCAGTGCGACCGGAGGCGGTTCGGCTGGATCGTGTCCGGCGCGTGCCTGTTCGATACCGGTCTTGCCCACGACACGAGAGACGATGGCAGCACCAGGCGGAAGGAGGTGAAGGCCGATTCGTAGGGTAGCGGACTCGTGCTCGTCACGAGGACGAGCCAGTGCGTAGCGAGCTGGTCCAGCGAGATCCGTTCTATGGAGAGGAAGCGAGGAACGCGATGGCAGAAGAGCGGTGGCTGGAGGGCATGGTGGCACTGGTCACCGGCGCTGGCCGTGGCGAGGACGGTGGGGGTGGTGCCGGGATCGCGCGGCATCTGGCTCGTCGCGGTGCCAAGATCGCTGTCAACGATATCAGCGAAGAGTTCGCGATGGCGACGGTCGAGCAGATCCGCCAGCGAGGTGGCGAGGCGATCGCCGTCGTCGGTGACGTTTCGAATCCGGACGATGCTGACCGGATGGTCGATGAGGTTGTCCGGCACTTCGGCAAGATCGACATCCTGGTCAACAATGCCGCGATCTCCGGCTTGATCCCGGCGGTGGAACGTCTCCCGGATGAGATCTGGCATCACCAGCTGGCGGTCGACCTCGACGGCCCGTTCTACATGAGCCGGGCAGCGCTCCGGTACATGATCCCGCAGGGATTCGGCCGGATCGTCAACATCTCCTCGTTCGCTGCGGTGCGCACCGGTTTCGTCGGTGGCGTGACCTATACGACGGCCAAGACAGGGTTGCTCGGCCTCACCCGGCAGCTCGCCTACGAGGTCGGTCAGTACGGCATTACCGTGAATGCGCTCATGCCGACCGGGCTCCTCAACCCGCGAGTGTTGCGGCTGCGGCCGGACTGGGTACAAGGGGAAGGGCCGCACCGGGCGATCCATCCGGAAGAGGAGCTGGGTTGGATCGTCGCCTATCTCAGCCATCCGGCCATGACGGCGATCTCGGGTGCGGCGATCCCGGTCGATCGGGGCATGTCGAGCGGGATCGGTGACTTCGCTGAACTCAAGCGCCGGAGCGGCAAGGACACCGGCGACTGAGCCAGTCGGTCGAGAGCGCAGTTGAGCAGCGCACGAAAGGGAAGGACGATCCGATGCTCGGAAGGCAGCTGTGTGACGTGAGCGGCCTGGTCGCGCTAGTGACGGGAGCCGGCGGCGGTGCTCAGGGTGGTCTGGGGGCGCAGATCGCGCGCGTGCTGGCGCAGGCTGGGGCACAGGTGGCAGTGAACGATCTCGACGCTGCAGCCGCCGAAGCGACTGCCGAGGAGATCCGCGCGCAGGGGGGAGTTGCCGAGGCGTTCCCGGCCGATGTCGCGGACTCGCAGCAAGCCGATCAGCTCGTCGCGCGGGTGATCGAGCGGTTCGGCAAGATCGATGTCCTGGTCCACAAGGCGGAATACCACTCGCGGGCGCACCGGCCCGACCAGATTCCGACCGAGGAGTGGAAGCGGAGCGTGGCGGTGAATGTGCACGCGCCGTTCTATTTGAGCCGCGCGGCAGTGCGCGACATGCGCAAGCGGAAGTTCGGCCGCATCATCTTCGTGTCCAGCATCGCGGCGATCCGGACCAGTGTGCTGCACGGGGTACCGTACGTGACGACCAAGGAGGCGCTCTACGGTTTCACCCGGCACCTGGCGACCGAGGTCGCGCAGCACGGCATCACGGTCAACGCTCTCCTGCCGGGGTTCATCGTCACGCCGAAGCTGGCGGCGCACTGGCCGCAGGAGCGGATCGAGAAGCTCGGCCCGACGATTCCGGCCCTGCGGGCGGGGACACCGGAGGAGGTCGCCAGCCTGGTCGTCTACCTGGCGAGCCCGGAGGCCGGATACCTCACCGGAGCAGCGATCCCGATCGATGGCGCGGTCTCGATCGTTCCCGGCGGGCGCATGGATCCGGAGAACTGCTGGGTCTGAAACGACGTGTGACCGAAAGAAGGGCCGGGTGCGGTCAAGCCCCACCCGGCCCGGTTCCCGCCCTAGGCGATTTCGATGATCCGCATCATGCCGGTTTCCTGATGGTACAGATGGTGACAGTGGAAGGCCCAGCGACCGGGATTGTCAGCGAGCCAGTCGATCGTGACCTCCTGCATCGGCTCGACGAGAACGGTGTCGCGCAGCGGGCCCTGTACCGCATCGCCGACGCGGAAGAAGTGGCCGTGGAGATGCATCGGGTGCGGCATCGTGGTCATGTTCTGAAGCCGGAAGCGGACACGCCGACCGAGGGGGATCTGGATCGGCTCGGCCTGCGGGTAGGCCTGGCCGTCGATCGTCCAGACGTACTGTCCCATCCCGCCACTGAGGACTAGTGTCCGCTCGATGTCCGGCGCCGCCGCTGTGCCGGGAGTAGCGGTACGGAAACGCAGGGCGTGGAGGAGTTCACCGTCGAGTTCCTGCGGTCGCGCGTTCGTCGGCGGCGGTGTACCCGTGCTCCCCTCGTAGCGGAGGATGGCGCGAGCGGCTTTGCTCGTGCCTTCCACCCAGGCGACGAGCGGCCAGACGCCTGGGTTGTCGAGCCGGACGAGGACGTCGTAGCGTTCGCCCATGCCGATGCGGAGGACATCACCCTCGAGCGGTTCGACTGGCTGCCCGTCGGCCTGGACGACCTCGAGTCTGTGCCCGACGAGCACGACGCGGAAGATCGTCGCTGAAGCGGCATTGATGAGCCGCACGCGCAGTACCTCGCCGCGCTTGCCGACGAATTCGAACGGTGTCTCCGGAGGCCGGCCGTTGACGAGGTAGAGCGGGTAGACGAGGTCGGGCTCGCTTTCGGCCGGCTCGCCCCCGCTGCGCATGCCTGGCTTCGATCCCATACCAGGCATGCCCATGCCCGGCATGGTGCCCATCCCGGGTTGCATCGGCATCGAGCCATGCGCCCCGTGACCTGCACTGGCGAGCCGTCGCAGTGCCTCCTCGGGGGTGCCGTCGATGCCGTCGAGCCAGTCGTCGAGGACGAGCGTGACTTCACGGTCATAGCTCAAGGATTCCTCGCGAGGCTCAACGATCAATGCGCCGGCGAGGCCGCGGTCGAGCTGCAGGCCGACGTGGGTGTGATAGAAGTACGTTCCTGACGCGGGCACTGTGAATTCGTAGGTGAAGCTGGCCCCCGGTGCGATCGCTGGCTGGGTGACGTCGGGGACACCGTCCATCGCGTTGGGCACTGGGATCCCGTGCCAGTGGATCGTCGTCGGTTCGGGTAGCCGGTTGGTGAAGGTGACCCGCAGCGTCTCGCCCTCGCGCACGCGCAGCTCCGGTCCGGGGAGCTGCCCGTCGTACGTGAACGTCCTCACCCGGAAGGAGCCGAGGGTGAGCTCGGCCTCCCGTGCCTCCAGGGTATACGTGCGGACCGTTCCTGCTGCCGAACTGGATGGCGTCAGCGTGGTCGTGGTGAACGTCGGTCGTGGTGCAGCGGTGGGCAGAACGCTCGGCGTGGCCGGCTGACGGGCGCAGGCAGTCGCGAGCAGGGTGCTTCCGAGCAGGCTAGCCAGGAAGCGTCGTCTGGTGCAGCGTCGCTGCGTGGCACATTCGAGCATGACACGTCGCTCCTCTCTCATCCTCAGTGAGATGTTTGCGCGTTCTCGGTCACGGTCGAGGCGAGAGAGGAGGGATCACTCCCGGAAACAGCCGAGGAGCACCTGGAGGCGGACGCGACTGGAAAGAAGATCGTCAGGAGGAGGGACGTGCGGGGATGCTCGGCTGGGAGCGACCGATAGGGGAACGAATCGGGGGTGCAAGATCCGCAGCAGCGCAACGCTCAGAACCGCCAGGAACTGGCAGACCAGGAGCACCGCTACGGAAAAAGCCCGCTCCGTCGGGAGCGTGAGCGTCGGTGCCTGCTCCCCGGCACGTGCCAGCGTCGTCTCGAGTTCGTATGCAGCTGCGACCGTGACAGTGCCCGGCTGGTGGGGGTGCGCGCTCTCCAGGCAGCCGAGGAGCGTGAGCACCATTGCAGCGACGAGCAGGAGAACGATCTGCGTGTCGCTTCTCGTGAGCGATGCCGATGTCGTCTTCATGGCGATCGCGTTCCGGTCGCTTCTCGCCGCACCGCACAGGCTCGTGGCCCCACCGTTCAGTATAGCGTGCGGGATACCCAGCACGGGTGTGCGTCTCTTGGAATGGCGCGGAGCATCCCAGCGGAGCCGATCACTGGTCGCTGCTCTTCGACTTGCGCAGAGCGAGACGCTCGCGTTCACTTGCGGCAGGAATCGGTCAGTACCGAACGTCGTGTTGCCATCGACGTCGTGGAGCGAGGAACGTGATGCATGCCATCGGACAAGAGGAACGCCTCCTGACGGTCGACGACCTGGTCGCGCTCCCGGAGCGACCGGGGATTCGCTACGAGTTGCACAAAGGGAAGCTGGTGGAGATGCCGGGGGCTGGAGCGCAGCACAATTTGCTCGTCGGTCTCGTGTACCGGCTTCTCTTCGCGTTCGTCGGTCAGCAGCGACTCGGACTGGTCTTCAGCGACGGCGCGGCGTTCGTGCTCCGTCGCAATCCGGATACGGTGCGGATTCCGGACGTGTCGGTCGTGCGCCGGGAGCGGGTGCCGGTTGAGGGGATTCCGGAGGGGTTCTGGCTGGGGGCACCGGATCTGGCCATCGAGATCGTCTCGCCGCACGATCGGGCGGAGGAGGTGCACGAGCGGGTGCGGGACTATCTGGTGGCCGGGACGCGACTGGTGTGGGTGCTGTGGCCGAAGAGCCGGACGGTGACGGTGTACTGGCCGGACGGGACAGCGCGCGAGCTCGGGCCGGGGGAGACACTGACCGGTGGGGACGTCTTGCCCGGTTTCACGGTCGCGGTGAGCGATCTGTTCGTGGTGGAGACGTGAGGAACGAGCAGGGAAATGGAGCGCGACACGTCCGGCCGCACGTTGCGGCGGTCCGATCGGTCATCGGCGGGGGACGCTGGGGGTGGAGCGCTGGCGTATCGAGGAGCGGATGAGCGCGCACCGTCGCTCGGTGGGCGGGGCGGACGATCCAGCGTGCGAGGTCGGTGAGGTACGGCAGGGGAATGGGCCTCTCAGGAGCGGAGCGATGGTACGGTATCGGCGAGCATGACCGGGAAGGTGTCAGATGAGCACGGTCGGAGAGCGAGAACGCGTCCTGACAGCTGAGGATCTCGAAGTACTCCCGGAACGGCCGGGTGTGCGCTACGAATTGCACGAAGGGAAGCTGGTGGAGATGCCGGGGGCTGGGGGAATCCATGCGGCGATCGTCGTGCGGCTCGTCCTGTTGCTCCACCAGTTCGTTACGAGCCGGCGGCTCGGTTTCGTCTTCGGGGACGGTCTCGGGTATATCCTGCGGCGCCATCCGGACACGGTGCGGATTCCGGACGTGTCGGTGGTGCGGCGGGAGCGGGTGCCGGCTGAGGGGATCCCGGAAGGGTTCTGGCCGGGGGCACCGGATCTGGCCGTCGAGATTGTCTCACCGCACGACCGGGCGGAGGAGGTGCACGAGCGGGTGCGGGACTATCTGGCGGCCGGGACGCGACTGGTGTGGGTGCTGTGGCCGAAGAGCCGGACGGTGACGGTGTACTGGCCGGACGGGACAGCGCGCGAGCTGGGGCCGGACGAGAAGCTCACTGGCGGAGATGTGCTGCCAGGTTTCGACGTCACCGTGAGCGAGCTCTTCGTCGCCCCTGAAGAGACGCCCGGAACGTAACCGTGCCGAGGTGCTCGCTCTTGGCCGCGAGGCGGCGAGCCGAAGCGCGTGCACGCTCGCATACGCAGCAAGCGGCATTTCGTCAACTTTCGGGCTCTTCCTGACCGCTGACCGGGACGAGGAGAAGCGGGATGGTGACTCGCTCGAGAAGGCGAGCGGCGACGCTTCCGGCGAGCCAGCCGGCGAGCCCCGCTCGGCCGTGCGTCGTCATGACCGCGAGGTCGGCCTGCTGCGCCAGACGAGCGAGTTCTTCGATCACGTCTCCCTGACGCACGACTGTCGTGACAGCGAGGCTGGCCGGTGCCGAAGCAGCCAGGCGTTGCAGGTCTTCCGCAGCGTGTCGTCGCTCGAGGTCGAGGAGTGCGGCAGTCGCCGTCGGCAGGAAGACGGCTGGTGCGCTTTCGCTGAGGCTGAGACGGTCGAGCGTGGGGACGATCCGGGCGAGCGTGACGTGCGCGGTCAGGCACTGGGCGAGGTTCCAGGCGAGCGGAAGGACCTGCTCGCTGGCCGGTGCGCCGTCGAGCGGAACGAGAAGCCGCTGCGGCGGTGCGGGGGCGCGCAGCGGTGCGGTACGGCGCTGCCCGGCACGAGCGACGAGCGTCGGACGTTCGGCTTCCTGGAGCACCTGTTGCGCGATCCGACCGAAGAGGAAACCACGGAGACCACCGCTCCCATGGGTCGTGAGTGCGATAACGTCGGCATCGAAGGCGCGCGCCTGCCGGGCGATGCAGGACGCGACCGCAGCATGGTCGGCCGCGATCACGGCCACGCGACAGGCGATTCCCGCTCGCCGGAGGTCGGCAGCGACCGCTTCCAGGTACCGTGCAGCCGCTTCCGCAGTCGTGAGGTGTGGTTCGCCGTGTATCGCTTCGGGCGGCGCAGCTTCGAGCACGTGGAGCAGCACGAGCTCTCCACCACAACGGTGCGCGATCCCGGCCGCGACCGGCAGGATCTCTTCGGCGAGACGGGAGCCATCGAGTGCGACGAGGATCCGGTCGAACGGTTTCGTCGTCATACGCCACCGCCAGCGAACGTCGTCCAGAGGAGGAAGAGGTTGAGCGCCACGATGAGGGCAGCGAGCACGCTCGCGACCAGCGTCGTCAGCCGGTGATTGGCGAGCGCTCCCATGAGCCTACGGTCGGCCGTGAAGCGGATCAAGGGAATGAGCGCGAAGGGAATACCGAAGCTCAGGACGACCTGACTGATGACCAGTGTCCGGGTCGGATCGAGGCCGAGCGCGATGACGACGAGCGCTGGGAGCATGGTGATGCCGCGGCGGAGCCACACCGGGATCGTTCGGTGGAGGAAGCCCTGCATCACGACCTGCCCGGCCATCGTACCGACGGTCGAGGACGACAGTCCGGAGGCGAGGAGCGAGACGGCGAACGCTGCACTCGCCAGCGGGCCGAGCAGGGGTTCGAGCGTCCGGTGCGCCTCTTCGATCGTGCCGACATGGGCCAGTCCGCGGGTATGGAAGGTCGAGGCTGCCATCACCAGCATGGCGGCGTTCACGAGCCCGGCGATACCCATGGCGATCACGACATCGAGGACCTCGAAGCGGAAGATCCGGCGGGCCTCCTCGCTGGTGCGCGGCACGATCCGGTGCTGGGTGAGGGCCGAGTGCAAGTAGATCACGTGCGGCATGACGGTCGCGCCCAGGATACCGGTAGCCAGCAGCACGCTCTCCGGCCCAGCGAACCGCGGGATCACGGCATGGCTGGCGATCGCACCCCAATCGGGACGTTCGAGGATCGTCTCCACGACGTAGCACCCTGCGATGATGCCGACGAAGGTCGTGATCACCGCTTCGATCGGCCGGTGCCCGTAGCGTTCCAGAGCCAGGATGGCGAACGTCGCGACACCGGTCAGGAGGCCGCCGATGAAGAGCGGAAAGTGAAAGAGGAGCGCGAAGCCGAGGGCAGCGCCGAGGAACTCGGCGAGGTCGGTGGCCATGGCGACCAGTTCAGCGACGACCCACATGGCCCAGACGACCGGGCGGGGAAAGCGCTCGCGGCAGACCTCGGCCAGATTGCGGCCGGTGGCGATACCGAGCTTGGCGGACAGCGACTGAATGAGCATCGCGGCGAGATTAGCGGCGAAAATGACCCAGAGGAGCGTGTAGCCGAAGCGTGCCCCGCTCTCGATATTGGTCGCGTAGTTACCAGGATCGATGTAGGCGACGCTCGCGACGAAGGCCGGGCCGAGATAGGGGAGGACGCTGGCGAGGCGCCCGCGCACGAAGCGAAGACGGTGGGGCACTGGTGCAGCGGCTGGTACTTCGGTCGGTGGCTCGTTCACGTCGCCTCCTTCCGAATTTAGCTCCTGCTAATCATACGCGATCGGTGGGTACAGTCGCTCGCTGGCAGCCGAGCGCGTCGCGGCGGCAGCGAGGTGGTATGCTCGGGACGATCAGGTTCCGAGGCGGTTCGGTCGCTGGGGGACGAGCGAGAGCAGTGGTACGCCGGGCAGCGGATTGGTTCACCCAAGCCGAACACGATTTGGAACTCGCCGAGATCGCGGCAGCTGCGGGGCGGCACGAGTGGGCGTGCTTCGCGGCACAACAGGCGGCCGAGAAGGCGATCAAGGCGCTCCACCCGCATCTCGGGCAGGTCGTGTGGGGGCATGCGGTGACGCGTCTCCTCGAAGAGCTGCCGCTCGTGGTACCGGAAGCGTTGCGCGATGCCGCCCGTCGCCTGGACGCCTATTACATTGCGTCCCGCCATCCCGATGCCTTCGTCGAGGGACCACCGGCCCGGTACTTCGGCCCACGGCAGAGCGAGGAGGCGATCGGCTATGCCCGTGCGATCCTCGAGTTCGTTCGTACTCAGATGGCCGAATCGCGAAGAGATCCTCCGGGCGGTCGCGAACTGGGCGCGTGAGTTGCGCGTCCCCGGGCTCCTCGCCGTCGGCATCTTCGGCTCCTATGCGCGGGGCGATTGGGGCGTCGGGAGCGATGTCGATCTCGTCGTGATCGTCGAGCAGTCCGAGCGGCCGCCGATCGAGCGGCCAGTCGACCTTCCGCTCGAGAAGCTCCCCGTACCGGCCGAGGCGCTCGTCTACACGCGTGCGGAATGGGAGCAGTTGCCGCAGGTGAACCCCCATTTCGCGTCGGTCCTGGCACGCGAGGTGGTGTGGGTCTACAGGAAACCAGAGCCGACCGAGAAGCGAGCGGGCTCGGAGCGGTCGCCCGACCGCCCCGAGCCCGAGCCTGCGAGCTCGCCCTAACGAACCGGTGAGCTGCCCTGGTCGAGCACCGTTCCGTCCTCGCGGACGAAGGCCCACTCGTAGTGGTCCGGATAGAGAGCGAGCTTGAGCACGCCGTAGGCGTTATCGATGCGCACTTCGTCGCACGGCTCGTCGGCGGCGTGGACATCGGCATCGTAGACGTTCTTGCCGCCGGTACCGACGACGAAGTGGCGGACACTGCCGGTGTTGCAGACCGAGTCGGCGTTCTGGATCGCGAACCGCTGGTAGTTGTGGTCGTGGCCAGCCAGGGAGAGATCGACGCCGTACTGGTCGAACAGGCGATAGAGATCGCCCAGGCTGGACTTGTACTGACCGTAGTAATTCCCGGTCGTCCAGTACGGGTGATGCAGGAAGACGAGCACGTTCTTGCCGCGGTTGGCCTCGAGCACGCTCTGGACGAACTGATATTGCGGTGAACCGACGCCACAGCCACCGACCTTGGAGCAATTGGAGTTGATCGCGATCGCGATCCAGTTCTTGCCGAGGTCGAAGGCGTAGTAGCCCTTCGTGCGGTCGCCGGCGAGCGGGCCGAAGTAGTCGTAATAACCAGCGGCACCGCTGGTCTGGTATTCGTGGTTACCGGGCACTGGCTTGGTGATCGCCTTGAGCTGGCCCCAGGTCGGGTCGTAGCTTCGCTGGAACTTGTCGAGCGCACCGTCCTCGTACTGGAGGTCACCGAGTGCGAGCACGTAGGTGGGCGCGAGGCGCTTGGCGAGCTCAGCGGTGTACTTGTGCCGGCAGGCCGTGGCGGTGCCGTTGTTGTTGTTCCAGCTGGACGAGCTCGGGTCGCAGGCGACGTCGCCGACTGCGACGACCGTCACCGGATCGGTACTGGCGGGCGGTGCAGTTGCTGTCGGGGTCGGCGTGGGTCCTGGAGCCGGCGTCGCGGTCGGAGTCGGCTCCGGCGATGGTGCAGAGCCCTGACCGTTCGTGTGCAGGATGTCGAGGTAGACACCGAACCCGGATGGACTCGCCCATTCGTCGGCTGACTCGACGGCCGTTCCTTCGCCCCACTCGTTGAAGGTCGTGATCAGCTGCCACGGTTCACCGCTGGCGACCATGTCACGCACGTTCTGTGCCCAGCGGTTGGGATCGCGAGCCAGCCGAGGCTGGCTGTCGGTCGCCAGCCAGAAGCCGGGCGAGATGGTGTAGGAGTAGCCACGCTGCTGGTCAGCCGCGACGGCCGGTCCGTACTGGTGCCAGGAGTCGGGCTGGTTGGCGCAAGTGCGATAGCCACTGAAGACCTTGAGGACGAGATAGGCACCGAGTTCGCGTGCGACCGGTACCCAACGGTCGGCGACTTCACAGGATGAATCGTCGGCGTTGTAGACGAAGACGACGAACTTGCCGTTGACACGGAGATAGTCCGGGTCGTTGGCGTAGCGGTCCCGGATGTAGGTGAGGTCGCTGCGGATCTCGTCAGGTGTGAGGTCGCGCTGGCCTTCCTGCTCGTGATAGATCGCCCACTTGAAGCCGGTACCGTCGCTGGCCTGGAGGATCTTGGCGAAGTCGACGTCGGTGTGATGCCCTTGACCCCACCAGGAAGCGATGGCGGCCTGGATCCCGCCGTACTGCATCGCGGCGATGTGCTGGCGGATCACCGTGGCGTCACCCGTGTCGTAGTACCCGAGTGTCGGATGGTAATGGGTGAACGGGAAGATGCCGCTCTGCTTCCAAGCTTCTGGGAACCATGGGTAGTAGAAGACCGCTCGGATCGGGAAGGTGAGGCTGTCACCGGCTGGGGGTGTGCCGGGCGTGAGTGTCGGACTCGTCGCTGGAGTCGGGTTCGGAGTTGGCGTGGGCGGTACTGGTGTCGGGGTGGGAGAGGACGGCGCGGCGAACTCGAGGACGAGCTGGGGCGCGGTCGGCCCGGTTTCGCGGCTAGCCAGGTTCATCTGGGTCGGATCGCTGGTGACGATAGCGAAGCTCACCTTCGTGCCGGGGCGGACGGCCGAGGTCACGTCGATACTCGTCCATTGACCGGACGCGAAGGGCCCGGAACGCGCGATGGCGGTGCTGCCGACCGCCGGTGCGTTCTGATAGGTGATCGTGCGTTCGCCCCAGCTGGTATCGGAGACCGGCCGGAGTTCATAGCCCGTACGGTGTCGACTCTGTGCGTAGATGCGGAGTGTGGCACGCGTGATGGTGTTCGAGACAGTCGTCAGGTCGAAGCGGAGGTAACTCCGCATGATCGGCGAGCCGTCGGCTCGGAGCGATGTTGCTGTTCCGTAGTTCTGGTTCGGCTTGCCCTCGTAGACGTAGGCGTCTGCTTCGGGGGCCAGGGTCAGCGTCTGGGGTGCACCGCTGCTGCGGCTGAGCCAGGCGACGGAGAGCGTCGCGATGACGAGAACGATGGCGCTCGCGGCACCGATTCGGTCGCGCAGGGTCTTCCAGTGCTGCACGTCATGACCTCCTTGGCTGTCGTCGCAAGAGCGTCGGCCGGCTCGCTCCATGCTCTCTTGACTACGGAACGGCGCATGTGCCAGGAAAGGCACAGGACTCCTAAAGTCCATGAGCATTCACGACTACTCCTGATCAGGACGAATGGAGGAGAGAGCAAAACAGAAATCTGTCAGTATGTGGAAAAGACGGTCGGTGGGCTTCGTGCAGTGAGAGGGCGTGGTCGTCGAGAGAGGAGAGATGTACGACAGGAAACGCACAGTGTTGCTGTGGCTCGCTCCCGGAGGAGCGTTCGGTGAACCAGCGAGCGTCCGATCCCCACTGTCCCTCCCGCTTCCCGGCAGGGGTGTACGGCCACCCCTGTCTGACGGCGTGGGAGGGTAGCAGGCAAGATTCGCGGTGACAACGTGGCAAAGGTTCAATTCGCTGCACGATCAGGTTTCGGGTAGAGTCTGAGCAGATTCCTGACAGGGTTTGAACAAAAAGACACGTGCAATGGTTAGTTTTCCGGTAGCCGCAAGATACTTGATCATAGAAAGCATCTCGAAAACTCGCCCAGACGAGAACGAAAGACTGGTCTTGCGCCTGAGTGGGAATTCTGGTACTCTAGGGCTAGGAAAAGTTTCCCAATCCAGCGCGGCGTCGGCGATGGGGGTGCTGGCGGGAATGCAATGGCACGGATAGGGCCACCCCCGAAAGGATCGGTAGAACCATGGCAGCCATACACGACCACATCGCGACGTTTCTCCGTGAACGGTTCATCGATCGCGAGGCGGAACTCGGTGAACTCGTCGGTGCACTGCTCGCTCCCGGACTGAAAGGGCTGTGCGTTCTCAGCGGGCCACCCGGATCCGGCAAGAGTGCGCTCTTGCGTGCCTTCGCGCGTTGCTGCGACGAGCTTGCTGTGCCCTGTGCGATGATCCACTGCACCAGTACGACGACCTCGGAGACTATCGCCCGGCAGGCTGCCCAACAGTTCGGCTCAACTGCTCGCGCGCTCGAGGATCTGTTCGCAGAGAGCAGTCGACGCGTGTTGCTGCTCGACGGCTATCAGCCGGGCGGGCCACTCGACGCCGCGCTCCGGGCGGCGCAACTCAACGGCAGCGGTGACCTCTTGCTCGTCGTCGCGATGCGGGAGACGCCACCGGTCGAGTGGCTCCAGGATCCGGAGTGGAGTGTCCTGCAACGGACGATCCGGCTCGGGCCGCTGTCGGACGAAGCAGCGGCGAGCTACGTCCGCAAATTCGGACTCCCCGAGTCGCTGGTGCAGGAGATTGTGACGTTGGCCTGCGGGCATCCATTGACGCTCGGCTTGCTCACGCAGCGAGCCCAACAGGGAGCGCTGCCCGCTGCAGCGGTGCTGGACGTGGCCAACATGATTCTGCACGCAGTGACCGACACGGCGGACTCCGAGCTGGTGACTGCCTTGACCGCTATCGCCCTCGTCGGGGTGGCGAGCGAGACGACGCTCCGGACAGCTCTCGAGAGGAAGGAAGCGGGGACACTGTTCCGGGCGCTCTGCACGCACCCGATCACGCTCGTCACTCCGTACGGACTCACGGTGCGCGAACCGTTTGCGACCTTCCTCGTCGAATCTGTTGCCTGGCAACATGCAGAACTGCTCCTCGAACTGCGTGAACGGCTCCGTGCCTCCAGTATCGAGGCTCTTCGGCACGGCACGAGTCTCGTCCGCTTCCCACACCTCCTCCGGTTGCTCGCACTGGCTGACGAGACAGGAGCCTATCGGCGCGCACTCGTGCTCGCACTGGCGGACGGGCTCGAGGTGAGCGTGCTCCACCGTGACGAGTTGAGCGCTGCGCTCACGTTCGTTCCGGAGCCTTTCCGTGAGCTCTTCCGTACCTGGCTGGCGCACGGTTTGGGACAGGCGCGTGCACTTCGCAGCGCCACCGGACGATTGGTTGCCTGGACCGCTGCCGTGCCGATCGATCACTCCGTGTGGGAGAGCACCAGAGAAAACGGAAAACTGCGCGAGACGCTGGCTGGCGCCGTGCGCCTTCGCCCTGGGGGACGCGCACTCGTTCACGCGACATGGGTCGAGCCAGCACGCTCTGGTTCCCTGGACCGGATGCTCGCGCTCGCGCTGGCGACTCATGTCGAGCGGATCGTTGTCTCCTCGGAAATCAGCTGCAGTTGTTTCGTTTCTAACCTGGGAGAGGAAGACGCGCCGGCGTACTGGGAACAGTTGGGCCTGCAGTCGGTCGCTCGTCTCGATGCTGGGGAAGTACTCGACATCCGGTGTCGCGATTGGAGCCGGCAGCTGATGCTCGACTGGCTGGCGCGTCCGGTCCCGTTCGCGGACGAGGAGTTCGCTCAGCCGTCTCTCGATCGCGACCATTTCGCCCAGGCAGTCGCGCGTGCGCTGCGCGATGTCAGCCGTCCCGAGCGCTTGCGCGGGAATCCACTGTTGACTGCAGGATTCATCGAGCGGATGGCTGGTCCAGGTGCGAGCGAGGGGCAACGTATTCAGGTGCTCCGAGTTCTGCTCGAACGTGCGATCTACGAGCTGGGTCTCCGGCCGCAATATCGGCGCTGGCAGGCGGTGGCGGAATCGGCGTATCTCCATCCGGTCGAGTCTCAGGAACGGATGGCGGAGCGCCTGGGGATTCCCTTCAGCTCGTACCGGCGTCACCTCAAGTCGGCGACAGAATGGATCACCGACTTCCTGTGGCAACTCGAGATCGGTCAGTCCGACAGTGCGCTGCTGGTTTCGGAGCCTCTGCAGACCGTCTCGTAGGCGTCGCTGGCGACGTGGTACAACCAGTGGGGCGTCAAGCGTTCGGGAGGTGTGCTGGCGTGTCGTCGACCGCATCACCGGTACGTACGACCCGGAGCGTCTGGCTCGGCCCACTGGTGAGCGCGTTCGTGCTCGCGGTTCTCTTCGTCGTCGCCACGCTCGTGCGGCGGAGCGCCTGGGCGGACGAGGCTCGGCCGTTCATGATCGGCGTGTCCAGTGCTGCGGCTGCGGTGATCACGCTGCACGGAGCGCGGACGGCGGCGGCTCGTCGCGGCTGGTCCGGAGTGATCGCCGGTGCCCTCATGATCCTCATGGGGGTCTACACGCTCGCCCACGTCCTGCGCTGAGCAGGCCTTCAGTCCAAGGATCCCCACACGGTCACGCGCTCGATCCGCAGGGCGATGACTGGTCGTGTTTCGAGGGCCATCGTCGCGTACTGCGGGTACCGCTGCCGGAGCAGCGCGATCGCCTCACGCTGCTCGGGTGAGCCGGGGTGGACGAGTTCGGCCGCGCCGCGCAGGAGGACCCAGCCGAGGCGAGCCCAGTCCTCGTCGTAGCGATCGACGACCACGGCTGCCCGGCCGGTTTCGAGAATGTTCCGCACGCGCTTGAGCGGGCGATCGGTGCGCTTCGGCTTCTCGTCGATCGGAATGTACAGGGTGCGCTCGCCGACGGCGTAGCACACCGGCACGACGTGCGGATCCCCCGCCCGGTCGACGGTCGCCAGATGGCCGACTCGCTGGCGTGCGAGGAAGGCTCGGACTTTCGGGGTGAGTTCACCCATCGACGTGTCTCCCGGAACGGTCCAGCATTCCTGATCGACCAGGATAGCGGTGCGAAGCAGGTGCGTGCAGGGTGAGACCTCAGGTAGGGACACAGTACGGTGTGTTCGCCCGAGAGCTGTCCCCGCGCTCTGCCCTGCTGCCATGCTTCCCCCGAGGGGGCAACGCGTCTGTCGCGCGCAATATCCCGTCGGGTCGAGGCGTGCTGCGCCTGGTCAAACAGCCCTCACTCCCGCCGCTGTCGCGACACCCCCTCTCCCGCGCGCTGCGGGAGAGGGGAGTGGGGTGAGGGGGCCGTCGCGTGCCGCGCCCAAGCAGGGTTGTGCGGGAACGTGGCCCGGTTTCCCGACCCTGACGGCCCGGACGGGTCACGCACGCGTGACCCGACGGGTCGGGCACGCCCGACCCCTACAGGGGTGGCGGTGGTCGATCGGGTACCGGTGGGCGATGAGGCAGACCACCGTCGGCAGCCGACCGCACCCGCGTAGGAGCGCCGTGTGCGTTACCCCTCCGTGCCGACAGGCGCGGGTATGCCACCGGTGGCGTGCTGGGCCCGTCGAGGCCCCCTCACCCTGCATCGCTCTGCCCGGCACTCCGTCCACGTTCTCCGTGTAGGGGCGACGCGTGCGTCGCCCGGCCGCGCCGAAAGGCGCGGGGATCGACGGGCCATGACACCGCACCCGGTTGACACTCCTCACCCCGCCTCGCTCGCGCTCGACACCCCCTCTCCCGCGCGGTGCGGGAGAGGGGAGTGGGGTGAGGGGGCCATGGCCGGCCGCGTCCGTCTACGAAGGATTGTGTGGGAGCGGGTGCTGATTCCCGGGCCTATCGGCCCAGGCGGGTCAGGCACGCTTGACCCGGGCGGGTCACGCACGCGTGACCCGAAGGGTCAGGCACGCCTGACCCCTACACGGGGGTGGCGGTGGTCGATGGGGCCGGTGACCAATGGGCAGGCGACCGTCGGTAACCCACCACGCCCGCGTAGGGGCGCCGTGTGCGTTACCTCTCCGTGCCGACAGGCGCGGGTATGCCACCGGTGGCGTGCTAGGCCCGTCGAGGCCCCCTCACCCTGCATCGCTCTGCTTGGCACCCCGTCCACGTTCTCCCTGTAGGGGCGACGCGTGCGTCGCCCATCCGCGCCGAAAGGCGCGGGGATCGACAGGCCATGACACCGCACCCGGTTGATACCCCTCACCCCCGCCTCGCTCGTCCTCAGCGCCCTTTCTCCCGCACCGCGCCGGAGAGAGGGTGAGGGGGCTCCATTGCTGGCCGCGCCCAAGCAGGGTTGTGCGGGAACGTGGCCCGGTTTCCCGGGCCTGACGGCCCGGGCGGGTCGGGCGTGCCCGACCCCTACGGGGAATGGCGGTGGTCGAGCCGGGCCGGTGGGCGATCAGCAGGCGACCGTCGGTAGCCGACCGCACCCGTGTAGGGGCGACGCGTGCGTCGCCCGTCTGCGCCGGATAGCGCGGGTATGTTGGCGCCCCCGGCCCTGACGGGCTGCACGGGTGCGCGCCCGATCCTTACCAGGATGGGCTGCAGCCGAGTAGCCCACCATTGGTGACCGCTCGCTCGTCATCGTCCGCTGAGGGTGCGGCACATGTCGTCGGGCACCGTACTCTCGTTCGACCGCTGCCTCCCTGCTTCCGAGTCTTTTCAACTCTTGACTGTTGCGGAATCGATCGGTAGACTCTGTGCCGATGCGCGAAGAGCGCGCAGCGGTCGAGATGTGTTATCGGGTGGTGGAACGGTCGCGAGCGCGATGGACCGGCGACGTGGACAACGCACCAGGTGCATCTGCCGGCACCGCTGGTGCCGTGTCGTTGTTCCTCCCTGCCCGACGATGATCGGGGTCTACTCCTATTGGCCCCGCATCTGTGACTGTCGCCCCTGATTTTGTTGACTTTCCCCGCGTCAGAGAGCGGTAACAGCGAGATTCCGTGGCCGGATCGCTGTGTCTGACAGCGATCCGACGCACAGGAAACGTTTCGGGCTGCCGTGAGCGCAGCAACGGATCGGTCAGTCGTGCCTGTTTGGGACAGGAGGGTGAGGGTATGCCGTTGTTTCTGGCCGAGTATCGAGTCGATGTCGCCGATCGAGCGCAGCTGGAGCCGGTGTTCGGGGCGATCGATGCAGCGACCCGGTCGGCCGGTGGCGAAGTGATCGAGTTCCAGGTCGGTCAGGATCTGGCGGTCCTCTATGCCGTACTCGAGCACGAGGACGGGACTGCGCTGCGCAGTGCACTCGAGCAAGCTGGTATCGCACCACAGGACTTCGCGCAGGTTCGCCTGGTGGGTCAATCGCTCGACGAGGTCAAGGCTCAGCGTGGTGCGGCGAACTATCTCGTCGAATGGGACCTACCGGCAGGATTGACGATGGAGGCATACCTGCAGCGGAAGGCCGAGAAGTCGCCGCTCTACGCGCAGGTGCCGGAAGTGCGTTTCCTGCGTACCTACGTCCGCGAGGACATGGCGAAGTGTGTCTGCCTCTACGCAGCGCCGAACGAGGCTGCCGTGCGCCGTGCTCGCGAGGTCGTGAGTGCGCCGGTCGATCGGCTGACGCGTCTTTGCTCGTGAGGAGGGGACGATGGCGGGGACGCTCGCAGTCACGCTCGTCGATCCGACACTCCAGGAGCGGCTGGCGCCGGTTCTCGAGGAGCGAGCGCCCCGCATTGACGCGGGTGACCTACCGGCGCAGTCGACGATCGAGCTCCTGGCTGCCGAAGGCCTCCTCCCGGTGATCGATACCAGTGCACCGGTCGTGCCTGCACCGGTCGAGCTGGTGCGCGCCGGTGAACTCCTGGCGACCGTGGCCTGGTTCGACCTGGCCAGCGCGTTCTCGTTGTGGTGCCACGTGGTCACGCTGGTCTATCTCGCGTTCAGCGAGCCTGGTTCGCCGCTCCGCGAGGCTGTCGTGCCGGAGCTCATCAGTGCTCGGCGATACGGCAGCACGGCGCTGGCGACCGCGCTCGGCCACGTGCAGACGGGGCGACCGCTCCCGGTGACTGCACAGCCGGGGTATGGTTCGCTCACGCTGAGCGGCTTCATCCCCTGGGCCTCCAACCTGACCGGACGGTTTCTCGTCGTGACGCCAGCGCAGACCGCGCACGGGACGCTCGTCGTGGCGGTGCCCGGCGAGGCTGCTGGTGTCGTGATCGAGCCCTACCCGCGTCTTCTGGCACTCCAAGCGACGGCGAGCAGTTCGCTCCGGTTCGATTCGGTGGTCGTACCGGAGACGTGGGTGCTGGCTCGCGATGTGCGGGCGTTCCTGGAACGCGTGCAACCACCGTTCCTCGCCCTGCAGGCGAGCTTCTGCTGGGGACTCGCGGCGCGTGCGCTCAGCGAGGCAGGCGCTGCGCTCCGCGGTGTGAACGACGTGTTCCGGAATGACGTGGAGTCCGCCTGGCAGGAAGCGGAACAGCTAGCCAGCGCGCTGCGTCAGGTACTCGCAGCGGCCTTGCAACCGGGCGACTCCGAGCGACGACGCCGCGTGGTGGAGCTCCGGCTCACGGCGATGCGCCTCGCCTGCTCGGCCGTCGCGCTCGAAGCCAAGGTGAAGGGCGGTCAAGCCTATCGGGCTGAGAGTGCCACGGCGCGCCGCCAGCGTGAAGCCGCGTTCCTGCCGATCCAGACACCGACGGAAGGGCAGTTACTATGGGAGCTGCAGCAGTTGAACTCCTCGATGTGACGAAGGTGTACGGGCACGGTCGGCGTATCCGAGCCGTGCTGGAGGGGGTTTCGTTCGCTGTGCCGGCTGGTGCGGTGACGGTGGTGCTCGGCCCGAGCGGTGTCGGCAAATCGACTGTGCTCCGGATCCTGGCGGGACTCGAGTCGCCGACGCATGGTACCGTGCGGTACCGGGAGGATCTGGATCCCCGGCGCGATGTCCGCCTCGTCTTCCAGGAGCCGAGTCTCCTCCCCTGGCTGACGGTCGCAGAAAACGTGCGACTCGGTCTGCGCTTCGCAGCGAACCGGGACCGCGTGGATGGGGGTATTGTCGACCGGCTCCTGGAGCGAACTGGGCTCCGCGAACTAGCGGATGCGTTGCCGGACGCGCTCTCCGGTGGCCAGGCCCAGCGTGTCAACCTGGCGCGGGCTCTGGCGACGATGCCACGGCTCCTGCTCCTAGACGAGCCCTTCGCCGCACTCGATCCGCTGACGCGGCGGGGTGCCCAGCAGTGGCTGCGCGAGCTGGTGCGTGATCTCGCGCTGACCGCTGTGCTGGTGACGCACGATCTGGACGAAGCGCTCTCGCTCGGTGACCAACTCGTCCTGCTTGGGGGACAGCCGGCGAGGGTCGTGGGCCGGTGGTTGGTGGCTGAACATGCGCCGGACGTGCTCCGACATCAGGTGCTCGCGGGATACGCGGGACGACCACAGGCAGCTGTACCGGCTGAACTCGTCTTCGTGGGGGAGGGGTGATCGATGACACGTGCGACGCGGCGAACGTTCTTGCGGAGCGTCGCGAGCAGCCTGGTCGTGGGACCGCTCCTCGCGGCCTGCGGGAGCAGCGCCAGCGCGCCCACGGCGACAGCCCCAGTCGGTTCGTCCGGCCCCACCGTGATCGCAACGGTATCCCAGTCCACGCCGGCGGCAGCGGGCGGTCGGGTGCGGATCGGCTACTTACCGATTACCGATGCTGCGCCACTGCTCCTCGCGCACGCTAAGGGATATTACCAGGAGCAGGGGTTGGAGGCCGACCAGCCGACGATGTTCCGGAGTTGGTCGCAGATCTCGGAAGCGCTGCAGGCACGGCAGGTGGATGTCGTCCATCTGCTCATGCCGATCAGCATCTGGATGCGGTTCGGCCAGCAGGTGCCGGTCAAGCTCGTCGCCTGGGATCACGTCAACGGTTCGGCCTTGACCGTCGCCGAGGAGATCGAGCGGGTCGAGGATCTGGCTGGGAAGACGCTTGCTGTACCGTTCTGGTATTCGATTCACAACGTCCTCATCCAGATGCTCCTCGAGCGTGCCGGCCTGCAGCCGATCCTGCGCGGCGATCCTTCGGCCGACGAGCGGACAGTGAAACTGGTCGTGATGGCTCCATCCGATATGGCACCGGCGCTGGCCAATGGATCGATCGCTGGGTACATCGTCGCCGAGCCGTTCAACGCGCTCGCCGAGGTTCAGGGGGTAGGGAAAATCCTCCGCTTCAGCGGCGATGTCTGGCTCGATCATGCCTGCTGCGTCGTCGTGATGCATGAAGAAGATGTGACGACAGAGCCGGAGTGGGCGCAGGCGGTGATCACCGCGATCGTGCGGGCGCAACGGTTCGCCCGCGAGAACCGGAGCGAAGCGGCACAGCTCCTCGCCAAACAGGGTGACCGCGGCTACTTACCGCAACCGCTGGAGGCGATCGAGCGAGTCCTCCTGGATCACGAGCACGACCGGTACGTTCAAGACGGCGTGATCCGCCACCCGGACTGGGGTGCGCAACGGATCGATTTCCGCCCGTACCCGTTCCAGTCCTACACGGAGGCGCTCATCGAGCATCTCCGGCGGACGCGCGTCGAGGGGGACGCAGGGTTCCTCGCGACGCTCGATCCGACCGCGGCGCATGCTGAACTCGTCGACGACCGGTTCGTCCGCCAGGCGCTCGATGCCGAAGGTGGCCCGGCGGTGTTCGATCTCCCGGAGACTTTGACGCGGAGCGAACGGATCGAGCCATGAAGCAGTTGCGCATCGTCCGTGATGCGACATTGCCGTTCGTCGGACTCGCCATCGTCGGGGTGAGCTGGTGGCTGGCGACTGATGTCGTCGCTGCTCCCGGTTCGTTCGCGAGCCGGTTCGCACCCGGCCCGGCGTTCCGCGCCCTCGGTGAGTTGGTGGCGAGCGGCGCGTTATGGCCGCATGTCCTCGCCAGTGCACAGCGCGTCGCGGTCGGACTGCTCCTCTCGGCGGCGCTCGGTATCCCGCTGGGAGTCGCGATCGGCAGTATCCGCTGGGTGAGCCGGATGCTGGGGCCGGTGATGCAGGTGCTGCGGATGGTGTCGCCGCTCGCCTGGATGCCGCTGGCGTTGCTCGTTTTCGGGGCTGGTACGCGTTCCGTCGTCTTCTTGCTCGTCATGGCAGCGACCTGGCCGATCCTGCTCAGTACGGTCGACGGTGTCGCCCGGCTCGATCCGCGCTGGACGCAGGTCGGCCGGAGTCTTGGCGCCTCGCGCTGGGAACTCGTGCGGTATGTGGTCTGGCCCGGAATCCGACCGCGTGTGCTCGCCGGACTCCGCCTGGCTGTCGGAGTCGCCTGGATCGTGCTGGTACCGGCGGAGATGCTCGGTGTCGACTCAGGACTCGGCTACGCGATCCTCGACGCCCGCGACCGTCTGGACTACGGTGAGCTGATGGCGATGCTCCTCGTCATCGCGGTGTGCGGGATTGCCCTGGACGGCGTAGCGCGTTCGCTGTTTCGCGAACCACGTCCCCGGGTGCGCCGCAGTGTCCAGCCGACTGCAGGGATGGTCACGGCGGAGCAGCGGAGCTGAGCACGTTCAGCGCGCGGCGGATGGGAACGTTGCCACGGCGTCCCACTCGTCGGGACAGGTGCCGTTGGTGCTATCCGGACGGTGGAGAAACTGCCACTCACCGTATGGCGAGACGCAGAGCGTGACGGGCTCGGCTGCGGCGAGTGCCGCCTGCCCCTCCGTGACGCAGCCAGAATAGTCGCGTTCGGGACACCGTGCCTCGAGCGCACTCTGTGCGTCGCTGGACGGGGCTGGTGGTGGCGGCAGGCCTGGTACACGCGTGGTCAGGCGTCGCACGAGCAGGGCAGCCAGCGACTCAGTCCGCTCGCGTGCCTGGCTGCAGCTCGCCGGGTCGCTCAGCGCGCAGGCTGCGGTAACCGAGACAGCCGCGACCACGTTGTCGATCCGGAACCAGAGGGTCAGCCGTGCGAAGCCGTCGATGGCAGCCGGAGCCAGGAGCAGGAAGCTCTCGTCTCCGTGTGGGCGATGCGGTACGCGCTGCCCCGGTGTCGCGTCCACCAGTGCCTGGAACGCCGCGCGCGCGCCCGTTTCCTCCGCGAAGAGATCGAGCCGACAGCCAGCTGCACTGAAGGGTGCCTGCTGCCGTTCGGCGTGCGCCTGGGCCAGTGCCTGCTCGAGTTCCTCCTGAGTGAGAAATCCATCGGCATCTTCGGCCGGCATGCTGGGTGGCTCGTACGCGTACTGCAGCCAGGCACCGCTCAGGCGCTGCCACGCTCGGCTGTCTACCAGCGGAATCGACGGTGCAGGATGCTGGCTCGCCGAGCGGTTGTCGACGATCTGCCGGGTGAGGACTTCGAAGTCGGGCGGCAGATGCTCGACACCGAAGCAGGTATCGCGGGCCAGTATGCCTGCCTCGCTCGCGTAGGAGGGGACGGTTTCGCTCGGCTGCGCGAAGCCGCAGGCGGCGATGACCGGCAGACTGGTGGCCAATACGAAGAGAACGAGCATGCTACGAGCGTGCACGTGAAACCCCCCAAGCCCAGGAGCGAATCGGTGTGTCGGTGTCGCTCTCGGCTGAGCGCACGACCAGATCATCGACGAGCACCACTGCGCGGGGTGTGCCGTCGGTTTGGCCGATGACGATCGTGCTGTAAGTCGTCTCCGTCGGCTGGATCGTGAGGAGATCGGTCGGTTCACCGAGCGCTGCTTCGTCGTGACAGGTGGCTGACGAGACCCGGTTCGGGCTGATTTCGAGCCGGCAGTGATACCAGACACCGAACGCGATGATCTGCTGGCTCGGTGTGACGACGGAGCCAACCCGAAGCTCGAGCCGGCCCGACGAGGAGAGGCCGAGTGCAATCGTTCCCTCATGGGAAGCAGTGGCGAGCGTGACGAGTTGCACAGGTGCTGGCCCCTGATCGAGGAGCTGGAACCGAAAGTGAACGCTGAAGTTACTTTGGGGTGTCGGGAAGGAGCGTAGGGCAGCGGCAGCGGCGCTTTGCAGTCCCAAGCGAAGTGCACGGTTGCTGATCTCGCCGCTGCGCGACTGAATCGAGACGTCGCCCACGGTGTTCCAGTTGACCAGCATGTCCGTTTCGAAGTCATCGGCAAGCTGGATTGGCGGTGGGACGGAGACCGTGACCGGTGAACTCGCTGGAGAGCGGGTACCAGCGAGGTCGATCGCGCGTACCGTGTAGATGTAGCGATTGCTGGGTCGAGCGGAACGATCCCGGTAGCTGGTAGCGGCTCCGACGAGCGCGAGTGGTTCTCCATTGCGCTCGATCTGATAGCGGAGTGGCCGGTCGCGTGCAGCCGGAGGGTGCCAGCTGAGTGTCACAGCGGAGCGCTCGATTGCAGTGACCGTCAGTGTCTGAGGCGGGGCGGGGGGCGGTCGTCGAGCTGATTGCGCACGAGACGCGAACGCCAGAACGAGATCAGCCGTCGCGGCTGGCTGGAACAGTTCGAGTGTGAATGGTGTCGTCGGTGCAGGTGCCGGAAGCGTGACGCCTGCGAGATCGAGCGCGACAGGCGGTGCGGTTTCGAGCCGGAGATGCACTCGCGCGGTTGCTGGTGCCGAGAGCGTCAGCAAGAGCGCTGTCGCCATGGGATCCCACTCGGCGGCAACGATCCCACGCGTTGCCACCCGTGAGTAGTCACGACCGGTCACTGTGTCGATCCTTTCGGTGAGGAACCGGTAGGATGGTGGGAGTCCAGGAACATCGCGGAAGACGAGCGGCTGAGTCATGGCGATGACCAGCCCACTCCTGTCGAGGAGTTCGGCACGGAGCACGGTCAGCGGGCCGTCGAGCGGAAGGTCGATGGCCAGGTCGGCGCCGGGACCGCTCAGTGCCTCCTCTCGCCAAAGGGCGCCGTTCCGGATCCAGCGGAGCCGAGCGCCCGAAGGGATCCCGTCAGTGATGCGGAGAAAGATCGTCGTTGCGGTGATCTGGTCGGAGACGAAGATCGGGTAGCGCGCTGGATAGGGGAGTTGCGATGGAGCGAACGGACTCAAGAGCATCGCTCCAGTGAACGTATTGCGGGCCAGGAAACTTCGTCCCTCGTACAGTGCACTGACGATCGCGTCGAGGCTGTTGGCACTCGCGAAGACGAACGTTGCCGGGTTCCCGGGGTCGATCAGTTCGTGACTGTCGGTACCCCAGGAACCGAGCAATGACACCTCACGGAGGAGGAGTTCGTCCCAGAGTGCTGCCCACTCCGGCTTCCGCACTTCGATGAAGTCCGCGCCGTACGCGCGGTGTTCCAGAATCTCGGAGAGCCGAATCGTCGAGCCCGGATGGTTGAGCTGTGTCGGGTAGCCGACACTGTGGACGAGGGGGATGCCGTCAGTCCCGAAGCGAAAGTCTGTGAAGTCCGCAGGGTCTTCGATCGCGAAGTCGAAGCGGATCGTGTGTCGCTGTTGACCCATCTCGTGGGCACAGAACACGCGGAACGAATCGCTACTGAAGGCGTGGCAGAGCTGGGTACGGGCCACGAATTCCTCAGCAGGTGCGAGCGGGTTCCGTGCTTCGAGCGTGACGGCGTCGAGGAAAAGATCGGCCGAGCCATCGTGAGCAGAGAGCGTGAATCTCGGGTGGAGGAAGGCGGCGAACGGGTGCGGTTGTTCGTCGGCAGGGAGCTGTGCGAGCGCTTCAGTCACGTCGACTGTGTAGAGTGTCCACTCGTCCGCACGTGGTTCCGGTAGTGGGAACGCGATCAGGCGGCGCACCGGTGTCGATTCTGGAAGAACAGGGTTCCCGATCGTCCAGGCGAACGTCACGTTCCGGTCGAGCAGTACCTCGCCGCCTGCTGTGGTATAGCCGATCGCCTGCGCAACATCGGAGTCACCACCGAGCGTCACCGTCGCAGCGAACCCGCTTTCGGGGTCGAGGTGGCGGACGAGAACGGCGAACGAGAGGATGACCGGCCCTGCGGCGATGAGTGGGCCACGCCGTGCCCAGAGTCCGACAGCGCCGGTCGATGGTGTCGACAATGCAAGGTGAAAAGCACGAACTCCCTGGTACGCTGTTTCGCTTTCCATCGCTGTGGTCGAGGAGCGGAGATCGCCTCGTTGGAACAGTTTCCAACCACCGTCGTCCTCGTCGAGGACGCGACGATTTGCAGTGTCCCCTTTGATTTGAAATGCACTGCCCTCGTTGTGATCGGTGAGGAAGACGGCATCGTACCCGAGCGCTCGAGCAGTAACCGCGAGAACACCGACATCGGCGACGGCGTCGGCACTGAAGACGGAGTGGACGTGCGTTTCGACCAGCAACGGAGAGTTGCCGAGAGTATCGTCATGCATCGCGAACGCGAGTGGCGACCGGATCAGCAGCAGTGCCAGTCCGAGGAGCATGAAGAGGAACGGAGAAGGGCGTGTCCTTCGTTTCACGGTTCACCGAGCGCTTCCTGCTCCTGTTTCATCGGAGAACTCGCCTCGTGCTCCTGTCGACCCCGCTTTCGGGATCGGAAAATCAGGAAGGTAAACGATGCCAGAACGAGCGTTCCGCCCAGGCTGAGCACGGGAATTCCGTAGGATGGTTCAGTCGGTGGACTGGCCTCCGATCCGAGCAGCGCGACGTCCGGGGCACGAGTACCGAAGACATTGGCGAGGACACGGAGCGACTGATCGCCGTAGCGTAGGCTCGGTTCGATGTGCGTGTTTTCGCTGAATTCGTTCCAACTGATCAGGCCGATGATATCGGGCGCCGAGGTGAACGCCGCACCGAGTTGGCGCCGGAGCGTCTCACCACCGTGCCGTTCGACAACGCGTGTTCCACCGATGAGCCGGGCATCGAAGCCGGGGGCAGCTGGGGCGATCCACAAACCGCCCCGGGCATGTATCGCTGCGCTGAGTGCCTGCAGCTTCTCCTCGTAGCCCGGGTACGTATCCGGATCGACGGATGACCAATAATACGCGTTCCCGTCGACGAGGTGGGCGAGTCGCTCGTAGCCGTCGACATTCCGCTCGGAAGCGAGGAGCAGCACGCACGATCCGACCTGCTGGCGGATGAGCGCGATCTCCTCGGTTGTGAATTCCCAGGTTCCGGAGAGGATGACGAGGGGCTTCCCATAGAGATCATTGAAGACGTTACGACCGCTCCAACGCTGACAGAACCCGACCAGGTCGCGGGCGACCCGCTCGGCGGGGAGGGGGTCGCGTTCGAAGTCGAGCCCCTGGTAGATGACGGCGAGGCGGAAGCCCTCGGCTGCTGCGAGATCGGCGAGTTGCTCCAGCCGCCGGTTCAAAGTCGGTGTGCTCTTCCAGCTGACGATGAACCCGGTGATCCCGACCTCCTTGGCCCAGCGGATGTGCTGTTGCATGACTGCCCGATCGTCGCTCGAGTAGCGGCCCAGCACAGGGTAGTCGCTTTTGGCGCGATTCCACGAGGTTGGGTCGAACCAAATGTAGTAATAGGCGAACACCGGTACTGGTGTCGCTGCCCGCGCTGGGTACGGCAGCAGGAATGTCAGGAGCCAGCCGGTGATGGCGAGGAGGCAGAGGACGCGCAGCAGGACGAGCTTCATGATGGCCTCCGGATGAACGGGTCGCGGATCACTTCATTGGGTGTGCCGTGGAACTCGGGGTAAGAGACGAGCTTGGCTCGCTCGAAGTACTGCACGGTACGGCCGAAGTCGTCGACGAACGCCTCGCTGATCGGGTAGCCGAGCAGGGCGAGCGATTCCCTGGTCGAGATCCCCTGGTCACCGAGATCGAGGCCGACGGATCGCCAGAAGGCGCGGAAATTCCCGCACAGCCAGTGACCCGTTTGGGTGAAGTACGTGCAGTCGGCTGCTGGCGGATCGCTGTTGGGACGCGGCTGGAACGGGGGTCCGGTCTCGAGCCCGAGGGCACGTGCCTCGTAGGCACCGAGTCGTGCAAGCTGGATCGCGAACGGCTCTCCGGCTGCGTTCGGTCGGTATTCGAGTCGGGCGAACGCGAAATCCTGCGCGAGCACAGCGGTTCCATCTTCTGCGATCGTCCACCCGGCGTTCGTGAGTGGTGCACCGAAGGTCGCCAGCCCGCCATTGCCTGCCCAGAAGGCAGCGAACTCTGGAGCAGGATCGAGCACGATCGGCTCCGGAGACGACGGTGTTTCGGACGGGATCTCTACGACCATAACCGCGACCGGCTGTGGAGTCGCTGTCGGCGTGGTTTGTGCAGTCGAGGGAGGAACCGGATACGGACGGTCGCTCCCGGCCAAGCCCTGCGTGAGGAAAACCGTCCCTGACAGGGTCAGGGCGAGTGTGACGAGCAGCGCGATCCGTCGGGCACGATGTTCCTGTTCGCGGGGTGCGTCACGGGATCGATCGACCCGTGCCAGCCGGTGACGCACGTACCGGAGCTGAGGGCGCCCGGCCAGGACCAGGGCGACCGCCGACGCGGTCACGAGCGTCAGGACGAGCAGGATGTCGATCCCGCTGATGACCGTAAGGTCGACTGTTTGATTGCGGGAGAGCGCCACAGGTGCCCGTGGACTCCAGCCGAACGTGCCAACGGCCTCGACCTGATAATCGCCGCGCGGGAGCGAATGGACTTCGCCGTGGCCCTCGGAGAGGGAAACGAGTTCGCTGCTTCCATCTGGGTAAGTCAGCCGGACAGCCCGACCGACCGGTAGGCCGAGAAACGTGTCACGAACGGTGAATTCGGCACTGTAGAGAAGCAACGTGATCGTCCAGTCCCGTTCCTCGAGGGGATAGAAGCGCTGTTGCTTTCGGTTGACCACGTTGGTGCCATGCACCATGACTGCTTCGATCGACCACTGCACCGGGCTGACCGCGAGGCCAGCGTGCGTCGGGATCGCTCGGCTCGCTTGGACGGACTGGAACAGCTCCGTGCTTCCAGCAACGGGCAGCTCGCGGACTTCACCGACACTGCTCTTGAGGACGATCCGCTCGATGCGCGCCGGATCGACTGGACGACCGTCGAGGTCGACGAACCGGTAGTGAATCGTTGTCTCGGTGTCGTAGCCGGCTTGGAGGATCCGGTGCTTGGGAACGAGAATCGTGCGGGTTGCTGCGAATGAGTCGTCGTTCCACCGCGCGAAGGTCGCGTGGAGGTTCGGGGTGACGACCGAGCGGCTGACCGTGATCTCGTGCGTTCCTGCAGCGTCGAACGGGATGCTGACGGTGCCGTTGGGCCCGGTGTAGTACTCCTGACCGGCAGCTTCGATCAGGACACCTTGCAGGGCAGGGACGGTCTGGATTTCGAGCACAGCGGGCGCGATCGTGATCGTCGTCGAGGCAGCTGCTGGCGCGAGTGAACGTGAACCGGGATAGACCACGGTCAGGGTATGGCGACCGGTCGGTGGTGGCTGGGTGATGAGCAGCTGCGCAGCGCCGGCGAAATTCGTACGGATTCTCCGGACAGGAACGCCGTCGATGAGGAACTGGAGGACCTCGTTGGCGACTGCGCCGTAAATCTCACCGTTCGATCCGGTGAGACGTGCGACCACCGTGAACCGCTCACCGACTGGGACGCTCTCTGGTGCCTCGACCAGGATTGCGGTGGGAGAAATGACTTCTTCCTCGGCCGCTTGCAGCGATACCGGACTGACGACAATGAGCAACGCGAGTACGAGCGCCAGCGACCAGGACAAGCGAATCATCAACGAGGTCCTTTCGTGTCGTATCGCGATGAGCGGAACCGCCTCGGGAGTCGGTTGCTCACAAAACGGAGGCGTCCGGTCGGGATGAGGAATGTGACGATGCCGATAACGCCGACGAGGCTGTAGATCCCGTACACGGCGCTCCGGCGAGGTTCCGGGGCAGGCGGCGGTGCTGGCCAGTCCCACGGGATGAACACCGGCGCTCGTGGTGGACTCTCGAAATCGAAGGCGTTGATGATACTGGTCGCTGCCGCGTCACGGGTGGCGAGCGGCTCGAGATCCCAGTTTTCCTCGATGAACTTCAGGATCGACGTGAAGTCGTAGGTCGTCGAATCGATGAAGCCGCGCTTGGCGTACGGACTGACGAGGAATGCAGGGACACGAAAGCCATAGCCGTACTCGTCCACCTGGGGTGGTGGGACGTGGTCGTACCAGCCGCCCCAGTCGTCGTACGTCACCATGAAGGCAGACTGGTGCCAGTACGAGCTGCGCATGAGAGCCTGGATGAGCGAGCGGACGAAGCGCTGCCCGGCCTGGATACTGCCGGGTGGGTGCTCGCTCGCCCCGGAGGGGACGATATAGGCGACTTCGGGGAGCGTGCCGTTCTGGAGGTCAGTGAAGTACTCGTCGAGCGGGACGATATGGCTGAAGAGGTTCGGATCGTCCAGATAGCGTGGTATCGCGAGCAGCGGACACCAGACGACCTGGGCGGCGCGCGGCCCAGCGATATCGCTTCGCGTCCGGTAGGTAATCGAGGGATCGTAGTTCTGGATGTAGAACTTCCAGGTGATGCCGGCTTCCTCGAGACGATCGAAGATGGTCACGATGTCGTCCGGAAAGCCATCGGCCGGAATGCTGTTTTTGTCGCTGCCCGGAACGCCGGCGATCCAATACATGTGGTTCCAGACGCTCCCGCCGTGGGCTGAACTGAAGAAGCGATCGAAGAGGACGTACGCGCTGGCGAGGTTCCAGTAGTACGGGAGATCGCGTCCGTCGTAGTACCCCATCGCGATGCGCCCGTCCTGATTGCGTAGGCGGAGCGCCCAGATGAAGCCATCCATGCGACCGCCGTTGTACTGGCGACGGAACGTGACGCTGCTGTGGTCGAGGTCCTCGATCGGGAGACTCCCGATATGGAAGGGTTCGACGCAGTCGCTCGCAGGATCCGTCGGATCGAGCGGCATGCACGTCTCGGGCGGAATCCCGTCGGTTCCAGGATACGTCCCGAAGTAGTTATCGAACGTGTGGTTTTCCTGCATGAGCACGATGAAGTGGCGGATCGGTGTGTTGGGTTCACCTCGCGCAGCGGACGCTGATGCCGATGCGAGTGTGATCGAGCACAGCGCTGCGAGCAGGAGCGTGACGCGGAGTCGGGTCATGGGCGCACCTCGTAGATCACGATAACCGGTAAGTCGATCGGCTGGCCGTCCGCATCGACTGTCCGGATGCTTTCGGTATGGACGACACGGCCGTGATACCGTCGGGCATAGGTGAGGAGTTTCTCCGAAAAGAACGTCGAACGGTTGGCCGAATAGGCATCCCAAACGATGTATTGGATCTCTCCATTGCGCAGCCGGAGATCAGGGTTGACGACCGGTTCATAGGTCGGGTTGCGGTGCAGCGGGTTGGGGCTCACCGACAGTCCATAGGCCTTGCGATGTCCGTAGAACTGGAGGATATTGGCCATCGACGGACCGATGGTAAGCAACTGTGCTCCCTCTGGCGTGTGCGCGTCGACCCATGCTCCGGCTTCACGGCCACCCGGGACGCCGCCCGAGCCAGCGAGGAAGGTTCCGTTCGCGGCTGCGTGGAGTTGTGCTGTCGTCGAGAACGCGAGCGACGCGGCAACGAGCAAAACGGCGACCACTCCAGTCACGCGGCGCCAGCCGGGCCGGCTGCGGAGTGTCGCTCCGGGTTGCGTGGAGCCCAGTGCGAAAAGGCGGCCGAGCGTGCGGGCAGCGAGGATCGCGACAGCGGGGGAGGTGGCGACGAGATACGGAAAACCCTTCGTGGGCCAGACCTGGAAGAAGGCGAAGGGTACGACGACCCAGGTCACGAGCAGCGTCTCGCGCCAGCTCCAGACGCGTCGTACCGCGAACAGGCCGATGAGTGCCAGGGCAACGATCGCCAGGCCGAAGACCGGCGGAATCGTCCACAGGTAGAACCACCATTCGTGGTTCGGTCGGCGAAAGAGCTGCCAGATGAGATACTGCGCCGTGCGCTCCGTACCGCTTCCACCGGCGAGCATCGTGGACAGTGGGTGCAGGGCAACGATACCGACGAACGCGGCGAATGCTCCTACCAGGTGGCGGAAGCGGCTGGACAGTTCTGCGTGCAGTGCGAGCGTCACGATCACTGCACCCAAAAAGATGATCGCGGTTTCCTTGGTCAACACCGCGAGGCCCAGCGCGATGCCGCTGGCAACCAGCCAGCTCGGCCGGCGTGTCGCACCATAGTGAACGAGCGCGAGCAGGCTGAGCGTAACGAAGAACGTCATCGGGCCGTCCAGGAGCGCCTGCCGTGTGACGATGACGTGATACGGCATCAGCGCGAGGAAGAGTGCCGCCGTAGCACCGACCCAGCGGCCGAAGAGCACGCGTCCGGTCGCGAACGTCACGGCGACGGTGGCGAGCCCGAACGCGACGACCAGCAGGCGACCGACGAGGTCGAGGCCCTGGTAGCCGACGAACGGGATGGTGAGCGATGCGACGAACGGAAAGAGCAGCGGGTGGGCCCGGAAAAGCGGGAAGAAGCGACTCAGCATCGGTTCGTCCGCCAATGCCGCTGCTTGTCCGAGATAGACCGCTTCGTCGCTGTTGACTCCGTGGAGATTCAGCTGCCAGAGGCGGAGGAGCGCGCCAGCGAGGAGCGCTACGGCGAACAAGGCGCCGGGCCCCACGCGGTCGAACAGCGAACGAGATGCCAGGGGGGCGTGAGGTCGATGGGTGGAGCGAGGACTCTTCGCGCGTGGGTGCAAACGGGCCGACCCAGCCTCGCGTTGGGCGTTGGTCATGGTCAGTGTGCGGAGGATATTCATCGGGCAATCCGTTGCTCGGTCGGCGAGACAGAAAACGGGATGAGCGTCTCGTGCTCGGTCTGGAGTGCTTCGAAACCGACCCAGGAGGCGATCGCTCGCCACCAGTCCAGTTGCGGCCGGCGGAAGAGCTGGTAGGTTGCCCCCTGCAATGCGCTGGCGAGCGTCTGCCGTTCGATACTGCTGAGATCCTTCCCGAGCGGTCGCGTGAGATAGTCTCGGAGTGCTGGATACGGCGGGAATCCGCAGGCATCGTCCCCATTGGCCAGGAGGATCTCCAACGCCTCGTCCAGGTCGAGCGGGCGGGCAGCTTCGTCGTGTCCTCGTTCGATGACGACGACATGGGCGAGACGCGCACTGGCTCGTCGCTGCACCTGCGGGATGAGTTGCTCGATGTGGTACTTGGGTGGTGGCACGAGCCACTGCATGTACAGGTTGATCGTCGCGACCGGAAGCCGACTGGAGGCGAGGAGCATGGCGAAGCGCCGGCCGGAGCGGGAGTGAATGCGACTCTGGACGAAGAGCGCGAGCCGCTGCCAGCGTGTCAGCTGAGCGGTCGGTACCGCTGCGACCGTATGCCGGCTGATCGTGAGCGGCTTCGGGTAGGAGAGCACGAGCCCGTCAGCACGCACCAGAGTGAGATCATCGTCGAGGAAGGACCCCTGATCGCCCGACCGGCGCTGCCGCTGAAGCAGGCGGAGGATCGTGGTCGTCTTGCCGGTATCGGTTCGGGCTGTTACCAGGGTGGCTCGATCACCGTTGGCGACGCAGGCAGCGTGGACGAGAGCATAACCGTGCCGGGCGAACGTCCAGCGCAGGATCGGCTCGAGCACGTTCGTGTAGAGGACATGCGGCGAGTGCCGCAAGGCTGGTGAGACCGTGATGCGGATCGGCTCGGCGAGATCAGCTTCGAACCAGAAGCCGAAGGGGCCGAGCCCGTCGTCGTACCGAAGAGTGCGCGGTTGTCTCGCGTTCGGGGAGACGTCGACCCAACCGAAGCGACCGATCGGCCCAGGCGAACGGCGACCACCGACCTCGATCGTGATGTCCGGCTGCTCCACCGCCTCGACCCGGAAGCGCTCGAGTTCCGGTAGCCGGACGGGGGACTGGACGCAGAGAATGCCATGCAGATCGTACGCGTGCGTGCGCCGCTGTGTCGGCCAGATCCAGGCGGTCGCCATGCCGAAGCGCAGGACGGCGAGCGCGCCGAGCGAGAGGATGTTCGACAGCAGGTAGTAGATACCGACGAAAGAGGTAAGGAGGACGAGAAGCGGGCCGCGCACGAGAAGTCCCGCGATGTTCGCTGCCGTGAAGAGGGAGAGTCGTGTCGCCCAGCGTCGTCCGGAGCGCCGGTCGGGAAACACCAACCGGTCGGTAAGCGTGTAGTTCCAGAGGCTCGAGACGAGCGTGGCGCCGGCTGCACCGACCAGGTAGTGGAGCCGTCCGAGTTCGACCAAGCTCAGGAGCGCTAGCGTGTTCACGGCCAGGCCAGTCGTGCCGACAGCTGCGAAGCCAGCGAAGCGGGCGCGCTCCTCACCGAGTCGCAAGGTTGCGAGATGCCCGAGGTACCGAAAGCCTTCACGGAGGCTCGCCTTGCTCTGTCCGGCGTGGCGGTGGCCGAAGACGTAGCTGACCTCGACGACGCGCAACTGAGGATGGCGCACGAGAATTTCGAGGAGAATCTTGAAACCGCGCGGCCGCAAGGCGTCGATCCGGAGCTGGTCGCGGCGCACGAGGAAGAACCCGCTCATCGGATCGGTGACGGTGCGCAGGCGGAGGGGGAATGCCAGGCGCGCCAGCGTTGTGGAGGCACGAGAAATGGCGAACCGCAGGACGTCGAGTCCACGTGCCTGTCCGTCGTCTCGGTAACGTGAGCCGACGACGAGATCGACCCCGTAGAGCTGCGCGGCAGCCAGGAAACGTGGGACAAGCTCCGGCGGATGCTGCAGATCGGCATCCATCACGCCGACCCACTCGCACTGCGCGGTGCGGAGTCCGGCCAGGACAGCACCGCCGAGTCCCCCATCGCGGGTGCCAGGTGGACGGTGGACGAGTCGGATACGTTCGTCGCGAGCAGCCTGTGCGGTGACGTGTTGCGGCGTGTCGTCATCGCTGTCGTCGACGAATACGACCTCCGAGCCGGGTGGAAGCTGGGGCAACAGGCGCGCCAACAGCGGCTCGACGTTGTCAGCCTCGTTCCGCGTGGGAACGATCACGCTGACTGGGGGAAGTGCTGCTGGCGGGGCCTCGAGGACTGCTGTCGGTTCGGTGGCGGTCGCCGGGCCCTGCTGGTGTGTCTTCATCATGGACAAACCCTCCCTCTGGGTAGGTGTCGGTCAAGCCGTCGAAGCCGGGCACGGATCGACCGTTCTCTGCTGGACGGTGGAGCTGCGTGTCGCGAAGCATCCGAAACGGGGATAACCGTGCAGTGGACGCCTTGGGCCGCAGCCCTTCCCTTCTCCGTGTCGGCTCGTTCACACGATCGACACAACTGAGCATGACAGAAAAGGTGTTGAGCTACTAGCTCGTTGGTTTCTCGGGATGTGCCCGTCGGGTGCTCAAGAGCTGCTCAGCGGTGCACTGGGGTTAGGTCGCTGAGGGGCGGAACGTGAGCCAGAGAAGCACAGCGATACCCGCGCAGGCGAGGATCAGGAAGCAGAGAAGGAGGGCGATCGCGAGGAGTACTGCTCGATCGAAATCGTCACCGGTCCGCATCGGGTCGTTCCGTTCGCAGTCGATCGCACGTTCGTCTGATCCTAGCACAGGTTCCGTCTCGACAGCGTGCGTGATCGGTGAGCGAGCAGAGCGTCGAGCGGTTCGTTCCCTACGAGTCGGTTCGAGGCGTTCAGCCGATGCCTTCACATCTTGGGCTGCACGGTCATGGCCCGCACGACAGGAAGAGATCACAGTGCGGTGTCCAGCGACGCTTCTGGTCGCTGGCTGGCAGGCCAGCAGCATGCTGCCGAGCATGCAGTCACGATGTTCCCCCTGTGAACAGGCAATTTCTTTGACCTGGGGTGAGGGGCGCACGCCTGCGTGTAGGGGGACGTCGCGGGTCAGTAGCCCCGTTCCCGGCCCTACCGGGCCGGACGGGTCGGGCACGCCCGACCCCTACAGGAACAGCGACGGTCAATCGGGGCAGGTAGGTGATGCGTGGGCGACCGTCGCCGGTAGAACGGCCCGTTCCTTTTGTAGGGGCGTAGCGTGCCGCGCCCGCGTTTTTCTGGTAGGGGCGACGCGTGCGTCGCCCGTCCGCGCCGCACGGCCCACGGGCGTGGTTCGGTTCCCGGCCCTGACGGGCCGGACGGGTCACGCATGCGTGACCCCGACGGGTCGGGCACGCCCGACCCCTACAGGGAATGGCGGTAATCGAGCCGGGCCGGCGGGCGATCAGCAGGTGACCGTCGGCAATGCGTGTCGCCTGGAAGCCACCCCTCACCCCGCCTCGCTCATGCTCGGCGCCCTCTCCCCCGCGCGATGCGGGAGCGGGGAGTGGGGTGAGGAGAGCTCCATCGCCTGCCGTGCCTGTCACCGCTGGGATGTGTGGGAATGGGGTCGGGTTCCCGGGCCTGGCGGCCCGGCCGGGTCGGGCACGCCCGACCCCTACAGGGATGACGGCGATCGATAAGGCTGGTGGGCGATGCGTCGGCCACCGCTGGCGATCGGGGATGGCACATTCGGATAGGGGCGAGGCACGCCTCGCCCAGCCGTGCCGAGAGGCGCGGGAATGTGGTCGGTTCCCGGCCCTGACGGGCCGGACGGGTCACGCACGCGTGACCCCTATACGGGACAGCGGTGGGCGATGGGGTGGGGGTGGCCCGTCGGCTGGCAACCGTGAGTAACCGACCGCACCGTGTCGGGCCGACACGTGCGTCGCCCGTCCGCGCTGCAGGCGCGGGACCGGCAGGCGGTTTCGGCCGCGATGCGAACGAGCTTTCAGGCTGGGGTGAGCGCGAGTGGACGAACGGGCGAACCGGTCGCGCCGGTGAGTTGGAGCGGGGTGCAGATGAACGTGAACCGGTACGTACCGTGGGCAGCGAGTTGCTCGAGCTGGAGATTTTCGATAATCGGAATGCCGTGTTGGACCAGGAAGATGACGTGCCCAGGGAGATCGCAGCCGAGTGTCTCGTCGACGAGGCCAGGCAGATCCCAGGTCATGGTGTCGCAGCCGACGACGCTCGGCTGGTGCGCGGCGAGCCAGCGTGAGGCGTCGGGCCCAATGCCGGGCGCATTGAGGTAGCGCTCCGGATCATGCCAGAAACGGCCATTGCCGGTGCGAACCAGGAGCGCCATCCCGGGCTGGAGCGTCAACCCCTGGCGTGTGCACCACTCCTCGAGGTCGGCAGTTGTCACCAGGTCACCCGGTTCCAGGGCAGCGACACCGCACAGGGCTGGGATATCGAAGAGCACGCCGGGAACAACGAGCGGCGCAAGCGTTTCGGCACCGAGCTGGGTGAACCCACGCGGTGTCGCTGCCGCGATCGCGTCGATACCACCGTAGAGCTGGCCTCGCCACGCTTGGTGGCAGGGTGCGTCGATGTGCGTGCCGGTATGCTCCATGAGCAGCGCCATGCCGGAGGCCGACGAGCGATGACCGGCCGTGGGGGCGAGGGGCGGATCGCTGTGCCGGCGATGGAGTGCGTAGTAATAGCCGGGCCGGTGCGCTGGATAGACCGGCATCTCCGGTGTCCGCGGCTGTTCCAGGTCGAAGACGAGCACCGGTTGCCCAGCGAACGAACCGCGCTGCGGCATAACCCCTCCGTTCCGTCACCCTCGCCGGTTGGTTCGCTCGAGGTATTCCATCGCGGTGCGGTAACGCTGGCTGTCGATCATCCCGCTCTCGTAGTAATAGGTGAGCATGGTACGCAGTCGCAGGATCGGCAGGACGTGGTAGCCATGGGCCTGGAGGCGCTCGGTTCCGCCTTGCTCACGGTCGATCAGGACGATGAAATCGCGGACGGTCAGTCCGGCTTCTTCGAGGATCCGAGCGGTGCGGAGCAGGCTGGTACCGCCCGTCATGAGATCGTCGATGACGAGGACAGTCTGGCCAGGGACGATACGCCCTTCGATCGCCGGTTCCTGTGCGTCGGGTCGCACGTAGATGAGCGGGGTGTCACTCACCAGCGCGTAGGCGGTCGCCAGGTGCAGGCCACCCATCGGTACGCCAGCGACGGCGGCGAACGAGGCGAGCCGGGGGCGACGACGTGCCTGATCGGCTTGAATTTCATGGTGAATCAGGTTCGCGATCCGGCGCAGCAGGGCCGGTTCGCTGATGAGGACGCGCGGGTTGATGTACACCGGAGAGCGCCCAGCGGTCGGGCCGAGGTCGAACTCGCCGAAGAGGACGCCACCGAGTTCGAAGAGCGCACGCGCGATGTCGAGGTTTGTTTCTGCGCCGAACAACACTGTTCTCCCACCTCCGTCGAGTCGGGTGTCTCAGCCAGACGAGTGGTGCGCGACACAGCCAGACACGCGCGACCAGCAACCGGTCACGAGCGCTACCCTCATTCTGGTCGCAGGTGGGTGTGTCTGCACTGGCTCACCCGACACACCTGATACGTGGTTCGTAGTATAAACCGGAAAGGTGTATTGCGTGGACTACGTCGCGGCTCTCCGTTTTCTCCGTGATCGGGCAGGCTACGACCGCGGTTTCGTCGCGAACCCCTTCGCTGACGAAGGAATCGGCCTGGCACGCACGGCCTGGCTCTGCGCTGTCCTGGGTGACCCGCAGCAACGGTATCGGAGTGTGCACATCGCCGGTACCAAGGGCAAGGGCTCGACCGCGGCGCTCCTTACCGCCATGCTCCGCGCCGCGGGCTATCGCGTCGGTCTGTACACGTCGCCGCACCTGCACACGCTGCGCGAGCGCGTGCAGGTCGACGGGCAACCGATCGCTCCGGAGACGTTCGGCCAGCTCATGGCCGAGCTCGCCGAGGTCGATGCCCGGCTGCAGCGGGCGCATCCGGAGTGGGGTGCTGCGACGGCGTTCGAGCTCGTCACGGTCCTCGCTTTCCTCGCCTTCGCACGTGCCGGTGTCGATGTCGGGGTGATCGAGGTGGGGCTCGGTGGACGGCTCGATGCGACGAACGTCATTCTGCCCGATGTCGCTGCGATCACGCGGATCGGCTACGACCATATGGCGATCTTGGGTTCGACGCTCGCAGCGATCGCCCGCGAGAAGGCCGGGATCATCAAGCCGGGCCGGCCGGTCGTCTCGGCACCGCAGGAACCGGAAGCGGCTGCAGCGATCGAAGCAGTGGCCCGTGAACACGGTGCGCCGCTCTGGCTCGGTGGCCGCGACTGGCACGTGGCCGGGAACTGGGAGCAGTTCACGTTCCGGGCCCCGAGATGGGAGCTTTCTGGTCTGCGCTCGAATCTGCGCGGGGATCACCAGGTCGAAAACGCTGGCGTGGCGCTGGCGACGCTTCCCTGGCTAGCGGAACGGGGCGTGACGGTTTCCGAGCCAGCTATCCGCCAGGGACTCGCGACGGCGCAGTGGCCCGGGCGCCTGGAGGTCCTGCGCGAACGGCCGCTCGTCGTGGCAGACGGGGCGCACAACCGGGAGTCGGCGGAACGCCTGGCCGGGGCGGTACGCGAGTGTTTCCGCTGGGCGCGCCTGTGGCTGGTGCTCGGGGTCATGCGCGACAAGGAAATCGAGCGGATCGTCGCAGCACTGGCACCGCTGGCCGATGCGGTCTTCGTGGTCGAGCGCTTCGCGCCGCGGGCAGCAGCAGCCGAGCGTCTGGTCGCTGCCTGGCAAGGAGCGGTACCCGAGAAGCCGTCCTGGACGTTCCAGTCGGTGGCGGCGGCTCTCGCGGCAGCGCTCGACCAGGCGGGACCGGACGACCTCGTCCTGGTGACCGGCTCGCTGGCGATGGCGGCCGGGGCGCGCGAAGTGCTGGGGCTGGCGGTGAGCGATCCGCGGGAGCACGAGGTGCTGCTCGGTTGAGGGTACTGGGCCGGAGATCTGGTAGACTCGGGGCGGTCTGCCCCGAGGTGGAGCGATGAGCGAGCATCCTGCGGAGGAGGAACGAGCACCGGAGTCGGTGGCGCCCGGTGCGATGCGACCGGGAAGACGGGCATGGCGCACCGTGCTGCTGCTGTCGCTCGTCGGGGGGCTCGTCATCGGTGGCTGGGTCGGCTGGTATCTCTTTCGGCTGGGGCGTGCGGCCAACGAGGCATTCCACGATATCTTCGTCACCCCCGCTCCCCGACCGGCTGTGGGCGTGACTGCAACGGCACGACCGACCGCAGCTCCGACGACGATCCGTCTGGCGACTCCTACCCCCACACCGACGGAGCTCCCGCGCTGGGAGGGGAACGAGCCGGTGACGCTCGTTTTGATCGGTGTCGATACGACGCCGGAGCGGGCTGGCGAGGGGGCACTGCCGTTGGCCGACGCGATCATCCTGGCACGAGTCGATCCGGTCGCCAGGACAGCGGTGCTGCTGTCGATCCCGCGGGATCTCCTGGTCGAGATTCCTGGTGTGGGGTGGGATCGAATCAACGCAGCCTACGCCTACGGTGAAGCGAACGGTACCAGCGGGCCGGCTCTGTTGATGGCGACGGTCGAGCACAACTTCGGCGTTCGGGTCGATGCGTTCGCACAGGTCGACTTTACTGGCTTCGTTCGTGTGGTCGATCTCCTCGGCGGTGTGGTGGTCGACGTACCAGCGCCCATCAAGGACGACGAATTCCCTGGGCCTGCCTTTACCTACCAGCGCCTCTACTTCAGCGCCGGTCTCCAGCGGCTCGACGGGCAGCGGGCACTGGCCTACGTGCGGACCCGGCATGACGATAACGATCTGGCTCGCGGCCTGCGACAGCAACAGGTGCTGCGGGCGCTCCGGGCTCAGGCGATCCGGGTCGACGCACTGCGTCGTGCGCCGGAACTGCTCGCTGCAGTGGGTGACACGGTGCGCACGGATCTCACGCACCGGCAGGCGCTCGCCCTGGCGCGGTTGGGACTGGAGCTCTCGCCGGATGCGATCGTGTCGGCATCGCTGGTGGGTTTCGTTTCCGACGTGACGCTTCCCAGTGGCGCAGCGGTGCTGGTCGGGAACTGGCCGGCGATCCGGAGCGAGGTGGGGCGTCTGTTCGGTACCACCGGTTCCCCCTAGAACCAGCAGTGTGCGGTAGGCTTGGGGTACCGGACCAGCTCCCCGCCGGGGCGGCCCGGTTACTCGGGAGGAGGAGCCGAGATGAGGCGTCGGGCATTTCTGGTGTGGCTCGCGGCTGGTGCCAGCGGGGCGATCGTCGCTTGCCGGGGCGAGGCGACACCGACAGCCAGCGTGGGGCCGACACCGACCCTGCCAGCGACGCAACCAGCCGTCGTGCCGACCCCGACAGCTGTGCCGGCCACGACACCGGTCGCAGCGACGGTGACGCCGGTGCCGACCGCATCACCGGTTGCCGACTTCCTCGTCTCGCTCTATTTCCTGCGGGAAGAGCGTCTCGCAGTCGTCCGTCGCCCGGTCACCCGGACGCTGCGAGTCGGGACGGCGGCGCTGGAAGCGCTGCTGGCTGGCCCGACTCCCCAGGAAGCGGCGTGGGGCTTCACGACCGAGATTCCATCGGGTACGCAGCTGCGCGATCTCGCGATCGCGGACGGCATCGCGACGGTCGATCTCTCCGGGGACTTCACGCGTGGTGGAGGAACCGCCTCGATGCGGGCGCGCGTGGCGCAGATCGTCTTCACGCTCACGCAGTTCTCCTCCGTGGAGGCGGTACGCTTCCGGATCGACGGGCAGCCGGTCGAGGCGATCGGCGGTGAAGGGGTTGTCGTCGACCCGCCGCCGGGACGTGCTGCGTTCGAAGACCTCCTGCCGCTCATCTTCGTGGAGGCACCGGGACCTGGGGAGACGGTTCGCAGCCCGCTCCGTGTGACGGGGAGCGCCAACACCTTCGAGGCGAGCTTCATGGTCCGCCTGAGCACCGCGGACGGTACGGTCTTGTACGAGGGACCGGCGATGGCGACGTCCGGGAGCGGGACGCGCGGGACATTCGATCTCACGATCTCGTTCGACGTGGCCGAGCCGGTCGACGGAACGCTCCGTCTCTGGGAGTACTCGGCGCGGGATGGCTCGGAAATCAATGTGGTGGAAATTCCGTTGCGGCTCGAGCCGTGAGGAGGAACGACCGAATGGAAGTGCGCGAGCACGTGGAAGCGCTGGGTGACCTCTGGCTTTGGGTCGCTGAAGCTGGGCTGGAGGAAGCGCCACCGGTCCTCCTGATCCATGGCCTCTACGATCGCTGGGAGACCTGGGAGCCGGTCGTCCCCGCGCTCGCTGAACGCTTCCGGGTGATCGCGTTCGACTTGCGTGGACATGGGCGCAGCTCGCAGCCGGCTGGTGGGTATGCGTTGCGCGACTATGCTGACGACGCGGTTCGGCTGCTCGCACGCTTGCGGCTTCGCGAACCGGTGGTCGCGATCGGGTTTTCTCTCGGCGCGCTGGTTGCCATCGTGCTCGCTGCCGAGCGGCCAGAACTGGTGCGTGCGGTGGTGCTGGAAGACCCGCCGATCGCGCCGCCGAACGAGGGGATGCGGGTCTGGCTGGAGGCGTTGCTGGAGGCCAAGCGAGCCGGTATCGAAGCGGCGTACGAGCTGGCGCGCGAACTCGATCCGGACGGCTCACCCGAGGAATGGCAGCGCAGCGCGCTCTGGCTGTGCAGTACTGCCGATGGGCCGATTCTGGCCCTCCTCGACGAGGGTCGGCAACCGGAGCCGCTCGAACTCCTCCCGCACATCACCCAACCGGCGCTGATCTTGCAGGCTGACCCGACTGCCGGTGGAGTGCTGGACGACGAGACGGCGGAGCGCGTACTCGCCCAGCTCCGGCACGCCCGCCGTGTCCAGTTCCCCGGTTGTGGCCACGCGATCCACCGCGATTGTCCCGAGGCGTTCGTCGCGGCGGTGCTCGATTTCCTCGGTCAACTCGAACGTCCAGCCACGAGCGAGAATCTGGGCCTCGAGCGTCCAGGCGCCTGAGTCGAGCACGCGATCCTGCGTTCGCGGACACGAGCGCACCTGCCGACCCGAGGTCGGGTAAGGTATATCAGAGCACGTCCTGACGATCCCCTATACTCAGCGGGAGCCGTCCGGTGTTCCGACAGCCGTCGTCCGGATTCAAGCGTTCTCGCCCTCTTCGTCGCGGCGAGCGGCGCTCGGCCGCTCGCTGGCATCGTTCGATGTCGCACCGCCTGGGATCGCGCGATGCGGCGGTGCATCCGCGGCATCGCTGTGCTGTGGGCACTCGGGGTATCGGGTGTCGTGCTGTGGCCGGCCGCCGGCGAGACCGTGCCGGTACAGGCGGGACTCACTGGCTTCGCGGTCGTGTCGTTGCTGGACACGCTGTGGCCGTCCCTGTGCCGGTCGCTGGCGCGCGGAGCGGGGTCGTGATCCAACCATGCCCTCGGGCGGAGAGCTGACACGATGCGCGCCGAGGAGCGGCGGTCATCCCGGTGGAACCGGCCCCGTATCGCTTCAGGAGCGATCGCGCGCGGTATCCTGATCGTCCTGCTCGTCGTCTCCAGCTGTCGTCGTGCGGACACAGTCCGGCCGGCTGTTTACTTCGTCGAACCGGACGGTGTGGTGGCGCTCGACCCGCGGGATGGGCGCGAGATCTGGCGGGCGAGGGTGCCGCTCGATAGGGCGTGCGATCTCGCCGTGTCGCCGGATGGCCAGTGGGTGGCGGTCTTGGCTCGGCAGCTGGTGCTGCTCTCGACACGTGATCCGACGGCGTCGCTCAGCGTGGATCCTCCCGGTTCGTGGCATTTCCCAGACTGTTTCCAGCCCTATGCCCGCGCCGAGATTCCGTGGGCGCTGATGCGGTGGGCGAACGACACGACCGTGCTCGTCCTCTTGCGGAGGTCGGCAGCAGGACAGGAACTACGTGGGGTGACCGCGTTCGATCTCAGCGAGAGAAGCTGGCGGCCCTGGATCCAGCAACTCGTTCTCGGCTGCTGGCTCCTCGCTGAGCCGACACCGGAGTTCCAGCTGTCGTGCGAGCGGTTCCCCGATCCAGCGTGGCCACCGGCCGTCGCTGGACTCCTCGGTCTCGATCCGGTCAACGGCGGGATCCAGCGGCGCGTGCCCTTGATCCCGCCGGAGCCGGTGCGACGGCTCGGGGTTCCGTTCGGCTCGCCCGTGGTCGGGATCGCTCGCTCGGACAACCAGACAGTGGTGCTCGCCGAGTCCGGACTGCTCCTCTTCCTTCACGGCTCGGAGCGCGAGGCGGCGGGATTCGTGGTATGGCGGACAGCCGGCCTGGCAGAGCGCGCGAGCGGCAAGTCGCTGCGGCTCGCGGCGGATCGGCGTGTCGTTTGGGCAGTACTCTGGAGCACTGCCGCACAGCCGGTGCTCGTCTTGCTCGACCTGCGTAGTCAGAGCGTCGCCCGGGTCGTCGAGCTCCCGCACGCGGTCGCGGATATCGACATCCTGGCGGACGGTACGGCGCTTCTCCTGCTCGAGAAGCCCGGAGCGTTCGACCTCGTGCGCCGCGATCTCCGCTCGGGGGAGGAGCGGACGTTGACGATGCTGTCGGGCGAGGCCATCTGCTGTTGGATCGGGCCGCTCGCGGCCGAACACCGCTGAGGGATCAGCTGCTGCGAAGCCGGTCGAGTGCGGCGAGCCAGTCGTCCGGACGCTCGAGGTGCACGGTGTGCCCGGCCTCCGGTACGACGATGTGCTGGCTGCGCGGGATCCGCTCGGCCATGTCGCGACCGATGGCGACGTACTTGCTGTCGAGCGCGCCGGTGACGATGAGCACCGGTTGGTCGAGTTCGTGTAAGTGATCCCAGAGCGGAGGCATGGCACCGGTACCGAACCCGCGGAGCGAGGCAGCCAGCCCATGGGGACGCTGCGCCAGCCACTGCGAGCGGAGCAGCGTTGTCCGCTCGGCCGGGAGCGCACGGCGACTCGCGAAGAGCGGCAGCTGCTCCCAGTAGGCAGCGAACCAGCGAATCCCGTGCTGCTCGATCCGCGAGGCGAGTTCCTCGTCGGCCCGCTGACGGGCAGCGCGCTCGGCAGGATCGGCCAGCCCGGGGGAGGTGCTCTCGAGTACGAGCGCGGTGACGCGCGTGGGAAAACGGACGGCGACATGGAGGGCGAGGCGACCGCCCATCGAGTAACCGGCGACCGTGCAAGCAGCGAGCCCCAGCGCATCGAGCAGCGCAGCGAGGTCAGCGGCTTGCTCGCTGGCCGCGTAGCGGGCAGGGTCGGCCGGTGTGTCGCTCTCGCCGTGCCCGAGGAGATCCGATGCGATGACCTGCCAGCCGTGCGCGACAAGCGCGGGGACGAGCGGAGACCAGAGGGCACCGGATCCAGCGAAACCGTGCAGGAGCAGCAGCGGTGCCCCCTGACCGGCCAATCGCACTCGATAACGGGCGCCGCGCAGAGTGAGCAGCCGCTGGCTGTCCCACACGCTGGACACGCTCAGTCCCCTGCAGCGATGGCCGTACGCACCGCAGCGCGAGCAGCGTCCCAGAGGCGCTGGTGCAGTTCGACGTTGCGCTGGCGATCGGTGCGCAGCTCGATGACGGTAACACCGTCATCGAGGAGCGAAGCAGCGAGTGCCGCGCGGAACGCCGGCCAGTCGGCTGGCCGCGCGTAGGCGAGACCGAAGAGCGCTGCTGCGTGCTGGAAGTCGAGTCCGTGCGGGGTGCCGAAGAGAAACTCGAAGCGTTCCGGAACCTCGCGAGCCTGGGGGAGGAACGAGAAGATACCGCCCCCGTCGTTATTGAGGAGCACGATCGTCGCGCGCAGCCGGTGCCGGCGTGCTGCCAGCAGTCCGGTCAGGTCGTGGTAGAAGGAGAGGTCACCGGTGACGAGGACGGTCGGGCCCGGATGTCCGGCGGCGATACCCAGTGCGGTCGAGGTCACGCCGTCGATTCCGTTGGCGCCGCGGTTGGCGAAGAACCGGATCCGGCGTGGGCTGGCGGGGAAGAAGGCGTCCAGGTCGCGGACGGGCATGCTGTTGCCAGTTACCAGTGCCGCGCCGTCGGGCAGTACCTCGGCCAGTTCGGCGAAGACACGCCCTTCGAACGGTTCGGTGAGCTGTTGGAGAGCAGCACGGATCGACGCGCGGGCGATGCGGTCGAGCTGCTGCCAGAGAGCAGCCCATCCTGGTTCAGGCTGCACTGGCTCATGTGTGGTAGCTGCCAGGAGCCGCTCGACGATCCGGACGAGCTGCCCTTGCACGATCCAGCTGGCCTGGTGGCTCGGGTCCGGCCAGTTACCCGGCGCCAGGAGGACGTGGACGGCATCGGCCCAGGCTTCCAGCGCCAGCTGGAGCGGTTTCGAGGTCGGGAGTGCCCCGACGCGCAGGACGAGCTGGGGCCGTAGTGCCGTGACTGCTGCTGGCTCGCGTAACACGGCATCGTATGCATCGAGGACGAGGTCGCGCGGTTGTGGCCCGGCCCGGACCTGCGAGAGCGGATCAGCCAGGATCGGGTAGCCGAGTCGTGCAGCGAGCTCCACCAGCGGGCAGGCGAGCCCTGGATCGGGCTGTGGCCCGGCGACGATGATGCCCTGCCGATGACTGGCGAGAAGCGCTGCCAGGGGCCGGAGCGCTTCCGCGTCGGGCTCCATTTCGCCGCAGACGACAGCCCCGGTGGGATCGGCGGGGTGGTCGGGAAAGTGCGGCACGAGCGGCTCCCGGTAGGGAAGGTTGAGGTGCACCGGGCCGGGCGGGAAGGCGCGGGCGAGCGCAACTGCCCGGCGTGCGAGCGTACCGGCGGCGCGCTGGACAAGCGGTGTCGCATCCGGGAGCGGAACATCGGCGAACCACTTGACGTGCGTGCCGTAGAGACGCAGCTGGTCGATCGTCTGCGGTGCGCCGACATCACGGAGTTCCGGCGGCCGGTCGGCAGTGAGGACGACCAGCGGTACCTGACTGAGCGAGGCCTCGACGACGGCTGGCAGGAGGTTCGCGGCGGCCGTGCCGGACGTCGTCACGACCGCGACCGGTTCGGCGAGCGCTCGGGCGAGCCCCAAGGCGAAGTAGCCCATGGCGCGCTCGTCGAGGTGATCCCACAGCCGGATACGGGGCTCGCGAGTGAGCGCGAGGACGAGCGGCGTCGAGCGTGACCCAGGCGCGAAGCAGGCGTGGCGGACGCCAGCGCTGGCCAGCGCCTGCACGAAGGCCGTCACAGCGGCACCGAGTGCTTCACGGTACTCCATGGCTCAGCTTCCCGCGAGGGCTTCGAGCATCGGCCGGAGCTTCGCCTCAGCTTCGGTCCATTCGGTGAGCGGGTCGGATCCAGCGACGATCCCACAGCCCGCATAGAGTCGAGCAGTCGATCCGCGGAGCAGTCCGGAGCGGAGAGCGACGACTAGCTCGCCGTCTCCTGTTGCCTCGACCCAGCCGAATGCCCCGGCGTACCAGCCGCGCGGCACCGGCTCGTGCGCGCGGATGAACGCGAGGGCTGTCTCGCGCGGTGTCCCGCCGACGGCAGGAGTCGGATGCAACCGTGCCGCGACATCGAGGACACCGAGGCCGTCACGGAGCACGCCGACGATCGGCGTGGCCAGATGGTGGACATTTGCCATCGACAGCACGACTGGCGCATCCGGAACAGAAAGGCGCGTGCAGAGCGGTGCCAGTGCCTGCTCGATCGCCTGTACGACCAACTCGTGCTCCGAACGGTCCTTCGCGCTCGCGCGGAGTACAGCGACGGTCGACCGGTCGCTCGCCGCATCCGCTCCGCGTGGGATGGAGCCGGCCAGGGCGACTGTCGTGACCGTGCCAGCGGTCACGCGTGCCAGGCGTTCCGGTGTTGCCCCGAGGAAGACCGATGAGCCCATGGCGACCGCGAAGAGCGTGCAGTTCGGGTAGCGTTCGGCGAGACTCCGGAGCGTGCGTTCCTCGTCGAACGGGCGATCGGCCACGAGGTCGACCGCACGGGCGAGGACGACCTTGCGGAGCGTGCCCTGGTCGATAGCGGCCAGCGCTGTCGCGAGCAGGCGTTGCCAGTCGTTCCGACTCACGAGCTCGCGCCGCGTGACGATACGAGGCTGCCCGGTCTGCGAGTCCGGTCGACCGACCGGTCGACTGGCTGGTGGAGATGGGGGCATCGTCTCGCCCGGACGGACGATCGCTTGCAGCGCCTGGAAGGCGAGCGCCCCTCGTTGCCGGTACACGAAGCGTGGCACGAGGAGCTGAGCGGCACCGAACGATGCCCAGTCGGGAGCATCCCCCGGCTGGTGGGGATCGAACGCCCAACCGGCGAAGACGAGCGGGGCCAGCGGTCCTTCCTGCAAGGCTTCCGCTGCCGCAGTACGCCAGACGCGGGCGAGCCGCTCCGACACCGTTCCGGCAGCCGCTGCGCCCGTCGCGATCGGCAAACGGCGACCGCCGAGCCCGACCACTGCCTCGCCGGTCGCCGGAGCGTACCAGAGCAGGCGGATCGTCTCGCTGGATCGGGTGAAGAGCGCGATCGGATCGGCCGGTTCGCTCGTATCCGACCAGCTCAAGAGCACCGGCTGGCCAGCCGCCGCTGCACGACGCTCGGCCACTGTCCACAGATCAGCGAGCGCGGGGCGGAGGGCGTGGCGGCTCATGTTCGTGCGTCGTCCTCCCTCCCGGAGTCCGGTATCCCGATCATGCGACGGAGAAGCCGGCGGAGTTCCGGCGCTGCCTGTTCGAGATCAGCCGGTTGGCCGGTCAGCACCCACTGGGTAACGACCTCATAGAGCGCACCGAAGCAGGCAGTCGCCGCCAGATCAGGATCGATCGGGCCGATGACACCCGCCTCACGGGCGGCGATCAACTCGCGGGCGATGAGCCCCGCGAAGCGACGGCGGACATCGACGAGTGCACGCTGGATCGCCGGGCCAGCGGCGAGCGCCTCGACCAGGAAGAGCCGCGCGAGTGCACGGTGCGCTGTGAAGAGCCGCAGCACGACGTCGAGCGCGGTATCCAGCTTGGCGGCCGGATCGGACGCCCGGGCGAGCGCTTCGGCGGTGCGTTGGAGCAAGAGGTCAGCGCTCCGCTCGAGGAGTGCCAGGAAGAGCTGCTCCTTACCTGGGAAGTGGAAGTAGACGCCGCCCTTCGAGGTCGCGGCTGCCTCAGCGACGTCGTCCATCGTCGCCTCGCGATAGCCGCGGCGGGTGAAGACCTCGAGCGCTGCGTCGAGGATGCGTTCGCGGCGCTCGCGCGCGCGTGCCTGCATCGTTTCGCTGCTGGCTGCTCCCTGGCTGGTCGAGCCGGACATCGTTGCCCCCGGATCCGACCGACGCGTCAGTCGGATTTCAGTGTAGCACGCACATGCCCGGGTGGGGGTGGCGCAGCGGGCTACTCGGAAGCGAACGCCGCGCGGTCAGTACCGGTTGCCTCCACCGAGACCGGCGTGGTGCTCCACGTCAGCTCGTCGCCACCAGTCCAGCTGGTCGCCGCGGACCGAACGCGCGCTCGATCGCCCGGCGTGTCGCGTCCGGATAGTCGGTGATGATCCCGTCGACGCCCAGGGCAGCCAGCTCGACGGCACGCTCGGGCACGTCGACCGTCCAGACGTTGACCAGTAGCCCATGCAGGTGTGCGGAAGTCACGACTGCTGCGCCGTGTTCGTCGAAGCCGACGTCCATCGGATGGAAGGCGTCGTAGCCGTGCTCCACCACCTGATGAAGCTGCTCCGGGAGAGGGCGGAGCGGTACGGTGCAGAGTGCGAGCGGGATGGCGGGGTCGAGCTGGCGGATCGTGTCGAGCACGACATGGTCGAACGAGGAGACCAGGAGACGCTCTCGAAGCGTCGGGTGCCGCCGCACGAATGCCACGAGCCGCTCAGCGATCGCCTGGCCGCGTTGGCGGTCGGCTGGATCCCACGGGGCCGACTTCACCTCAGCGTTGATCCCGACGTGCGGTGGCACACAGGCAACGACTTCCTCGAACGTCGGTATACGGAGCCCGAGCCCGCGGAACGGGTAGGTGGTGCCGCGGTCGAGCGTGAAGGTGAACCCGGCGTCCAGGCGCTGGAGTTCGGCGAGCGTGTGCTCGTGGATGAAGCCGCGGCCGTCGGTCGTCCGCTCCAGTGTCGCATCGTGCAGCACGACCAGGTGCCCATCGCTGGTGATCCGGAGGTCGAGTTCGACGAAATCGGCTCCTTGCTCGACGGCCAGAACGAAGGCTGTCAGGGTGTTTTCCGGTACCAGGCCGGAGGCTCCCCGGTGGGCGATGATCCAGGGTCGCTGTGGCCACCGGCGGAGGAAGTCGTTCCAGCGAGTGCTCGTTTCCATCGCTCTGCTCCCTTCGCGAGCGGTTGAACCGTCGTCACCCTCAGTTTCGTCGCGAGCCTTGGCTGATCGGTGTCGGATTCGTTGCGAAGTAGCTCCGCTACAGCTTGTTCTGCTGCCTCGCAACAGCATCGCAACACCTGCGTGCTCGTGCTCGGGTACCAACGGAAAGGGACGAACGGATCGCCGCGTGAGGGAGCAGGAGGATGGAACGTTCGCTGAAGGTACTCGAACAGCAACGCACCGTAGCCACGCCAGTGCGCAGTGACGAGCAGGCGGCAGCCAGCCGGTTGCGCCGGATTCTCGGCGAGCGGCTGCTCTTCGTGTTGTTCGTGGCACCGAACTTGCTCCTGCTCGCGGTGTTCACCTACTGGCCGCTCGTCGTGAATGTTTACCTCAGTTTCCAGCAGTGGGATCTGATCAGTCCAGTGAAGGTCTTCGTTGGGCTGGAAAACTACCGCTTCTTGCTCGGCGACCGTGACTTTCACGAAGTCTTGCGCAACACCGTGGTGTACACCGCCGGCACGGTCGGCGGCACGCTCGTGCTGGGACTCTTGTTCGCCTTGTTGCTCGACCAGCGGCTGCGCGGGATCGCGCTCGCTCGGAGCGTGGTGTTCGCCCCGTACGTGCTGAGCGGTGCGGCGGTCGGGATCTTCTGGGTCAACATGCTCAATCCGCGCTTCGGGGTGGTCGGGCAGGTCGCCAGCTGGCTGGGGACGGTCTCGCCGGACTGGCTGAACCACCCACGGCTGGCGATGGTGGCGGTCATTCTGGTCTCGATTTGGAAGACGGTCGGATTTGCGACGATCGTCTATCTCGCGGGGTTGCAGCGGATCCCCCAAGAGCTGTACGAGGCCGCGATGGTCGACGGTGCAGGGCCGCTGGCTCGGTTCCGCGCGGTGACGCTGCCGCAGCTCGGGCCGACGACGCTGTTCCTGGTCGTCGTGTCGACCATCGCGTCCTTCCAGGCGTTCGACCTCATCAAGGTGCTGACGAACGGTGGTCCGGTGAACGCGACGACGACGCTGCTTTTCTACATCTGGGAGCAGGGCTTCGTCGCCTTCAATGCCGGGCGTGCCGCCGCTGCGTCCGTGTTGCTCTTCGTCATCCTCGCGATCATCAGCCTGCTTCAGGTGCGGATCGGCGAACGGAGGGTCTCCTATGACTAGGCCATTGCGATGGCGGCGTGTGTTCACACGACTGGTGCTGGCGGCACTGGTGTGGCTGGTCGTGGCGGTGATGGGCTTGCCGCTCTACTGGGTCGCGACGGGTGCACTCAAGACGAACCGGGAGATCTACACCTTCCCACCGGTCTGGATTCCGCGCGATCCGCAGTGGAGCAACTTCGTGGCCGCGTGGGAGGCGGTGCCGTTCGGGCGCTTTTTCCTGAACAGCCTCGTCACGACCGCCGGCGCGGTGACGATCGAGTTGCTCTTTGCGCTGCTGTCGGCCTATGCACTCGTCTTCCTCGACGCGCGAGGGAAGGGATTCGTCTTCGCGGTCACCGTGGCGGCGCTGCTCGTCCCGCAGACGGTGACGCTCCTGCCGAACTATCTCACCATCGCCCGGCTGGGCTGGATCAATACCTACCAGGGACTGATCGTCCCCGTCGCAGCGGTCGCGTTCGGTGTCTTCCTGTTCCGCCAGCACTTCCTGACACTGCCGCGGGAGCTGGTCGATGCAGCCCGGCTGGACGGTTGTGGGCACCTCGGGCTCCTGCGCCATGTTGTCGTGCCGCTGTCGCAGCCGGTGATCGTGACCTTCCTGGTGATCTACCTCGTCTCGCACTGGAACGACTTCCTGTGGCCGCTGGTCGCAACGAACCGCCTGGAATGGCGCACCGTGCCGATCGGCGTGGCCTACCTCTACGACGTCGAGGGTGTCCAGAACTGGGGGCCGATCCTGGCCGGCACGGTGATGGCGCTCCTGCCGATGCTGGTCGTCTACGTCCTGGCGCAGCGCTGGATCGTCAAGGGGATCGGAGGTGGCGCGCTGAAGGGATGAAGGGCGATGTCGAGGCTGATCGGCGAGTGGAGGAGGGATCGGATGACACGGAGTTTGACACGACGACGGTTCGTGCTGGCGCTCGGTGGACTCTCCGGGGCAGCACTGCTGGCAGCCTGTGGGCAGAGCGAGCCGACGCCGACAGCTGCCCCGGCGAGCGGAAGCACTGCAGCGAGCCCGACGGTTCCGCTCACGAGTAGAACCGGGACGACGAGTCCGACCGCGCCGGCAGTCGTCCAAAATACCGGTTCTAAGGTCAAGGTACTCTACTGGGGATCGTACAGCGGGACGCTGGGCGAGGCCGAGCAAGCGCTCGTGCAGCGATTCAACGAGTCGCAGAACGAGGTCGAACTCGAATACCAGTACCAGGGTAGTTACGAGGAGACAGCCCAGAAGCTCACGCAGGCTCTGGCCGCTGGCACGACACCGGACGTCGTGCTGCTGTCGGACGTGTGGTGGTTCAAGTTCTATCTGAACGATATCCTGCTGCCCCTGAACGACCTCTTCGCTGCCAACGGGATCGACACCAGCGACTATGTCGACCCGCTGATCGAAGAGGGAACGCGGCAGGGAACCGTCTACTGGGTTCCGTTCGCGCGCTCGACACCGCTGTTCTATTACAACAAGCAGATCTGGCAAGAGGCCGGCCTTCCTGACCGCGGGCCTGCGACCTGGGACGAGTTCGTCGAGTGGAGTGGCCAGCTGGTCAAGCGCGAGGGTGGGAACACGACGCGGTACGCTTTCGGGCACCCGAGCGCTGCGTCGTACATCGCCTGGCTCTTCCAGCCCGTCTGCTGGCAGTGGGGTGGACGGTACTCGGATCCGGACTTCACGATCCGCATCCAGGAGGAACCGGCGGTCGAAGCCGGACGGTTCTACCTCGCGTCGGTGCGTGATGGCTGGGCGGTGCCATCGCAGGATCTCGTCGCGGACTTCGTCAATGGAGCCGTCGCAGCGATGATGGCTTCGACCGGTTCTCTCGGGGGGATTCTGCGGTCAGCGAGCTTCCCGGTCGGGACAGCCTTCCTGCCGGAGGGGCCGGCCGGATTCGGCTGCTGCACTGGTGGTGCCGGGCTGGCTATCCTCAAGAACAAGCCACGGGAGGTTCAGGAAGCAGCCTTCCGGTGGATTGCGTTCGCGACCTCACCGGAGAGTACGATGTGGTGGTCGCAGAACACTGGCTACATGCCGGTGCGGAAGTCGGCGATCGCGAGTGCCGAAATGCAGCGCTACTTCGAGGAGAATCCGAACTTCAAGACGGCGGTAGACCAGCTGCCGAAGACGCGGCCGCAGGATGCTGCGCGTGTCTGGATCCCCAACGGGGACCAGATCATCGGGAAAGGGCTGGAGCGCGTGACGGTCCAGCAGGAAGACCCGGCGACCGTGTTCGCCGATGTCGCGCAAACTCTCGAGCGCGAAGCGCGGCCGATCGTCGAGCAGCTGAAGCGCCGCGAGGGCTGAGCGGCGCCCCCAATCGTGCCGGAGACCGCCCGACCGGAGCGCCGGCTCCTGCCTCGTGCAGGGGCCGGCTGCTTCATTCCGCTCCAGCACGACAGCGGTGTGGTGCGGCAGCCTGCGGGCTGATTCTCGCCCGGCACGCACCACTGTGCGGGTTCGTCGCTCGCTCTGGAGCACGGTCGCATGGAACCCCGGTGGAGCTGCCTGGTCAACCTGGACGAGCCCGGTGGGCACCGGATGAGCGCGGCCCCGCCGTTCTCGGAGTTCAGCTCCAGACGATCTCGGCGATCGTCCCGTCGGGGGCGTAACGAGTGACGCCGAGCCGGACGGGTTCGTTCCCGGTCGGATCGCGTGCTCGGTCGGCGACGAGGAGCGGGAGGACGATCCGGGCGTTGTCGATCAGCGGAAGCTGGGGCAACTCGGTTGCCCTGATCCAGTGGAACGCTCCCTCCCGACCGGGCGGGAGCGCCAGTCGCTGCGGGAGTTCTCCGGTGAAGTACAAGAGCAGCGTCAGCTCGGGACGACTCGGACAGTGTTGGAGGACAGCACGGCGGAGGACGAGCGGTGGCACGTCGTGCGGTGGGAGGCCTGTCTCCTCAGCGAGTTCGCGGCGAGCGGCAGCGGTGAGATCAGCGAGTTCGTGCGACTCGACGCGGCCACCGATACCCGTCCACTGCCCAGGGAACCGGGCACGATCGCTGCTTCGCTCGAGCAGGAGGCAGGAGTCGCCGTGGAAAAGGAGCGTGACGGTGTAGGCGGCCAAAGCGTGTGGGGCGACCATCGCCTAGGAAGTCGGTCCGGGTGGCAACATCGTATCGGGCTCGGCGAACGGGTCCCAGCGCAGCGCCTCATCGACGGAATCGAACCAGGTGATCGCTGTGCCGTTGACGACTGCGATCACCGCGTCGTCCTGGAAGAAGTACCGGAGATAGCCTGGCACGACCGCTCGGACACCTGCGGCGAGACGCAAGAGCTCGATCAGTTCCGGTTCGTCCGGTGCCGCGACGAGCGTCTCGTCGTACGCCGAGTCCGCGAAGGAGTTGGTCGCGAGATAGACCAGGCCAGGGATCGGTGGCAGCGGCTCGCTGTGGATGACGATCCAGTACAGCGGCGGCTCGGTGAGCCAGGTGAGATCCTCGTGTTCCGGGGTCCCGTCCCAGGTTTCGGTCTCTCCAGCCATCCTCACCGTCCAGTCACCCAACGGGCCACAGAGCATCTCGTGCCCGCAGGATATCACCCGGACCGGCTGGCGGAAAGGGGGAAAGTCGTACTCATCGAATAGGAGTCCTGGCCAGCGTTACGGTGCGAGCCAGGCACCAGCGGCAGATGGACTGGCGAGGGCGACACCAGCGAGCGAGTGCTCGTCACCCTTCCGGCTGGCTCGTCTCTTCCTCTCGGCGGAGCGCGTCGAGCGCGAGTTTGGCCAGCCCTCCGGCGATGTGCACGTTCTGCTCGCTCGGTTCCTCGCCGCGGAGGCGTTCGAGTACCGCGGCTTCCGGTGTGCGGAGGAGGTGCCGGACGGCGGCAGTCGACACGCCGAGAAAGCGCGCGATCTCGTCGGCTGACCAGTGGTGTTCCTCCGCGAGGACGACAGCGTAGGACGCTTCCATGAGGCTGGGGAGCCACGTGAGGCGCTTCAGCTCGACGAGCTGACGGGGACCGCCGACGAGTTCGATCGCCTTGAGGAAGACGCGGAGTGCGCGCTGGTCGATATCCGGTGGCTGCGGCGTCACTTCGATCGGCGTCATGCTTCTTCCTCCTCTCCTGTCGTCGTGTGTGTGCCGCGTGCGAGGTCGCTGAGTCGTGGCCCGATGCGCACCAGTCCTTCCGGCGTGATCTCCAGGAGATGGGTTGCCGTGTCGTGCCCGCTCATGCGGCAACCGTCGATGCGGAACAGCCGCACGGTCTCGCCGATCGGTGTCCGGTAGAGACGGGCCTGCTGGGCCGAGAGCACCGGCTGCTTGGCCAGTACCAGCGAGCCATCCAGGATGTGCCCGACCGCGAAGCCGCCGGCTGCCTCCGCAGTCAGGAGTTCGTGGCCGCTTCGCTTCTGGGAGACGGCGAGAGCCGTCTGGTGCCACTTCTTGAGGAACGAGTAGAGCGGGCGGACGATCTCCCGTGCCTGCATCTCGCGCGCCTCGTAGAAGCCAGTCAGCGAGTCGATGACGACCGCTCGCGCGCGATAGGTGCGGATGGCGTAGGCGAGCGTACTGAGCAGCGTTCCCAGGTCGTGGGCGAGCGTCGTGTGGGTAGCGGCATCGATCAGGATGACTGCGCGATCGACGGCATCGAGCGGCACGCCCATCGCCCGGGCACGCAGCTGCAGGCTGAGCGCGACGAAGGGGCCCGGGGCCTCGGTCGTGACGAAGACGCACGGTTCACCGTGGCGGGCGCGCTCGACAGCGAACTGTTCGACCATGAGACTCTTGCCGGTATCGGAGACACCGGTCACCTGGAGAACGGCGTAGCGCGGGATACCTCCGAGTGACCGCCGAACCGGCTTCCCGTCCCGCCATTCGGTGACGAAGAAAAGCTCGTCGAGTCCCGGTACACCGGTCGGAACGCCTTCGAGCTTCGGTGCCTTCTCGGCGAGTTCGGCGAGCGGTGCGACGGCCTCGACGATCGGCTCGTGCTCGCGCATGGCCCCTCCCTGTACCAGTGGCGCCGCGCGGTAGCGGATCCTCCCCGGTAGCGCTCATTATATCCGGCCGGCACGGGTAGGCAAACGCTAGTGACGAGGACGGGAATCGAGGAGAGGGGCGACGCGTGCGTTGCCCGCGTTTCCCTGCAGGGACGAGGCCTGCCGCGCCCGTCCGCGCCGAACGGCGCGGCACGATGGCCGGTTCCCGGGCCGGTCGGGCCGGCTGGGTCACGCACGCCTGACCAGTCGGGTCGGGCACGCCCGACCCCTACCGGGATGACGGTGGTCGATGGGTGCCGGTAGGCGATGGGCGGGCCACCGTCCCTAAACCGTCACCCCCTGTCGGGGCGAGGCGTGCGTCGCCCGTGGGACACCTCTCACCCCCGACGCTGACGCTGCACCCCCGTCCACGTTTTCCCTGTAGGGGCGAGGCGTGCCTCGCCCAGCCGCGCCCAATGGCGCGGCAATCGACCGCCCCATGTCCGCACGCGGTGGGACACCCCTCACCCCCGGCTCGCTCGCGCTCGCCATCCCCTCTCCCACGATCGCGTGGGAGAGGGGGTCGGGAGGTGAGGGTGGCCGCAGGCCTGCCGCGCCGATCCACGCTGGAAGGCGCGGGAACGGGATTCGTTTCCCGGGCCTCCCGGCCC
>FWWL01000950.1_pt1 | contig 73542 bp, 70 predicted proteins | sample 2228331 | NCBI WGS metagenome assembly FWWL01 (sample SAMEA103939775, study PRJEB20133) | metagenome
CACTCTACAAAATGCCAATCTTGTTGTTCAAGAGGAGTTAAAGCCTTTAAGAGAAAGGAAAGTCCTTTTAGAGAAAGCAAAAAGAGAAAAAGAGGAAGAAATCCAGAGGCTTATTAAAGCAATCAAGACAGGAATCCTTGAGATAGAATCCATTGAGAGAGAATTAAAGCAATTGGAAAAAGAGAGGAAGACCCTTGAAGGAGAGGTTGAGGAATTAAATATCTACATCAGGAGAGAGGAAGGAAAACTCATTGACATTGATATCGTCCAAAAGACTTATCAGGGGTTCAGCCAATTCTTTCCCAATCTCCAGCCCAGAGAACAGCACCAGTTCTTACAACTTCTAATAAAAGAAATGGCTATTTACAAGGATAGAGTGAAGATAAGTCTTTACGAAGTCCCTGAAATAGCCTTCTCTATTCAAAACACACAGAGTTTGTGTGAGCCTTCAAAATGGCTCCCCGGGACGGACTCGAACCGCCAACCTAGTGGTTAACAGCCACCCGCTCTGCCGGTTGAGCTACCGGGGAACGCAGCGACTTCTTCCCTATCAAACCATTAAAAAGATGTCAAGAAAAATTATTCTCCTCGCCTTCCCTGCCAAGCTCTTTCAGATAACTTGAAAGCTCTGAAAAAACCTCCTCTTTATCCTCTATAACTTCAAGGGCTTCTTTGTAAAAATTTATTGATTCCTCGTGATTGCCAAGCCTTCTATGAATTCTTGCAAGGTTTAGCAAAACCCTACTATGCCTAGGATTTATAGCTAGAGCTCTATGAAGAGCTTCCACACAGCCCCAAAGATCACCTGCCTCAGAAAGCTTTTCTGCCATTTCTACATAGATATTACTTACCTCTGGAGAAAGCTCCCCAGGATTTATCCCTATCCTGCTACCAAGAATAACAGCTTCATCATAAAGCTCCCAAGCTTCATCATTAAAAGGATTCTTTTGAATATGAAACTTCATAACTTCCTTAGCTCCATCAAAATACCCGCCTGCAACAAGAGCATGAAAAGAATTAAAAACAATATCCTTATCATCAGGACTCTCATGAAAAGCCTTTTGAAAATACTCAAGAGCTTTAAGCAATTCGCCATCGTTCCAAAAAAGAACACCCAAGTTATTAAGAGCCTTAGGATGATTAGGATCATGCTCAAGAGCCATCTCAAAACACATCCTGGCTCTGTCAACCTTGCCCCTGCTTAACTGATTTTCACCTTCCATCACCAAAAAATCAGCCTCTTTTGACCTCACCCTAGAAGCATCAAAAGAAACCCCCGAAGCTACTGAAATTTCCCTGGAGTGTATCTCATCTCTAAGCCTCTTTATGTCGTCATCCCATGGATTTCTTGCTATGTAAGCATCAAGCACATCAAGGGCATCATTTTTCCTTCCAAGCTGAATAAATATATTGGCACATTGCTCTATAACCTCAGAATCGTCAGCGTCAATTTCCAAAGCCTTGTTTATCATCTCAACGGATTCCCTGTGCTTCCCTTCCATCCAAAGAACCTTACTAAGTCCGCTCATCGCCTGGGGATAATAAGGATCCAACTCCAAAGCCTTCTCAAAGGCAGACTTTGCATCTTTGAGATTTCCACTATTTAAAAAAGCTTTTCCCTCCTCCAGCCATTCATAGGGTAGTTTAATCTCATCTTTCATAGAAAACTCCTTCCAGAAATTTGTTTGTCGCGGAGTCTGTCGCAAGCCAAAAGTATGGCGACTACTCCAACGACATATTAATATTTGTTGCAAAGTCTTAAAACTTTTCTTAATGAATAAGAAAAGGATGTCCAGCAGAAAAATCACCATTAACAACCAAGGAGGACGATTATGGTAATGGCATCGCTAAAAGAAGGTCTGACCCATGAAATATCCTTAAAAACAACGGAAGAACACTCAGCCCAAAAATTTTTTAAGCATCTTCCCAACGTCTTTGCAACACCTTTCCTTGGTGGACTTATGGAGCAGGTCTGCGCAGAACTTGTCCAACAGCACCTAGAAGAAGGGGAACAATCGGTAGGAGCCGCAATGGATTTAAAACACATCGCCCCAACCCCTCTTGGCATGACCGTAACGGTAAAAGCAACCCTTACAGAAATAAAAGGAAGACAGCTCACCTTTAAAATAGAGGCTTTTGACGAACTTGAAAAGATTGGAGAAGCCATCCATCAGCGATTCATCATCAATGCAGAAAAGTTCAATCAAAGAGTTGCTCAAAAGGCTCAGTCGAAAGCTTAAGTTTAAATCTTTTTCGAATCTTCCTTCAGCATCAGCGCTGGAGGAAGACAAAAAACTAAAGAAAGAGGTGATACCATGTTAAGCGATTCCATTAAGGCACTTCTTCAGCCAAGAAGTATTGCGGTTGTTGGGGCATCCGATAGCCCTTCAAAATTAGGTCATATCATTCTAAAAAACATAATAGACAGTGGCTTTCCTGGGGCAATTTATCCTATAAATCCAAAATCGCCCAAAATCCTGGATCTCATATGTTTTAAAAATGTTCAAGACGTAACAGACCAGATTGATCTTGCAGTAATTGTAGTTCCTGCAAAAGCAGTGCCCCAGGTAATAAAAGATTGTGGGGAAAAGAGGGTCAAAGCTGCTGTAATCATTACCGGAGGTTTTGCAGAGGCTGGTGAAGAGGAACTCCAGAAAGAAATAGTTGAATTAGCAAAAAGTTATGACATCAGGCTACTCGGTCCAAACTGCCAGGGCATCAACATGCCCTATCATCCCTTCTGTGCTTCCTGGCCACTTCTTACTTACAAAGGCAAAATAGCGGTAATTAGTCAAAGCGGGACAGTTGGTGCGGCCATGATGGACTGGCTTTCTGAAGAAAGACTTGGAGTCTCAGGCTTCGTAAGTCTAGGCAATAGATGTGATGTAAGCGAAATAGAGCTAATAAGCTATTTCAACGAAGATGAAAATACTTCTGTCATTGCCCTTTACATAGAGGGATTCAAGGATGCCAAAGCCCTCGGAAAAGTTATGGAAACTGTTAAAAAACCGGTGGTGCTTCTAAAATCAGGAAGAACCCCAAAAGGAATTAAAGCAGCCGAGTCACACACCCGATCTCTTGCAGGAGACGATGCAGTTTATAACGCTTTTTGCAAAAAATATTCTATTTGCAGGGCAGAAACCATAGAAGAATTCTTTGACTTCGCAAAATCCCTTGCTTATCTCCCAAAACCCTCTGGAAGCAAGATATTTTTTGTTACCACCTCCGGAGGTGCCGGCATCCTTGCAACAGACCAGGCAGAAAGAGAAGGACTTGATGTGGCTCCCCTTCCAAAGGAACTAGAAGAAAGCCTAAAACTTATTATACCTCCCCATGCTATATGCTCAAACCCCTTAGATCTAACAGGTGATGCAACAGCTCAAATGTTTGGTGAGGTTATCATTAAAGCTAGAAACTATTACGATATTGTAGCTCCCATCTTTGGTGATCCCGTAAGCGGTGCCTCTGAAGTTGTATCTTCCAACGAGTTGGTTATTTTCCTTGGCGGTGCCGATGTGGAAAGAGCGGAAAAACTTAAAATGCATGAAAGAGGTATTCCCGTTTTTCCAACGCCAGAAAGAGGCGTCAAGGCAATAGCCCAGCTTGTGGAAAGTGGTCAAAAGAAAAGGAAGGAACGCCTTTCCTTCATCCCAAAGATGGAAATACGAGAAGAAATAGAACTTATGACCCCCTATGAAGCATTAGAGCTTCTAAGCAAAGAAGGATTCCCCTGCGTTCACTTCGAATATGCAGAAAGTGTTGGCAAGGCTGTCCATGTATGTCACCTTATGGGATTTCCGGTGGCTATGAAGTTAAATTCTTCCAAGGTAGCCCATAAAACCGATATAGGGGGTGTTCAGCTTTCCATCCAAAATGCAGCCCAGGTAAGAAGAGCTTTTGAAAGAATTCAAACTAACTTTAACAAGGTCTTCCCCAATGAACCATTCCCTGGAGTCATCATTATGCCAATGACTGAGCCAGGTCAGGAATTCATCATGGGAGCTCACAGAGATCCTGAATTTGGCACGGTGCTTTTATTCGGCCTTGGGGGTATATATGTTGAGCTCTTCCAGGATGTTTCTATAAGGCTTGTTCCAATATCGGAAAAAGAGGTCGAGGAAATGATAGAAGAGCTAAATGTATCCATCCTATTTAGAGGATATCGAAACAGGGAACCCTTGGACAAAAAGGCGGTTGTCAAAGGACTGCTTCTTCTTCAAAACCTTATGGAAAAATATTCCGACCTCGTTACCATCGATATAAATCCTACTATAGTCTATCCAGAAGGTTATGCTATTGTTGATGCAAGAGTCATCAGGAGAAAATCTCGATAGATAGCAAATCAGGAGCCAAAGATTCTTTTCAAAATCTCCCTTTCCTTTTCAGATAAAGGATTAGGAAATCTTCCTGTAAAAAGATAAGTATACAGAAGAACCAGGGCGGTGTGCTCAAGCTTTTCAAGCATAAAGTAAGCCTTCTCAATATCGTCAGCCATGGTAATGGAACCATGTCTTTCTAGAAGAATTGCTTTATGAGAGGAAACAAAAGGTTTTATGGATTCAGCAAGATCCTCCGTCGAAGGCGTTGCGTAGGAAGCTATAGGAACGGAGCCTACAGAAACCCAAGCTTCGGGAAGGATAGAGGTATTAAAGGGAACCTTTGCCAAAGTTATGGCTGTAAGAAGGGGAGGATGGGCATGTAAGATCGCCCTTACATCAGGTCTCATACTGTAAATAAGAAGGTGCATTTTTATTTCACTGGAGGGTTTCCCATGGCCTTTCGATCCTTCTATTACATCGCCCTTTTCATTTACTACTATAAGACTTTGCTCCGTAAGAACTCCCTTACAAACCCCGGAAGGAGTGATGAGAATCCTTTCTGAATCAATCCTACAGCTCATGTTACCATCGGTTGCGGTAACAAAACCCTTTTCATAAAGCCTTTTTCCTATCTCAACAATCTTTTTCCGAAGAACCTTTTCTGAAAACTCCATAATCTTCCCCCTTCTCAATCAAGAGACTTTCTAACAATATTTGGATATCCCTTCAAGTAATCAGTAGAAAATTTTGAAGGAATTGGTAAAATCCAGGCGAATCTAATCAACCGCAAGGGGGATGCGCAATGGGATTGTTCTCCAGAGAAGTCACATCAGAAAAGGAAGGCTTACTTAGCAAAATAAAAAGAGGCCTTCAAAAGACAAGGGAGCACTTTTCGGCAAGCCTCGATAAAATCTTTAAGGGAAAAAAAAGCATAGATGAAGAACTCTTCGATGAACTTGAAGAGCTTCTCGTTACCTCCGATGTAAGTATTGATGCCACTACTTCCCTTTTAAAAAAGCTTAAAGAGAGAGTAAAGAAAGAACACCTTCAGGAACCTTCCTCACTTTATAAAATCCTTGGTGAAGAAATAGCCAGCATTGTAAATGTTGAAAGCGAGCCTTTCAATCCAAAAAAGGGAAACCCAACTGTTATAATGGTTATAGGGGTAAACGGCGTTGGAAAAACGACAACCATCGCAAAACTTGGACATCTCCTTAAAAAGGAAGGACTTAAGCCCCTTCTTGTGGCAGCTGATACCTTCAGAGCTGCTGCCATTGATCAGCTCTCTTTGTGGGCGGAAAAAACCCAGCTTCCTGTAATTAAGCAAAAACCAGGAGCTGACCCTTCCGCAGTGGTCTTTGACGCTTTAGAAGCAGCCATCTCAAGAAAACACGACGTAGTAATTATTGATACAGCAGGGAGGATGCATACTAAATCAAATCTTATGGAGGAACTCAAAAAAATAAAACGAGTAATTGCCAAAAAGATTCCCGACGCTCCCCATGAAACCCTTTTAGTTCTTGATGCCACAACAGGGCAAAATGCTATCTCCCAAGTAAAGGTATTCAAAGAAGCTATAGAGATCACAGGACTTATTCTTACAAAGCTCGATGGCACCGCTAAAGGAGGCAGTTTAATAGGAATCTGTCATGATTTTAAGATTCCTGTAAGATTTGTAGGTATAGGGGAAGGAGTAGAAGACCTTCGCCCCTTTGATCCCTTGCTCTTTTCAAGAGCCCTTCTTGAGCTAGAAGACTAACGGGTGTAACCAGGAAGCGTTATGGTTGTGCAGGATGCTCCAGGAGCACAAGACTTGGTTGTTACAGAAGGACCTTCGGAAGAAGAGGGCTTTACAAAATGATTCGTTCTACTAACAACTCTGGTCATATCCTCGCTTCCGCAATTTTTACACTTAATCTCTATCTTTTCACTGGAAGAAAGACACAAAAACTCCTGAACGTTGCCACAGTTTACGCATCTAAACTCATAAATGGGCATAGCAACATCTCCCTTAGACCATGAATAAAATAACTCTTTGTGTTCCCTTTGATAATACTTCATGTTTTAGATGCTGTCCACCTATAAGACCAGCCCATTACGATCATCTTTTATATGCAAAAAGCCTTAAGAGAGAATTCATCGAAAACACAACAAAAATCGAAGAAAGACTGAAGTCCCCCAGGAAAATTATTGGCTTTTACTGCTGGGCATTGGGTTACCTTGACAGCGGTTTTAAACAAATTGGCTGTCTTCTCCATCCCGCCCAAAGAGGTGGAAAAGACTTAAGATACCTTACAGGATATGGAGAAAAATGTTTAAGAGAAATGTGTCTACAAGGCAGGATCTTTTCTAAACTAACAGAACCTGTAAAGGTCTTCTGGCTTGAAATCACAAAAGGGCTTAATTCCTTCTATTTTTCAAGTGAAAGGGCAAATCCTATCTTTCATATTCTTCTTTGGGGAGAAAAGATACTTTCAGGTCTTTATAGCTACAGTAAGCAAAAGGAGTGGAATGCTACAGAACTTCTCTGGCGTCTAAACTTTCTAATGGCACTAAATCCAAGGGCATGGAGGCTACCTGTAGAGCTTCTCATGGAAATCTCTAAAGATTATGAAAATATAAACTGGCATAGCTTTTTCCAGGAAACAGCTAAAGAGATAAATTCATGGAAACTAGAAGGACATGGCTCTTATGCCCATCTTTTGGATGTTTCAAACTCCCTAAAAGACTTCTTGCGATTTTTCCTTAGAATTCTTAAAACTAACTTGCAAGATGCTATAAAGCTAGAAAAAAAGCTTAGAAAGTTTTTGGAGGAAAACCATAGAAAGTTTTGTCATTAAAACCTTTGGTTGTAAGGTAAATCAGTGTGAATCCGCTTTTATTTCAGAACTTCTTAAAAAAGCTGGCTATAAACCTGCCCTGAATCCAAGGGATGCTCAAATATACATTGTCCATGGATGTGCTGTAACAACAAGAGCTTCTTACGAAACAAGGCAGGCACTATATCAATTCCATCGGCTAAATCCTAACGCTAAAGCCTATGTCCTTATGGGCTGTGGAGCAAACTATGAAGGCATAAAAATTGCCGAAAAAAAACTTGTCACCCATGTGTTAGGAAATGAAGAAAAGTTTGACCTGTTGGAGGCTTTAAACACTTCATCCACCTTGGAAAACCCACTTATACTTTTGAAAGATCCTAGAACTTATTCAAACATAAAACCCCTAAGCTTCAGTAGCATGATAGAAGAAAGATCCAGGGCTTTTTTAAAAATCCAGGACGGCTGTAACGCCTTCTGTTCTTACTGCATTGTGCCCTACATAAGGGGAAAAAGTAGAAGCTTAGAACCACAGCTGGTTTCTAAAAAAATGGCGGAAATAGTCTCTTCAGGCTTTAACGAGGTTGTCCTTACGGGCATACATCTCGGCCAGTGGGGACAAGACCTTTTGCCTTCCTCAAATCTTCTTGAGCTCTTGAAATTCCTCGAGAACTCCAAAACTCTTCCTCCAAAACTTCGCTTAACTTCTATTGAACCAAAAGAGTGTTCAGAAGAACTTTTAAAGTTTCTAAGCACAAAGAAATGGTTTTGTCATCATTTCCACATACCCTTACAAAGCGGAGATGATTCTATCCTTAAAGCTATGGAAAGAAATTACACCGCTAAGGACTACTCCGATGTAGTAAACTCCGTAAGATCTCTCTTTCCAAATTCTGCCATAGGGGCTGACGTAATTGTAGGATTCCCTCAGGAAACTGAAAAAAACTTTGAAAACACTTACAAACTTATAGAACTCCTTCCTATCACCTACCTTCATGTCTTTCCCTACTCTCCAAGACCTGGAACAAAAGCCTCTTTATATAAAAACACTGTAACCAAGTCCCAGAAGAAAAGAATGGTATCTATCCTAAGAGAGCTAGGCTTCAAGAAGAAGCTCACCTTTATGTCATCCCAGGTTAATAAAATCCTTGAAGTAGTGCTTGAAAAACCCACCCAGGAAGGTTACTGGCTCTCCACCTCAAGTAATTACCTTCCAGCTATGGTTTATGCGCCTAAAGAAGACAAAGGTGCTCTCGTCAGGGCAAGAATAACCCACTTGGATAAAGAAAAAATGGTGCTTTTTGGGATAAAAGCATAGGCTTTCCGTTGCCTTAAAAAACATTTTCGATTAAATCTTTGGATACCAAAAACACAAGGGAAGGATTTGAAGATGTATGCTAAAATGCTTGTTTTAAGATTTCCTCCAGAGATAGTTGATAAGCCAATTATCATTAATCTCGTCAAAAGCTATAATTTAACATTTAATATCCTCAAAGCTCAGATATCTCCTCGGAAGGAGGGCTTGATGATTCTGGAGCTTAGGGGAAACAAGGTAGATTATGACAAGGGCATAGAGTATTTAAAACGCTTAGGGGTTAGAGTGGAACCTATAACTCAAAGCATCCAGAAAGATGAAGAAAAATGTATCCATTGTGGAATATGCACAGCTGTTTGTCCTACGGGAGCACTTGCTATATCGAGACCATCCATGATGGTTAACTTTGACTCAGAAAAATGTAGCGGTTGTGAATGGTGCGTAAAAACCTGCCCCGTTGACGCCATGATCGTAACTTTCGAAAAAGACATTGAAGAAGTTCCAGAGTTTCAATGGTAAAAAAGACCACTGTTGTTGCCATAAGTGGGGGCGTCGATAGCCTTAAAGCATCTCTTTTGCTTAAAGAAAGGGGATATGATGTAACAGGCCTTTACATGATAATGTCCCCATCGAACGGGGGCATACAACTTAAAAGGGTTTTAAGGCTTGGAAAATTCTTTCATATTCCCATTGTAATTGTTGACATCAGAAAGGAATTCCAGGAAAAGGTTATAACCCCTTTTATCGAGGCTTATAAGAAGGGTGTTACGCCAAATCCCTGCGTAATATGTAACCCTGAGATAAAGTTCTTTTATCTTCATCTGATATCCAAAAAGCTCGCCCCAGAAGCTATTATAGCCACAGGACACTATGCCAGAGTTGTAAAACCTGAAGAAAACCCTTATGGAAGATACGGCATAAAAAGGCATAAAGACCCCTCAAAGGATCAATCCTATTTCCTCTACGGGCTTTCTCAGGAAGTCTTAAGCTCTTTGGAATTTCCCCTTGAGGCACAAACCAAGAAGGAAGTAATCGAATGGGCAAAATCCCTAGGAATAGAGTCTCTGCTGTCCATAGAAAGCCAGGAGGTATGCTTTATTCCTTCCAATGATTACCCTGGTTTCATTGAAGCCAATACTAAAATAGCGCCTGGTCCCATTATGGATAGAGAAGGCAACCTGTTAGGATGGCATAAAGGTATTCATCGCTACACCATAGGTCAAAGGCGAGGGATAGGGATTCCATCAAATGCCCCTTACTATGTAGTGAAAATAGATGCTCAAAAAAATACCCTTTATGTAGGAAGGCGAGAAGAACTCTACTCCAGGAGATGTTTTGTAAGCAATGTAAAGTGGCTTTCTATTGAAAAGCCAACCAAACCACTAAGAGTGGAAGTAAAAATCAGAAACCAGCACATTCCCGCTTCTGCAACTGTAGAAGCTGTAGAAGATGAAAAAGCTTACATTTGCTTCGATGAGCCCCAGATAGCTATAACGCCTGGACAGTCCGCAGTATTTTACGAAAAGGACTTACTTCTTGGTGGAGGAATAATAGAAAGAGCTGAGGAGGCAGATTAAAAATGCTTGAGATTTCAAATCCATCAGAATGGACAAGAGAAGACCTTAAGAAATACTGGCTCCAATGGATAGATACCTTAGAAAACACACCCGTCCGTTACGAAGAAAAGGAGATCATTTTGCCCAAGAAAAGAATCATCTTACAGGCTGAATCAAATGTGGAGGCAAAGTATATCTTTCAGCACTGGAACAGCTTTAACGCCAACGAGAAAATCAAAAAATGGAAAAGGCTCATGGACATAACTGTAAGCGAAATGAGCAATGTATTGCTCTTTTGCGTCCAATGTGGAGAGTGCTGTAAAAAGGGAAGCCCTGTTTTATATTTGGAAGACCTAGAACTCTTAAGGCTTGAAAGAATTCCTTGGAGCAAAGTCTTTACTATAAGAAAGGGAGAGCCAGTTACAAAACCTGAAGATGGTCGGGTTTCTTATCTTATTGATGAAAGAATCAAAATCAAAGAAAAACCCGGCTCAAAGGAATGTGTATTTTGGGACAGCACAACCTATCTTTGCACAATCTATGAAGACAGGCCTCTTCAGTGTAGAGCTCAAGCCTGCTGGGATATGAAATCTTACGAAGAATTAAAAGACCAACCATATCTTACAAGAAGAGACCTCTTCTCCCATATAGAAGTTTTGTGGGATCTAATCGCCGAACACAATAGAAGATGTAGCTTTGAAACTCTAAATAGCCTAGTAAGAAAGCTAGAAACCTCCGTTGCGAGCGAAAGCGTGGCAACCTCCGTTGCGAGCCCTCAAGGAGGACATGACAATCCCGTTGAAGTTTCCTCAAAAATAATAGAACTTGTAAGCTATGAAGAACACTTTAGGACTTTCGTGGCAGAACAGCTAAACATCCCGGAGATTATTCTTGATCTGGTCTTTGGAAGACCCTTAAAAGCCCTTTTAGAGATCTTTGGGCTGGAAATATATATTGAAGGTGACACTAAGTATCTAAGAAGAAAAGCTGGGGATTAGGGAACTCCCTAACCCCAGCAGTTTTTAATATTCATTTGGAAGATGAGAGAGTTGTTCAAAGGTAAAAACAGGACCATCCTTGCAGACGTATTCTGTTCCAATATTACACCTTCCGCACATGCCTATCCCGCATTTCATCCTCATCTCAAGGCTAGTTATGATTCTATCTGGAGGAAATCCAAGTTCTTTGAGTATAGGAAGAGTAAATTTGATCATAATAGGAGGACCGCAAACTATAGCATAGGCATTTTCAGAGCTTGGAGCTTTTTCCTTAGTTATAGCTGGAACAAAGCCTATATTATACTTCCAGTTTGGATCGTTTGTTGCATCAACAGTAAGATGAAGAGTGAGGTCATCCCTTTTTTCCCATTCAAAAAGCTCGTTCTTATAAAGAAGAAGCCCTGGATTTCTGGCTCCGTATATAACAGTAATGTTTCCAAATTTTGGCCTATTTGCAGGATCAAGCATATAGACTATTGAAGATCTTAGAGTGGTAAAGGCAAAACCTCCACCAATTATAACCACATTACTACCTTCTAGCTTATCCCAGGGATACCAATTACCCAAAGGACCTCTAACCCCCATGATGTCTCCGGGCTTCATGTTATGAAGATATGTAGTAACCTTGCCAACTTTGTTAACGGTGAACTTCAAAAAACCCTTCTCCGTTGGAGAACTAGCAATCCCTATAGGGATCTCGCCCTGTCCTGCAATAGAAAGCTCTGCAAATTGACCGGGCAGGTAATTAAAGGAGGCTTCATCTTCAGGATTAATAAACTTAAGATGAAAGGTTCTTAAGTTGCGATCCTCCGTTTCAACAATTATTTCATCAATTATTACAGGATATGGTTTATACGGATTCTTCACCACTTTCCTCCGTTTTACAAGCTAATTTTTATACCACACACTGGCAACGTGACACCATGATCCTCATGACATCACGAATGTCTATGTTTACAGGACAAAACTGAACACAACGGCCACAACCAACACAGGCAACCCCATTACCATACTTGTCAACGAAATATTTAAGCTTGTGCATAAATCGCTGTCGAACCCTTTGAAGCTTCTGAGCCCTTGGATTATGTCCCGAACCATGAAGCGTAAACAAAGGAAACATGCAGGAATCCCAGAGTCTTAACCTACAGCCCCTGTCCTTATAAGTTTCATCCTGAATGTCGAAACACCAGCAAGTTGGACACAGGAACGTGCAAGTTCCACAATTTATACAACTAAACTGAACATCCTCCCAAAAGTCAGCATTAAATAAATCAAGCATAGGACGGTTTTTAACAGCTGTATAATCCCAAAGGACTGGCACAGACTTTTCCACTTTGGAAATAAAATCATTAAAAAGTTTTGCCTCTTCCTTAGAAAGGGAAATAGCTCCAAAGGGTTCTTTCCTTAAAAGCTCCTTCCCCCTCTCTGTAACAAACTTTATGAGATAACGACCCTCAAAATTTACCACAATCACATCAAGTCCCTTGGTATCAAAGGGACCTGAACCAGTAGAGGTGCAAAAACAGGTAGAACAGGGTGCACTACATCCATAGCCAATAAATATCGTATTCTGATACCTTCTGACCCACCAGGGATCCTTATACTGGGGAGTATCAAAGTTTATATTCATCAGCTTCATCGCATAGGCATCGCAGGGACGAATACCAACAACAATCCTTGGACCGTAATCCTTTTCCACTTCCCGAAGAATACCCCGCATTGGATCGCCCTTTGCAAGGGAAAACTCAAACATCTTCTCAGAATGAGGATGAAATAGACCCTTAGGAGAAAGCCGAGTATTTACATAATCCCAGTCTATGTCTTTGGGATCATTGAGCTTTTTAAACTCATGGTAGTTGCCTGTCCAAACAGGGCCGTAAATCTGATAATCTTTTTGAAACTTCCGAAGCCAATTACACAAACCCTCTTTTGTCAATTTTAACCAGCTCATCTACAAATCCTCGTCTATTTAATAAAATCTTGTGGATCATCAGGACGATACGTATCAAGGGGCGGTCTTTCCCCTAACTTAACCCCTGCCTCATAGCCATATAGTTCCTTGATGTCCTTTTCCAGCTTCTTGGTAAATTTTCTTACTTTGATACCTACAGGGCAAGCCCTTTCACAGGAACCACAATCGGTGCATCGGCCAGCCAAATGAAAGGCTCTTAAAAAGTGAAAAGTCAAAGTATCAGTTGGATCAATTGTTTTTCCTAACCACTGAGGCTTTGATTCATCAACAAAACATTGAGGACAATAACAGAAGGGACAGGCGTTTCTACAGGCATAACAGCGAATACAGGGCTCAACAAGCTTTTTAAAGTAATTCCAGCGTTCTTCGTGGGTCATGCCCTCAATGTGACGAATGTCTTCGTATCTGTCAACCTCCTGCTCAGGAAGGGGCTCCCCAACTAACTCATCATAAATCACAGGGTTTCTGTGAACACAAATAGCACAATTTTCCTGAAGAAGATCCTCTCTTTTCATCTCCAAGGAGAAACCCCTTCCAGAAACAAGAACCACTCCATCTCTTTCCTGAACATCCAAAATATCTTTGAATTTTGAAGCTTCCCAAAGCTTTCTCCTATCAATCATCCCTTTGCAGGGAACGCCAATTATGTAAAGTTGCTCCTTTGAGATTTGATTCTCCGCCATCAAAACCACAATAGACCTGCTATCGCAACCCTTTGCCACTATAGCAACCTTGTCCTGCCTTTTGGGAAGATAATTTGCTAAATTGACACCACAAAAACTATCCCAGTAAAGATGACCAACCTCATCAACACTACGAATAAAACAGGGCTGATTGTTAGCAGGGATCGTCCCTTTACGGAAACCTATTACACCTTCTACAACTTTATCTTGAAGAAGTCTTGTAGCAATCTCTTTGATTTTTTCAGTATACTCAAACATTTACTGCACCTCGGCCTCTTTTTTTACGAGATAACGAGCTGGTCCTACCCTCTTAACTGACTCAACCACTTCCTCAGCTACCTTTGCAAATTTGGTAGCCTCCGCTGAAGAAATCCAGGAAAAATGTATTCTTTCTGGCTCTATTCCTAGATATTCCAAAAAATTCTTAAGAAGAGCAAACTTTCTTCTGGCGTAATAATTGCCTTCTATATAGTGGCAATCGCCAGGATGACAACCTGAGACCCAGACTCCATCAGCCCCTCTTCTAAGAGATGCCAGAATAAACTTTGGACTTACTCGCCCAGAACAAGGCACCCTAATGATCCTTATATTTGGGGGTTGTTTGAAGCGACTTACGCCAGCAAGGTCAGCCGCTCCATAGGAACACCAGTTACATAGAAAGGCAATTATTTTAGGTTCCCAATCGGCCATACATAAACTCCTTCTTTTAACCGTGATCGCCCACAAAGAGCGATCACGCAATAAGTTATGCAGCTTCAATCATTGCATAAATCTGTCCATCGTCAAATCCCATAAGTCTTATTGCTCCAGATCTACAGGAAGCAACACAAAGGCCACAACCTTTACAAAGAGCTGAGTTAATTTCTGCTCTGTTTTTATCGTTAAATCTCGGTGCAGAATAAGGACAAATATTTACACAGGTTCCACAGCTACTACAAATAAGCTGATCTACCTGAGCCACAGTTCCGCTAAATTTCATTGTCTTTTTGGAAAGAATAGTAACAGCCCTTGCCGCAGCTGCTTTGGCTTGAGCAATACTTTCATCAATGGATTTAGGATAGTGAGCAAGACCACACAAGAAAACTCCATCGGTTGCAAAATCAACAGGTCTTAACTTCACATGAGCCTCTACAAAGAAACCGTCCTCATTAAGGGGCACCTTAAAGTTTTGAGCAATTTCAGAATGGTCATGGGGAACAATGGCAGAAGCCAAGGCAACCAGATCAGCTTCTATGAGCAATGGAAGCTTTAAAATGTGATCTATAACCTCAACCTTTATAACGCCATTTTCAACGGTGACCCTTGGCTTATTCTCAAGATCAAATCTTATGAAGATAATCCCCTCTTTTCTTGCCTCAAGATAGAGCTCTTCTTTAAGACCATAGCTTCTCATGTCTCTGTAAAGCACATAGATACTGCTTGAGGGATTAAGGCGCTTGAGTTTAAGGGCACTAGCAAGGGTATGGGTACAGCAGATCCTGCTACAATAAGGCCTTCCTGGTTCTCTAGAACCAACACACTGGATAAATACAGCACTGTTAATCTGCTGAATTCTTGGATCATTAGCTTTAAAGAGTTCGTCAAGTTCAAGGTGGGTAACGATTCTGGGATCTGAACCGTAGCTATATTCTGTAGGCTTATACTCCTTAGCTCCTACAGCAAGAATTGCAACACCATGGTCAACACCAAACTCGCCCGAGCTGTTTCTAAGAAAAGTCTTAAAGTTACCAACAAACCCTTCAACTTTTGTAATCTCCGTAGAAAGGTGAACATTTATCTTAGGATGAGTCATAACTGACTCAATGAGATAATTGAGATAATCAGAAATAGATTCACCTTTCCATGTCTCGTAAAGATGTAAAGCATTACCGCCCAATTTATCGGTTTTTTCTACTAAATGAACAATGTAGCCCTGATCCGCTAGGGTCAAAGCAGCAGTCATTCCAGAAACACCACCACCTACAACAAGAACATCCTGATGAATAGAAAGCTCAGGTTCAGTTAGAGGCTGAAGCATAGCGGCTTTCAAAACAGCCATACGAACAAGGTCTTTTGCCTTTTCTGTAGCTGCCTGGGGATCAGTGTGTATCCAGGAATCCTGATTTCTTATATTAGCCATCTCGAAAAGATACTTGTTAAGCCCGGCATCTTCTAAGGTTTCCTGAAAGAGGGCTTCATGAGTTCTTGGCGTGCAGGCAGCAACAACAATGCGATTCAGTCTGTGTTCACGAATTGCCTGTTTCATGAGTTCCTGGGTATCCTGAGAACAGGTATAGAGGTTATTAGAAACATACTCGACAAAGGGAAGCTCCTTAGCATAATTCTTTACGGCTTCTATATCAACCATGCCAGCAATATTAATACCGCAGTGGCAAACAAAAACCCCTATCCTGGGTGGCTCATTAAATACATTAATCTGAGGTGGCTTAGCCTTTTCTCTTACAAGGGTTCCCCTAGCAGGACTTAGAAGGACGCTAGCTTCCGAAGCTGCAGCACTTGCCTCCATAACAGATTGAGGAATGTCCTTCGGACTCTGGAAAGCACCACAGACGTAAATACCCTTTCTATTGGTTTCCACAGGACTAAAGGGATTACTTGAGCAAAAACCGTATTTATCAAGGGTGATGCCCAATTTAAAAGCAAGTTCTTGAACATCTTTAGAAATCTCAAGACCTACCGAAAGAATAACCATATCAAAAACTTCCTGAACAAGCTCGCCATCTTCGTTCACATAGGAAAGCTGAAGATCCTGAGAACCTGGCAAGATATCAACACTATGAACCCTTGATCTTATAAACCTAACTCCGTGTTCTTCCTGGGCTCTTATGTAGAAACGCTCAAAATCCTTTCCGTGAGTTCTCATATCCATAAAGAAGATAGCTGTATCAAGCTCCTGTGAAGCATGTTCCTTTGCAATAACAGCTTGCTTTATGGCATACATACAACACACAGCGGAACAATAGGGATGATCGCAGTGGTTAATGTCTCTTGAGCCTATGCACTGAAGCCATGCAATTTTTCTAGGCTCTTTGTGGTCTAAAGGTCTCACAAGATGCCCCATGGTGGGACCAGAAGCAGAAAGAATCCTTTCAAATTCTATAGCAGTAAGCACATTTGGATGCTTGGCATAGGCATAAGTTTCATATACGGAAGGATTAAAGGGCTTAAAACCAGGAGAAAGTATAACCGATCCAACCTCAATAGTTCTTTCAACAGGCTTATCATCGTGTTTTACTGCATTAGCAAGGCAGGCTTCCACACATTGATAGCACTCGGAACAGACACCACAACTTAAGCATCTTTGAGCTTCTTTTATTACTTGTTCTTTTGTGTAACCAAGTTGGACTTCCTTGAAACTACCCCGCCTTTCTTCAAGACTAAGCCTTGGCATCCGCTCCCTTGGAATACGGTCATATCCCTCGGTGGACATATTTTGAACGCACTGAAACTCCTCTTCCCTACCCTCTTTGAGGTCTTCACCTTTTAGATATCTATCTATGGATATCGCCGCCCTTTTTCCAGCAGCTATTGCCTCAACAACAGTTTTCGGCCCAGTTACAGCATCACCACCTGCAAAGATATCGGGAACTGTAGATTGTAAAGTAAGAGGATCAACTTCTATTGTCTTCCACCTGGTAAGTTCACAACCTTCAGGAAGACAAGTCCAATCTGTTTCTTGACCAATAGCAGAAACAACAGCATCTACCTCTATGATAAATTCAGAGCCAGGCACTGGCTGAGGTCTTCTTCTTCCACTTTCATCGGGCTCTCCAAGCGCCATCTTTATGCATTCAAGAGCTTTGACTCTGCCGTTTTCTCCAATAATCCTTACAGGAGCAGTAAGGGTGATGATTTCTATACCTTCCTCATGACATTCCTCAATTTCTTCTTCATTGGCTGGCATTTCCTCAAGGCTTCTTCGGTAAACTATAAAGGGCTTTTCAACACCAAGCCTCCAAGCGCTTCTTACCACATCCATAGCAACATTTCCGCCACCGATAACCGCAACTCGATTTCCAAGCTTAGGAGCCTTGCCCAAGTTGATATCTCTTAGAAGCTCAACACCGGAATAGACCCCCTCCAGATCTTCCCCTTCAATACCAAGTTTTTTCGAAACATGAGCTCCAACGGCAATGAAGAAGGCTTTGTATCCTTCCTTCCTAAGATCATCAATAGTGATATCCTTTCCAACCTCAACACCTGTCCTAAATTCAACCCCCATCTGCCTTATGACATCTATCTCAGCTTCTATTACATCTTTGGGAAGCCTATAAGATGGAATACCAACCGTGAGCATACCGCCAAGAACAGGAAGCTTCTCAAAAACCGTTACCTTGTAGCCTTCCTGAGCAAGGTAATAGGCACAGGTAAGTCCCGCAGGACCAGAACCTATAATGGCTACCTTTTCATCCCTTTGAGCTTTAATTTCAGGGATGTATCTATCCTCAGCCTTTAAATCCAGATCAGCTATGAAACGCTTTATGAACATTATAGCAAGAGGCTCATCTACCTTTCCTCTTGTGCAGGAAGCTTCACAGGGATGATGACAAACTCTACCACATATTGCTGGGAAGGGATTTTCCTGCTTTATGAGCTTAAGAGCTTCCTTGAATCTTCCTTCAGCAGCAAGAGCAACAAAACCCTGGACAGATATATGGGTAGGACAAGCCACCTTACAAGGAGATGTTCCAAGCTTTTCTATAACGAAAGCACCAGGAACAGCCTGGGGATACCTTCTGTAAGCTGCCCTCCTCTGAGCAAGCCCTTCATCATATTCGCTAGGCCTCTTAATGGGACAAACATTTGAACATTCACCACAACCTGTGCATTTTTCTGGATCAATAAACCTTGGCTTCTGAAGAACTTTTACCTTAAAGTTCCCAGCCTCACCCTCTATGGACTGGACTTCTGCCAAGGTGATAAGTTCTATGTTGAGATGCCTTCCAAGCTCTACGAGCTTGGGAGACATAATTCACATTGCACAGTCGTTGGTGGGGAAGGTTTTATCAAGCTGAGACATTACTCCACCAATACAGGGCTCTTTCTCCACCAGATAAACATAATAACCAGATTCAGCAAGATCCAAGGCAGCTTGCATTCCCGCTATTCCACCACCAACAACCATAACTGAGCCATTTATAGCCTTATCCATTAAAAGCGACCTCCCTAAGCTCAAGTTCTTTCGTTCACAATTATTATCAAACCTAATCCTTCCTCATATAAAATTCAGCCTTCTATTAGTCAAGTTTATTTAGATTCATTCAGCTTTTGATACAAGTAAACTCTTGAAAAATAAAATCAAAATTAAACTTGCATTACCCTGCTAAAAGTCTTAATTTTAAAAAGCCAAGACATTAAATCTTAAGGAGTCTATCAATGCTTGTAATTGAAGACCTTAAAGTAGAGCTTGCAGGGAAGGTAATCCTTAAGCACATAGATTTAGAGATAAAACCCGGTGAAGTTCACGTGCTTTTTGGTCCAAATGGGTCTGGCAAAACTTCCCTTCTTATGACCATTATGGGTTATCCCCAATACAAGGTGCTTAGCGGAAAAATATTTTTTAAGGGTGTGGACATTACTAACCTTCCCATAAATGAAAGGGCAAAGCTGGGGATAGGGATGTCCTTCCAAAAGCCTCCAACAATAAGGGGGCTTAAGACCAGGCAAATGATTAAAATCTGTGCTGGCGGTAGAGACATAGATATTGAAGGTCTTGCAAAAAGCCTTAAATTCAGCGATTTTCTAGAAAGAGATGTAAATGATGGCTTCTCTGGCGGAGAAATAAAAAGATGTGAGCTACTACAGCTTCTTGCTCAAGATCCGGATCTAATGCTTTTTGATGAGCCAGAGTCAGGTGTTGATCTAGAAAACATGGAACTTATAGGAAAAATGATAGCTACTGCTCTAGGTCAGTCAGTTGTTCCAAAATCTGACAAAACCCTTATTCAGCAAAAAAGAGAAAGAAAAAAAATGGGGCTTATAATAACCCATACGGGTCACATTTTAGACTATGTTTCTGCCACTAAAGGCCAGGTGCTTTTTGATGGCGTTATGAGTTGTGCCGAGAATCCAAGGGAAATCTTAAAATGTATAAGCCAGATGGGATATGAGGAATGTATACGATGCATAATAGGGAACAATTTAGGGAAAGAGCATTAAAAGCTATTAACAAAAAGGCACTTTATGGTGAGGATATAGACCTTAATCAATTCGACAAGTGGGTGGAACCGCCTTCTCCTGTGGATCTATGTTCTCTTCCTGAAATTGAAAGAGAAATCCTTGCTATGGCAGGTATCGATGTAACGGAGAAAGAAAGAGGTGGAACCTTTTTCCAAAAAAATACCGGCGTTGCCCACTGTAGCGTAAAAATCGAAGGTGTTGAAGTAATACCCCTCAAAAAGGCTTTGGAAGAATGTGATTGGATATGGGATTATTATTGGAAGGCTGTTCAAGTAGACACCGATAAATACACAGCCTCTGCAGAGCTTGATCTCCATGACGGATATGTGATAAGAGCCCTTCCAGGCACTTCAACGATATATCCTATCCAAGCCTGTATGTTTATAGACCACGACAATCTTCAGCAAAATGTTCATAACATCATTATAGCAGAGGAAAATTCAGAGCTTCACATTATAACAGGTTGTGCTACCTCTTCTCGCACCAAAAGGGGTCTCCACGTGGGAATATCTGAATTCTTTGTCAAGAAGAATGCAAAGCTTTCGTTCACCATGATCCATAATTGGGCAGAAAGCATGTATGTAAGGCCAAGGTCTGGCGCTATAGTAGAAGAAGGAGGGCTTCTCTTAAATAACTACGTCTGTATGAAACCCCTTTACTCACTCCAGATGTATCCCACAACCCATCTTGTTGGTCCAGGAGCTATTGCAAGATTTTACAGCATTCTTGTTGGAACTCCAGGAGCAGTCTTTGACGTTGGTGGAAGAATCTTTCTAAACCATCCAGGTAATAGAGCTGAAATCGTCTCAAGGGCAATCAGCAACGGAGGTAAAATTATAGCAAGAGGACATCTCATCGGAAATGCTCCGGAAATAAAAGCACACCTTGAATGTAGAGGTCTTATCTTAAAGGGAGGAACTATCCACGCCATCCCGGAACTGGAAGGTCATGTTGACGGTGTTGAAATGTCTCATGAAGCAGCTGTAGGAAAAATCGCCCAAGACGAGATATTTTATTTGATGGCAAGAGGACTTCCTGAGGATGAAGCAGTTTCAACCATAGTAAGAGGCTTTCTAAATGTTGATATACCTGGCCTTCCTCCCCAACTAAAGGCCGAGATAGATAGAGCTATTGAAGAAAGCAATAAAGACGTAATGTAGCAAGATTAAGGAGCAGGTTTTTGCCTGCTCCTCAAAAATATTTCTTGACATTGCCAGTATAAATCCTTAGCTTAGGTAAACAAGCTTCTCGGAAATACAGGCTTCGGTTTAAGTCAAAGGATTCTTTGCCAAACGATGGCCTGGGGTTAAGAAGCACAGAAAAATTTTTTAAGGAGGCCACCGTTATGGCAACAAAAGGAACAGTTAAGTGGTTTGACGAAAAGAAAGGATTTGGCTTTATCCAGCAGAAAAATGGTCCAGATGTTTTCGTGCATTACTCTGCCATTCAAGGAAATGGCTTTAAGTCTTTATCCGATGGCGAAAAGGTAACCTTTGATATCCAGCAAGGTAAAAAAGGTCCTATAGCGGTTAATGTAAGAAGAGAATAACAAGTCTAACTTTAGAGGCGATAGCAAAGAGCTATCGCCTTTTTAAACCTTCTCCTTTAAACTCTATAGACAAACAAGCCTAAATTTAATTAATATCCCTTCCAAAAAACTCGCTAGATACAGGGAGAAAGATATGAAAAAGTTTTGTCTTTTCTTTCTTTGTCTATGGCTTGTTGGGTCTTCAAAGCTTTATGGAGAAGAAAAGGTCATGACTCTAAAGGATGCCATAGATGAAGCCCTTAAAAACAACAGTCTCATAAAGGAAGCCATAGAAAAAGAAAAGGCAGCTCTTTCCGAAAGTAAAAGCGCTCAGGCTGATCTTTTCCCTAAGGTTCACTTAAATTACAATTATTCCCGTCTTAAAGAAACCCCTTATGCCATCTTTGGCATAAACAGAGTTGATATAGGACCAAAGAATAATTTTTACTGGGATGTCACCGTAAGCCAGCCTCTTTTTACAGGCTTTGCCTTAGAGACCAAGAAAAAGATTGCAGAGCTCGGATTTTTCGCAAAATCCACAGAAAAGGAAAGAGTAACAATAGATGTTGTAAAACAGGTAAAGGTTGCCTACTTTAGGGTTCTTCTAGCCAAAAGGTTCGTTGAAGTAGCAAAAGAACAGGAAGCTCAACTTAAAGCCCATATGGAAGATGCTCAAAAATTTTACGACCAAGGGCTTATACCTCAAAATGATCTTCTAAAATCTCAGGTAGCCTATGCAAGGGCTATTCAAGAAAGGGTTTCTGCAGAAAGCAATCTGGAAGTAGCAATTTCTGCCTTCAACACACTTTTAAGGCGCCCTATAGAGGATAAGCCAAACTTTGAAGACATCTCAACCTTTAAGCCAACATCCTATGAACTTTCTTCACTCATGAAAGAAGCTATCCAAAATAGACCTGAAATGAAAGAACTTAGCATCGCCCTTGAACAGGCTCGGCTTGGCGAAAGACTTGCCAAAAGTGGTTACTATCCCAAGGTTTATCTTGTTGGTCAATACAAACAGCAAGGAGAAAATATAAGAGCCACAGAAAACGACTTTCAAAATAGTCACAACGCAAGCGTCTCCATTCAGATTACATGGCCTATCTTTGAGTCCGGCAAAACCACCCACGAGTTAGCAAAGGCAACTCACGAAAGACTTGCCCTTTCGGAAAAGATAAAGGCTATAGAAGATTCCATTATGCTTGAAGTAAAAGACGCCTACGAGAAATTAAAAGTTTCAGAAAAAAACATCAAAACAGCAGAAATTGCCCTTGAACAGGCTAAAGAAAATTATCGAATTACTAATTTACAGTATCAGCAACAGATGACCACCTCAACAGAAGTGCTTGACGCAAGGACTTATCTTACCCAAGCCCAGGTAAATTACTATAATGCCCTTTATGGCTACTACATAGCCAAAGCAGAGCTTGAAAGAGCTATCGGGAAAAAGCAAGTGGAGGAATAAGATTAAAGCCTAGCCAGGATATCTCCCAGCACCTTACTTGCCCTATCATGAAAAAGTAAGGTTGCAATATGATCCCAAGGAGTTGAGGTATTGTTTATAAAGATTAACTTCGCTCCCTTATCGTAGGAAACTCTAGGAACAGAAGCGGCAGGCTCTACCTGAAGAGAAGTGCCTATCACGAACATAACATCTGCCTTTCTAGCTACATCAAAGGCAAGAGCAAGTTCTTCTCTTGGCATAGCCTCACCAAACATTACAATGCGAGGCTTTACGATACCACCACAATCTAAGCAACTAATATCAAGAGCTTCGTAACCAAGCATCTCTTTGACTTCTTCTATAGTGTAAAGTTTTCCACACCTAAGGCAGGAAGCACTTCTATTATTACCATGAAGCTCTATAACATTTTTATTTCCTGCCATCTGATGAAGACCATCAATATTTTGAGTTATCACCCATTTGAGCTTTCCCATCTCCTCAAGCTTCACCAGCGCAAGGTGCGCTTCATTAGGTTTAGCTACAAGGAGCTGATCAATAAGCTCTTTTCTCATCTTCCAGAAATCTTTTCTGGCTTCCTCACTGGATAAAAATTCCTGGTAAGTCACAATTCTAAATCTCTGCCAGAGTCCACCAGGACTTCTAAAATCACTTAAACCCGACTCTGTAGATATCCCAGCTCCCGTAAAAGCAACCAAATAATTAGATTCTCTGACAAACTTTGCTGCTTCCTGTATTTTAAATTCGTAGTCCATTTTCCCTTCCCCATACAGGAAACAACAAGGGCACAATCCCTTTGGATTATGCCCCCGAAAAACTAAGAAACCGCCTTCTTTATTGGTTTTACAACCAAACCGGAACGAATACATCTCGTGCAAGCCTTAACCCTTACAATCCTCCCCTCAGGGGTCATGTGTTTTACCGATTGAAGATTAGGAAGCCATCTCCTCTTTGTCCTGTTATTGGCATGGCTTACATTATGACCCGTCTGGGGACCCTTTCCACAAAAGTCACATTTTTGGCTCATTTCCGAAAAACTCCTTCCTTTGTATAAAATATCCCTTTGCTACTAAATCAAAGGCATGCATTTAGCATAACTAAAAAACTATGGCAAGTTTTTCGCGTATACCGGAAAATCTTTCCCCGCCTTCCGCTCTAGAAATCAAAACTCACCTTGTTTTTTTACTATTGGTCTCTAATTTGCGTAATTAACTTTTCAAACTATACAAGATAAGGAGGAACAAAATGGAAGTAACCTTAAACAATGCGGGAAATTACAGCATTGAAAATCTAAAGCTAAAACGTAAAAAGTTTGATAATGACAGATTGTTTTCTAAAATCGACTTAAACACTGATGGATCTGTCAATAAAGATGAGCTTTCCTCCTTCCTTGAACATGTATTTAAAATTACAGGAGAAACCATTGAGGTTAACGAAGTTTTTTCAACCTACGATTCAAATGGAGATAATCTACTAAGTAAAGACGAGTTTGCTAAGCTCGTTGAAGAAAAAAACATTTTACCTAACACTAACTCTGCTCTGTCTGAGAACGAAGTCGAGGAAATGGCCAGTTTAATAATAGGTCAACTAAGTAGTGACAACTCAGCTAATCCTATGCTCTTTAATTTGTTCTCTACACTGAAGACTCAGCAAAAAAGTGAACCTTCCCTAAACCTTAAGGCATAATAAACCAACCGAAGAAGGAGAAGCTGGATTGCTTCCTTCCATCAACTACCCTTCAAGTTTTTTCAAGCTAGTTTATTTTTTCCAGAAGACCTGGCTTTATTGTTGATTTGCCCCACCTATCTGAAAATAATTATGGTGATGCACGAAACCAAGTAGGATGGTGAAAAGATGGGAAGATATACTGGCATCAATCACCTAGCCATGGCTACAAAAAACATGGACGAAACTATAAAGTTCTGGCGAGATCTTCTGGGAATGCGCCTTATCCTTGGCCTTGGAAAGCCAGGTTATCGCCATTACTTTTTTGAAATCTCAGAAAACGATATGATTGCTTTCTTCGAATGGCCCGAAGTAGAATCTATTGAGCCAAAAGATCATGGTTATCCCGTAAGGGGTCCCTTCGTCTTCGACCACGTATCCATCGGAGTCTCCAATAAAGATGAACTTTGGAGAATAAAAAACCTTCTTGAGGCTTCTGGATACTGGGTCTCAGAGATTATAGACCACGGCTTCATCTGGTCTCTTTATTCTTTCGATCCTAACGGAATAGCCATAGAGTTTAGCTGGAGCGTAGAAGATTATAATCCCCATAAATACCCAAAACTTGTTGATTCTCATCCTTCAGAAATTGCCCTGGAAGGTCCTGAACCAAATTCCTCAAGGCTTCCCCTCTTTTCAGAACCTCCAGAAGAGGAAAAGATTGTCTACCCCGGAGAAAAGAGTCAGCTAAGCAGGAAAAACAGATGGGAAACGAAAAATGTTCCATGAAAACAACAAAAGACTAAGTGAAATCTTCAGAACCGTAGCAGTAATCTTAGAAATACTGGAAGATAACCCCTTCAGAGCAAAGGCCTTTGAACGGGCAAGTTTTACTATAGAAAACCTGGATGAAGACATTTGCACCTTGGCAGAAGAAGAAAAACTCGAAAAGCTTCCAGGAATAGGGAAAGCCCTTTCCTACTATATCCAGTCTTGGTGTAAGACTGGAACCTTCGAAGAATATGAAAAACTCAAGTCACTCCCCTATGAAAACCTTCTGGAGCTTTTAGAAATCCCAGGGCTAGGTCCTAAAAAAGTAAAGCTTCTTTATCACCAACTTGGCATAAGCTCACTAGGGGAACTTGAATATGCCTGTCTGGAAAACCGCCTTTCAGAGGTAAAAGGCTTTGGTCCAAAAACTCAGGAAAAAGTTCTTAAAGCCATTGAAGACCTAAAAAAGAGAAAAAAATACCGACATGCCCCCCAAACTTACGAAATCGCCCAAGAGTTTTTATCAGCTTTGGAAACTGTAAAAAGCATAAAGAAGGTTCTAATTGTTGGAGGACTTAGAAGGTTCCAAGAAGTCTTTGATGATATTGACCTTCTCGTTGAACCAGCCTCTTCGTCCTGGATCGAAGACATCCAGAAACTCCTTACCAACACCACCATAAGCCATGAAGATCCTTTAAGAATTCAGGGAGATTTTTTAAACTTCAGAATAGACATTAGAAAAGCCTCAGGTCCTGATGCTTATTTTTATTTTACGGGAAATAAAATCCATACCAAGACCATGTGTGACATAGCCAAAACCAAAGGATTTTCGGTAAGGGGATACGAATTCTTTAAGGAAGACAAAAGGGTATCCTTTAGAAGTGAAGAAGAACTTTACGAAAGCTTTGGGCTTTCCTATATTCCACCGGAACTCAGGGAAGGTCTTGGTGAAATTGAGGCATCGAAAAACTCTACCCTTCCCAAACTCATTGAAAAAGAAGATATTAAAGGACTATTTCATATCCATACAAACTTAAGCGACGGTGCTTTAGAGCTTGAAAAAATCATAACCTATGCCCTAAGTCTTGGATACTCCTATATTGGAATCTCCGACCATTCTGTTTCAGCCTACTACGCTGGCGGTCTTACTCTTGAAAAAATAAAGAGACAAAAAGAAGATATTGAATACTTCCGCAAAAAGTATCCCCAGATTGACATCTACTGGGGAATTGAATCAGACATAAGGCAAGATGGTTCTCTTGATTATCCTGAAGATATTCTTAAAGATTTTGATTTTGTGATAGGTTCTATTCATAGCCAGTTTAAAATGGACAAAGAATCAATGACAAATAGAATTATCAAAGCTCTTTCAAATCCCTTTCTTACAATCCTGGGGCATCCTTCAGGAAGACTCATTCTTGGACGCCCTGCCTATGAGGTTGACATGGAAAGTCTCCTTAAGACTGCCAAAGACAACGGAAAAATCATCGAGTTAAATTCTCATCCTTACAGATTAGACCTTGAATGGAGATATTGCATAAAGGCAAAAAATCTTTCCATTCCCGTAAGCATAAACCCAGATGCTCACAAACTGGAGGATTTTGATATTAGCTATGGGGTTATGTCGGCCAGAAAGGGATGGCTTTCTTCCCAGGAGATCTGGAACGCAAAAAGTAGGGAAGAAATGAAAGCAATTATGAAAGAAAAGCCATGGAGAAGGAAATAGACATGTTTTTTGATTGATTATGCTCGATTTTTGTGTATAGTTCACCGAAACATGATTTGATGGAGGGGGGTCATGTTCAAGATTGTAAGAAGAGAAGAAATGGCAGGAGGGAGCATAATCCTTAACGAGATTGAAGCTCCTTTAATTGCCAAGAAAGCAAAACCTGGTCAATTTGTAATTCTTAAAGCCACTGAAGAGGGTGAGCGTATACCTCTTACTATGGCCGACACGAACCCTGAAAAGGGAACAATCACTGTTATTTATCAAGTGGTTGGAAAGAGCACAAACATTTTTAAGAACCTTAAGGTTGGAGAAGGTTACCAGGCAGTAATAGGACCTTTGGGTCAGCCAACCCACATAGAAAAGGTTGGCAAGGTGGTTTGTGTAGGGGGAGGCACGGGCATTGCTGTTCTTCATCCTATTACAAGGGCTCTAAAACAGGCAGGCAATTATGTAATAACTATTTTGGGAGCCAGGACAAAAGAGCTTCTTATTCTTGAGGGAAGGATGAGAGCAATCTCCGATGAGCTTTACATTTGCACTGACGACGGTTCTTACGGACATCACGGTTTTGTTACGGATATTTTGAAAAAAGTTCTCCAAGAAAACTCCGATGTAGGGCTTGCGGTAGCAATAGGACCTGTTCCCATGATGAAGACTTGCGCAGAAATTACCAGAGAAAGAAACATCAAAACCATAGTAAGCTTGAATCCAATAATGATAGATGGCACTGGAATGTGCGGTGGATGCAGAGTAAGCGTTGGCGGAGAAATCAAGTTTGCCTGTGTAGATGGTCCAGAATTTGACGGACATCAGGTAGATTACGACGAACTCATGCTTAGGCTACAGGCTTACAAAGAATATGAACAGCAGGTGGTTCATGAAGAACCCTGTAAAATAGAACTTCCTCTCAAAACGAATTGAAATTAATAAGGAGTGCTAAGATGTCTGAAAAGGCTGGCATTAAGAAAACACTTCCTCGTCAGAAAATGCCTGAACAGAGCCCCGAAATAAGAAGAAGGAACTTCGACGAAGTTCCTCTGGGATATACTGTAGAAATGGCAATGGCTGAAGCAAGTAGATGCCTCCAGTGCAGGAAACCAGGATGCGTTGAAGGATGTCCCGTAAATATAGACATCCCCGGTTTTATTCATCATATAACCGAAGGTGATTTCACTGCAGCAATAAGAAAAATCTGGGAAAAAAACTCTCTACCTGCAGTATGTGGCAGAGTTTGTCCTCAAGAGATTCAATGTGAAGGCTACTGCATTCTTGGCAAAAAGGAAGAACCTGTTGCCATCGGAAATCTTGAAAGATTCGTTGCAGATTATGAAAGAATTCACGGCAATGCTAGTGATGATTTTGTAAAGGCTACTCCTACGGGGAAAAAGGTAGCGGTTGTTGGATCAGGACCTGCAGGACTTACAGTAGCAGGAGATCTTATAGTGAAGGGTCATGAAGTGACCATCTTTGAAGCCTTCCATAAGCCAGGGGGAGTATTGATTTACGGAATTCCAGAATTTCGCCTTCCTAAAGAAATTGTTGCGGTGGAAATAGCAAGGCTTGAAAAACTTGGAGTAAGAATTGAGTGTAATGTTGTTGTAGGAAGAACCATCACTATTGATGAACTCCTTGAATCCCATGATGCAGTCTTTGTAGGTGTTGGTGCAGGACTTCCAAATTTTTTGGGCATTCCTGGAGAAAATCTTGTTGGTGTCCTTTCAGCTAACGAATATCTTACAAGAACAAACCTTATGAAAGGTTATAAATTTCCTGAATATGACACTCCCGTTCCGAGGGGAAGAAATGTAGTGGTTGTAGGCGGTGGGAATGTTGCAATGGATGCAGCAAGAACAGCTTTAAGACTGGGAGCGGACAGAGTAAGCATAATCTACAGAAGATCCCGCGAAGAAATGCCAGCAAGACTTGCAGAAATCCACCACGCTGAAGAAGAGGGAGTAGAATTTAACCTTCTTACAAATCCAGTCAGATTCATAGGAGATGACAAAGGTAGACTCATTGGGGTGGAATGTATTCATATGGATCTTGGAGAACCTGATGAATCAGGAAGAAGAAAACCTGTTCCTATCCCTGGTAGCGAGTTTATTATAGACTGTGATCTTGCCATTGTGGCTATTGGCACGAAAGCAAATCCAATCCTTACAAGATCTACTCCAGATCTCAAACTAAACAAATGGGGATATATCGTTATAGACCCTGAAACCGGTAAAACCTCCAAAAGAGGCGTTTGGGCAGGTGGAGATATTGTAACTGGTTCTGCAACGGTAATTTTAGCAATGGGAGCAGGAAGGAGGGCTGCAGAGTCTATCCATAAATATCTGACCTGGGGTTGGTAAAATAAAGTAGGACCGATCAAAAATGATCGGTCCTACATCCCTAGAAATTTCCAAGCAATAACTTTACCCTAGCCACTATAAAGACAAGAGTTGGCGCTACAATTAGAGAAGGCAGAAAATTTCCTACCCTGATTTCTTTAAGCTTTAAAAGCCTTATTCCTATAGCAACAATTATAAGACCCCCTGTGGCTGTAAGTTCCGTTATCATTGTTTCCGTAAGGATCCTATTAAGCCAGTAGGCGCTAAGGGTTATACTTCCCTGAAAAACCAATACACTAAGGACAGAAAAAAGCACTCCTACCCCTAGGGCTGCGGAAAATCCTAGAGAAGCAAAGCCATCAAGGATTGATTTAATTGCAAGGAGCTTATAATCCCCGTAGATGCCATCCTGGATAGAGCCAAGAATAGCCATGGGACCTACGCAAAAGAGAAGGCTTGCTGTGACAAAACCCTCAACAAACCTTTTATGCTTTTTCATGGAAAAAGTTCTTTGAAGGAATTCTCCCAGGTGGTTAAGCTTATCTTCTATTTTAAGGATTTCGCCAATGATGCCACCTGCAAGGATGGATCCGAGGATTATGAGAACATTTTCGGTTCTAAAAGCCATTTGAAAGCCGATAAGAAGGGTAATGATTCCGAGAGCGTCAAATACCGTTTGCTGAATTCTCTGGGGGAGCCTATCGCCCAAGGAGATACCAACAATAGAGCCGGCAGATATGGCAAAGATGTTGATAATTGTGCCAACCATGATGGATGCCCCTTTTGTAAATTGTTTGTTTTCTAGCTAAGCCTAGTTAAGGCTTAGGTTTTAAAACTTCTTGGTAGTTCTGTCAATTTTTCTTGACTTAGTTTGAAGAAAACTATATTTAAGTGAATGAATAATCATTCAATAGCAAATTGGAGCGCTTCATGGCCAGCAGTGAAATAAAAAGAGAAAAATACGAACGAATCCTTCAAGCAGCCATCAAGGTCTTTGCTCAAAAGGGCTTCTACCACTCAAGGATTTCCGATATTGCCCAGGAAGCTGATGTAGCTAGCGGAACTATCTATCTCTACTTCAAAAATAAAGATGACATTCTCATATCTATCTTCGAAGAAAAAATGAAGGAAGCCATAGAAATCTTTCAAAAAGAGCTAGCAACCTGCAAGGATGCCCTATCAAAGCTAAAACTCTTTGTAAAAACCCATTTCAAGCTCTTTAGCGAAAATCCGGATCTAGCTGCTGTCCTTCAGGTAGAACTCAGGCAAAGCAGTAGATTCATGAAAGAATACAAAAAGGTTGAGCTCAAAAGATTTTTAGACCTTATCGGTGAAATTGTAAGACAGGGTCAGGAGGAGGGGATTTTTAGAAAAGATCTTTCGATAAGCCTGGTAAAGCGCTTCATCTTTGGAGCCATGGATGAAATGGTATCAACCTGGGTCTTATCGAGAGAAAGGTTTAATCTAAATCTTTATGCCGAACCTCTAGCAGAGCTTTTCATAAAGGGTTTGGTAGAAGAAAAAGCTAAAGAAGAAGTTAAAACCTTGGAAAAATCTAATGGAGGGGAAAGTTTTTCCAGGCAAACAGTTAAAGGGGGAAAACTATTATGAAGTTACTAGTTGATGAAAGAGATGCAAAATTTGTTCTTTATGAACAGCTAAAAGTTCAAGACCTCTGCAAATACCCAAAATACTCTGAATTCTCCCAGGACATGTTCGATATGGCTATAGCGGAAGCTCAAAAGCTTGCTGAAAAAGAATTTTACCCTACCAACAAGATTGGAGACAGGGAAGGCTGTAAGTTCGAAAACGGTCAGGTAAAGGTTCCCCAGGCGTTCCATCAGGCATACAAAGCCTATAAAGAGGGTGGATGGCTTGCAATGCCCGATCCTCCAGAGGTAGGAGGTCAGGGCTTTCCTTTCGTTGTTTCTAATTGTTGTGTAGAGTTTTTAGCTGCCGCCAACTGGTCTCTTCTCATGTATCCAGGTCTTACCCATGGCGCTGCAAGACTTCTTTACAAATACGGCACACCTGAACTCAAAGAAATCTACATGTATAAGATGTTCTCCGGCGAATGGGGTGGCACAATGTGCCTTACTGAAGCTGGTGCTGGAAGTGACGTGGGAAATCTTAGAACAAAAGCCTACAGAAACCCCGATGGAACCTATCGAATAGAAGGTCAAAAAATCTTCATATCTTCAGGTATGCACGATCTTACCGAAAATATAATTCACATGGTTCTTGCTCGCATTGAAGGAGCTCCTCCGGGCACAAAGGGCATATCTATATTTCTTGTCCCAAGGCTTCGAGTGGATGAAAAAGGGAATCTCGTAGATAACGATGTAACCTGCGCTGGCATTGAACACAAAATGGGCATCCACGGCTCAGCCACCTGTGTCCTTAACTTCGGAGAAAATGGAAGATGTATAGGCTATCTCATGGGCAAAGAAAATGAAGGTATGCGCATCATGTTCGACATGATGAACGAAGCAAGGCTTTTTGTTGGTCTTCAGGGTCTTGCCCATGCAAGCACCGCCTACCTTCATGCTCTAAAGTATGCTAAAGAAAGGCTTCAGGGTGCTCCTTTCGAAAAAATGAAAGATCCCACCGCTCCAAGAGTCCCCATAATAGAGCATCCCGACGTCCGAAGGATGCTTATGTTCATGAAAAGCGGAAGCGAAGCCCTAAGAGCTTTAATGTATGTTGCATCCTACTGCATAGACAGAGTCGAAGTGGCAGAAACAGAAGAAGAAAAAGAGCTTTATCAGGGCTATGTAGATCTTCTCATTCCTATCTGCAAATCGGTAGGAAGTGATCTAGGCTTTAGAATTTGTGAAACGGCAATCCAGGTCTATGGAGGCTATGGTTACACCTCTGAATACCCTGTTGAGCAATTCCTAAGAGATTGCAAGATTGCTTCAATTTACGAGGGAACAAACGGCATCCAGGCACTCGATCTTGTTGGAAGAAAACTTACAATGAAGAATGGTCTTCTGGTAAAGAATGCTTTCAAGTTTGCCAACGAACAACTTGCAAAGTTTAAGAAAAATCCTCGCCTAAGAGAACTTACCCAGCTTTATGAAGAAGCCCAACAAGCTCTTGTAGAAACTACAAAATACATGGGCTTCAAAGGCATGAGTGAAGATTTCTACCTGGTTCTTCTTAACGCAAAACCCTATCTTGACCTTTTCGGTGATGTAACCCTTGGCTTCCTTCTCCTTTGGCAGGCCTATATAGCCGACGAAAAACTTCAGAAGATCTTTGAAGAAAATGGTGCAAGAGATACTGCTTCCCAAAAGAAACTCATAAAAGAAAACAAAAATGCTGCCTTTTACTATGGAAAGATTGCTTCTGCAAGATTCTTCATTACTCAAAATCTTACCCAAACAAAGGCTAAGGCAAGAGCCATTATGTTTGGCGACGCATCACCCCTTGACATCCCTGTAGAAGGTTTTGCTTTGGACTAGAAGTTTAAGGGAGGGTGGCTCTTAAAGGAGCCGTCCCAAAAATAAAAGGAGGATTTTATGAAAGCAAGAGATGTTGTTCTTGTAGATGGTATACGAACTGCCTTTGGGAAAGCTGGAGAAAAGGGTTTCTTCTGGTATACCAGAGCGGATGATATGGTTGTTAAAGTTATAAGAGAGCTTTTAAGGAGAAATCCCCAGGTAAAACCTGAGATGATAGAAGAAAATGTGTGGGGAGCAACCACTCAGGTGGGAGATCAAGGTCTTACTCTTGGAAGAACCACAGCAATTCTTGCAGGTCTTCCCGTTTCATGTTCAGGTTTTTCCGTCGACAGAATGTGCGCAGGAGCAATGACAGCCATTACTTGCGCCGCCTCTGAAATAGCCCTTGGAGCCTGTGATATAGCCATAGCAGGTGGCGTTGAACACATGGGACATCACCCAATGGGTTCCAATGCAGACCCTAACCCCAGATTCCTCGTAGAAAGAATTGTTTCCGAAGATGCCCTTGTGATGGGAAAAACTGCAGAAAACCTTCACGACGAATACCCTGACATTACCAAAGAGATGGCAGACGAATATGCCTATTATTCCCAGATGAAGGCAACCAAGGCTTATCAAGAAGGGAAGATCCAGAAAACCATAGTTCCCATGACTGTCTATACCAAAGAAGGTTGGGTTGTAGCTGATTATGACCAACAGCTTAGACCCGACACTACTTTAGAAGGACTTAAAAACCTTAAAACTCCCTTCAGACCCATGGGCAAAGTCACAGCTGGAAACTCCTCGGGACTTAACGATGGAGCTGCTGGAGTTCTCTTAATGTCTGCAGAAAAGGCTGAAGAACTTGGCGTTCAACCCAAGATGAGGCTTGTTGGTTATGCCTTTGCTGGAGTAAGGCCAGAAGTTATGGGACTTGGACCCGTTCCTGCCACTAAGAAACTTCTTCAAAAAACAGGTCTTTCCATCAATGACATAGACATCATCGAGCTCAACGAAGCCTTTGCGGTTCAGTGTTTGGTCTTTCTCAAAGAATTCGGACTTAAAATGCCAAACGATGAAAGAGTAAATCCCTGGGGTGGAGCTATAGCCTTTGGTCATCCTCTTGCTTCATCAGGGGCAAGACTTATGATACACCTTATGCATCTTTTTCAGGAAAGACCTGATGCCCGCTATGGACTTGCAACCATGTGTGTAGGACTTGGCCAGGGCGGTGCAGTTCTCTGGGAAAATCTTATGAGAAAGTAAAAAGGGGGATTTAAAATGGCTGAGCCAATAACCCAGTTTTTCGTTACCTTTTATAAATCACCGGTTGGAAAGATTGCCATTCTTACCATGGATAATGGCCAGGACTATAAAAAACCCAATGTTTTCAGTGAAGGTGCTCTTAAGTCTTTGAACGAGGCTTTGAATAAGGTTCTTGCAGAAGGTGATGTTAAAGGACTTCTTCTTACCGGAAAGCCCTACATTTTTGCTGCAGGGGCAGATCTTACTCAGGTTCCTTTTATCACTACCTTCGAGCAAGGCTATAGCATAGGCAAGGCAGGACATGAAACTTTCAAACGACTTATGAAGCTCCCCTTCCCTACCGTTGCAGCAATAAATGGTGTAGCTCTTGGTGGTGGTCTTGAGATATCTCTTTACTGCCAATATAGAACGGTTTCGAAGAGTGCTCAGGCAATCGGTTTTCCAGAGTGCTTTATAGGCCTTGTTCCAGGCTGGGGAGGTTGCACCCTTACTCCTATGCTTGTAGGTCCAGAAAAGGCGGTTGAACTCATCATCTACAACGCTCTTAACCAAAATCGCATGATAGATGGACCTACCCTCTACAAGATGGGGCTTGCGGATAGGCTTTTCGATGGTGCTGAGTTTCTGGACGAATCTCTTATTTTCCTTCAGAACATAATCAAAGGCACGGAGACGGTAGAAAGAAAAGCTCCTGATATGTCCAATGCTTCCTCTGTTATAAAGAAGGCAAAGGAATTCATAGACAGTAAAGTTCACGGTGCCGCTCCAGCTCCTTACAGAGCGCTTCAGATTATTGAAGGTGTATGTTGTGAAGGGTGGGATATAGAAAGGGGCTTTGAAGAAGAAAATAAAGCTCTTGGTGACCTCATTAAGAGCCGTCAATGCAAGTGTTCCATCTATGCCTTTGATCTGGTGAACAGATATGCCAAAAAAGTAAAGGGCATTCCTGAAGAAAAGCCAGCTCCCGTTAGAAAAGTGGGAATAATAGGGGCTGGTCTTATGGCTTCTCAGCTTGCTCATCTTTTTATTCATCGACTTGGTGTTCCTGTGGTTATGAAAGATATCAAGCAGGAGTTTGTAGATAAAGGTTGTGCTTATGTTGCCTCGGAATTCCAGAAGATGGTTCAAAAAGGAAAGCTTACTGAAGCTAAAGCCCTTTATCTAACAAGCCTTCTTAAGGGAACTCTTGATTATCAGGACTTTGCGGATTGCGATTTCGTAATTGAAGCGGTCTTTGAAGACATGAAGGTCAAAAAACAGGTTTTTGCTGAGGTAGAAGAGGTTGTATCTCCCCAGTGTATCCTTGCTACCAACACCTCCTCTTTAAGTGTTACTGAGATGGGGAAAGATCTTAAGCATCCAGAAAGGGTTGTGGGATTTCATTTCTTTAACCCTGTAGCAGTTCTTCCATTAATAGAAATTATAAAAACTCCCAGCACAAACAACCTTACTTTGGCAACAGCCTTTGATCTTGCAAAGAAACTTAAGAAAACTGGCATCTTAGTAAAAGATTCTCCTGCCTTTTTGGTAAATCGCATTCTTACTAAGATGCTGGTAGATTGTCTTGATATGGTTGATCAGGGAGCTTCCTTCCAGCAAATAGACGAAGCCTTGCTCTCTTTAGGTCTTCCTATGGCGCCTTTTGATCTTCTTGCTTTGGTAGGTCCTGCCATTGCTTACCATGTAAATGAGACGCTTCATAGGGAACTTAGCCCCGAAAGATTTCCTCTTAATGAAAATCTCAAGCGCATTGTAGAGATAAACAAGAGGGCTATCTATCTCCCAAATACCAGAGAGGTTGATCCTGAAATTGAAAAAATGTGGGTAAGAAAAGACAATAGAACCTTCCATGAGGATGAAATCAAAGACATTGTTCTTACTAATCTCGCTATAGAAATTGATCTTATCTTGCAGGAAAAGGTTGTTCACAGCGCAAAGGATGTTGATCTTGCAATGATTATGGGAGCAGGCTGGCCCTTCTTTATGGGTGGCATTACCATGTATCTTGATCAGGCTGGCATAACTCCTAAGGTGCTTCAGAAGCTATTTTTTGAGATTAGCTAAAGCGGTTCCCTCCTCAAGCCATTGCGAGGGTTAGGGAAGGTAAGCAGAAGCTATAGATTGCTTTGGGTGCCTTCCGCACCCTCGCAATGATCAAAAGCAATACTTGATAACCGGGAAAACCCCCAACCTACTCATCCTTTTCTGATTTATTGAAGATATTACCTAGTTAATGATGAGGTTAAAGCTATAAAATGTCAAACAGCAAGTTGTGGTTTCCTCAACTTCACCATATAGGTTAGCCCACAAGATTCTCCTGCACTTTCGTAAGTTCTAAATAACTTCTCATCAACTCCTAATATTTTCAGTATCTCCTTCTGTTGCTCATTAAGTTTGATCATAAAATTTGTCCAAACACTTCTTGAGACTGTTGCCTTTGCTCTCTCAACAATCCTAGCTTCTCCAATTTATCCCTTAGCCTGATCAAAATGTACTGGAAACTTATGCTCCTTCAAACATATCCTTCTTCTCGTCCATTGCCCTGTATATCTCATTCACATCTGTCCCTTCCTCCTTCAGATCAAACTAAAGAGCACCAACAGCCTTATATCAGTAGTTGCTATTAATGAGCAACTATCCGGATTTAATGCAAATGAGGAAGCCCAAAAAGATGAATCTCAAAAAGAGGGAAGGTAGAGCCAAACTAAAAAAAACAGAGCCTTAGTTTTTTATGCCTTATTTTTGTTTTCGGTAACGTGGTAATGACGATCAAAGTGAGATTGCTTCGCCTTGCTGTAGTAAGTCTCGTGATATTGCAATAACTGGGAAATGGGGTATCATTGTACCCTAATTGGTCATTTCGAGCGGAGCGAAGCAATCTCTGAGGTCACTTCGCCTTGCTTACGAAAGCTTCGTGATGACGAAATGGAACATAAAGGAGAGGGATTGTCACACCCACTTTTCGGCATATTCGCTATGACTACCCACCCTGTCGGTGCAGGCACCCGCAAGGTGCGAAGCAATCTCGCCTTTTTATACCCCCAGCTTCATTGCAAGGTCACAAAGTTCCCAAAGCAATTCCGCCACATAGTGCCAAAGATCGGTAGTGCGATAGCGACGCAGTATATGTCGTAACTCCGTCCCATGGGGAAATACTTAAAGTATGTCTCTATGATTGCCGATGTTATAGATGAGCCAGATGTTTTTTCAAAAGGTAAGATTCATTTTAAAAGCTTTTTAAATTCCTCTGCTGTTAATCCAGTTTGCCTTTTAAGATAAAAGCCAACTTTTTCCAAAACCTTAATTACATCTGATGCGGTTACTCTTGGTAACTTTTCGATCATACAGCGATTTCAAGCGAAGTTAGACTAATTGATTTAATTTGAGGCACTTCTTCTCCCTCTTCTATTCTATCTTCTACATGAAGCTTTATAGCATCCTTGATATTTTCTAACACATCTTCATAAGTATTTCCCTGAGTATAACATCCTTGTAGTTCTGGACAAAAGGCAAAATAACCTTCTTTGTCTTTTTCTACCCATAAAATCCCCTCCCGAGTATTATTTGTTGATTATTAATAAAAAAACAAAATACTAACTAACCCTTCCCATACGAGAAGTCATTTCAACTGATAGCATCACGAGCCCTTTATTTTCAACTCTTCAGAACCTCCTATGCGAGAACCTCCAAATTTTTCTCCCTACAACTCCATTTTTCGATCCCAAAAATCACTCAAACCCTTATCAGATAAGGTTTGCGATAACCTCTATAACACTGAAAGACCGCATACCAGTCTTGGAGGAAAAACGCCTCATGAGATTTTTAGAGAATGGTTCGTAAATATTTGTTCCATTTATAAAAACCAAAGTTCGTATTTACAATGTTCCAAAAAACGGGGACATATCAATCTCATTCACATCTATCTCTTCCTCCTTCAACTCAAACAGTTCCATAAGACCACTCCACTGATCCATACTTACTCCTTGGCTCCATTGTCCTGTTAAACACTACCTTTGGAAATTGCCTTAACCATCTTAAAAATCCTATCTTCATCATAAACCCTAACAGTAACAGTATATGACCCACCAACTGTGTCTTCTTAAAAACTTATTCCTGTCCACCCCAACTTTTTTCTCAGGTGACTTAAGCAGTTTTGTCTTATTTTGAAAATAAGAGGCTCACCTAAATAAAAATAAGTGATATTGGCAATTTTTATGCCTGACCTTCTTAGTTTCTTTGTCCTTGTAAAACCCCGCTCTCGTAGGTTTTTACCCCTTAATTTTCTAGATTTTTTGAATTCTTTGATGGCGCTGATAGGATTTTTGGAAGAGGTTACCCTCCTTTTCAAGAGTGTCCAACATTAATAACTCTTATAACCCTTTCCGAATCATCAATGATCTCGAAAATAATATCCCATCTCTTAGCAGGTAAGTATTCACTTATGCGATCTGGCCATTCTATAACCGTTACTCCATCACCGCAAAGGATCTCCCTAAGTCCTATAACTTCTACTTCATCAATAGAGCTTATTCTATAGAGGTCAACGTGGTAGAGTTTAAGAAAGCCGTTATATTCGTTTACTATGGTAAAGGTTGGGCTTGTAATAGGTATACTGGGAGGGATACCTAGAGCTAAAGCAATGCCTTTGGTAAAGGTTGTTTTTCCAGCACCAAGATCTCCCCATAGGGCAACCACAGAGCCTTTATCAAGCCAAGAACCAACAATTTTCCCAACACCTACGGTTTCCTCTGCGGATTTCGTTATAAACTCTTTCTGCTCCATCTAGCCTTCCAATTCTTTAATAATTCCTGGAATTTCCTCTAAAAGATCAGTGGCAATAAGACCCCTCGTGCCCCATCCCCTCCTGGCAACTACTCTATCCGCAGCAAGGCCGTGGATATAGACCCCAAGACAGGCTGATTCAAAGGCATCTAAGCCCTGACAGATAAACCCAGCTATAAGACCGGTCAGAATATCTCCCATGCCTCCAGAAGCCATAGCGGGATTCCCTGTTACATTAATGGCAGTTCTTCCGGAAGGATCCGCTATAATTGTTCTATGACCCTTTAAAACGAGGGTAACTCCCATTTCTTTGCTGAATTTTTCAGCTATCTCTAGCCTGTTGTTCTGGATTTCCAGGGTGGAACAGCCACAAAGCCTTGCCATCTCTCCAGGATGAGGCGTTAAAACCGCAGGAACTGTAACTTGCTTTAGTATATCAGGATACTTTGAAATAGCGGTAAGACCGTCAGCATCGATTACTAGGGGACAAGGTGATTTAACAATGATCCTTCTAAGAAGCTCCTGGGTTTCTGCGTTAAGAGAAGAACCAGGACCAATAGCAAGACATTGTTTTCCAGCAAGAAAATCCAAAATTTTATTTTCTTCCCTTAAAGAAACACTTTGATCCTCTGTTTCCTCAAGCAAAAAGGTCATAGGCTCTGTAAGCTTTACTTCCATTATTGGATTAAGGCTTTTCGGAATCATCACCGTAACAAGCCCTGCCCCAACCCTAAGGGAAGCCAAAGCTACCATTGAGGCAGCACCTGTTTTACCTGCTGATCCAGCCAAAATAGTAAGATGTCCCGCCTGACCCTTATGAATTATTGGTGATCTTGGTTCTATCAAGGTCGAAAGAATTTCCTTTGTGATGATATACCTGGAAATATTTCTTGATTCTATGACCGACGGAGGAATTCCAATGTCTACTACTTTAAGCTTTCCAGTATAATACATGCCTGGCCAGATTACGTGACCTATCTTAGGAAGCCCAAAAGTGGCGGTAGCCACAGCCTTAAGGGCAACACCCATAACCTTTCCAGAAGAGCCATCAATACCAGAAGGAATATCAACAGCAAGAACCGGGATTTCGGCTTTGACAATTGCTTCTATTACCTTCCTTACAGTCCCAGTAACTTCCCTTTTAAGACCAGTGCCAAGAAGAGCATCAATAATAACATCCGACTCTAAAAGCTCATTCCACTCCTCCCCTATCCCTTCCTCACTCAGAAAGAAAATAGGAATGCCCAGACTGTGAACTATTTTATAATTAATTAGAGCATCCTCAGTAAAATACTCAGGTCTCCTAACACAAAAGATTTTTACTCTTGCCTTTTGATTATGCAAAAGCCTAGCTATAGCTAAACCATCTCCTCCATTGTTACCAGGTCCCACAACGACGCCAATGGATTTCCTGAGAAGATCTGGCATAACCTCTAAGAAGAACTCAAAGGCTCCTTTAGCAGCGTTTTCCATAAGAACAATGCCAGGAATCCCTACCTTTTCTATGGTAATTTTATCAATTTCCGCCATCTCCTGAGAGGTTACAACATACATCACTATTCTCCTTCCAAAATTACAAAGGCAGTTCCATATTCTCCATCATCGGAAAGACTAAGATGCCATCTCTTTATATTCCTTTCCAAGCACCACCTTTCAAGCTCCATGGAAAGAACAAATCTGGGGCGCCCCAAGTCATCCGATAGAACCTCAATAGAATGCCATGTAAGGGGTTTTCTCATACCAATCCCAAGGGCTTTGGAAAAGGCTTCCTTTGCAGCAAAACGAAGAGCAAAAAATCTATCCTTTCGACTTCTTCTGCTGGAAAGTTCAATTTCTCGCTCGGTAAATATTTTCTTCAAAAATCTCTCGCCCCACCTGCTAATAACTTTAGAAATCCTTGGCACATGGACTATATCAACGCCTATGCCCCTAACCGTCATATCTATGCCCATCTTATAAGCTCTATCATTTCCTTTACAGCCCTTTCCATCCCAACAAGAACAGCCCTTGCAACGATAGCATGACCAATACTAAATTCTTCTATCTCGGGAATCTCCCTAAACCAGCTGATATTGTTATAATCAAGACCGTGACCTGCGTGGACTATAAGCCCAAGGCTGTGAGCAACCCTGGCAGACTCTTTTAGAGCTTCAAAATGGAGTCTTCTTTCTTCGTAGGTGGTGGCTTCTGCAAAGATGCCAGTGTGAAGCTCCACCATATCAGCACCTACCCTTTTGGCAGCCTGTATCTGTTCTACCTTTGGATCAACAAAGAGGCTAATTTCCCTTATGCCTTCTTTATGAAGCCTTTCTATTGACTCCCTTAATTTCTCTGCATTGCTTATTACATCAAGGCCACCTTCAGTTGTTATTTCCTCTCTTTTTTCCGGAACAAAGGTTATTCTATCAGGCTTGACTCTTATTGCTATCTGGATCATTTCCTCGGTGTTTGCCATTTCCAGATTAAGGACAGTTTTTACCACTTTCCTTAATACCTCAAGATCCCTGTCCTGGATATGCCTCCTATCTTCCCTAAGGTGAACCACAATACCACTTGCTCCAGCAAGTTCTGCAAGGATTGCTGCAGCAACAGGATCGGGATTCTTAGCCCTCCTTGCCTGTCTTACCGTCGCAACATGATCAACATTTACAGCAAGCTTAGGCATCTTGCTAACCCCTCCTTGTTCACCTTCCAAGTTTATACCACTCCACATTATTTATATCATAACCAAGATGCTTAAGCACATCCATGGTTTTTTTGTCCATCTCCAAAGCCTCTTCCTTTGTCTCGTGATCATAACCCAAAAGATGAAGTATGCCATGGGTAAGAAGAAGGGCTATCACAAAATCCAAAGTAACACCGTATAGATTCGCCATCTCAAGAGCAGTGGGCACTGAGATAACAATGTCCCCAAGGATTTTAAATCGCTTACCGGAAGCAGTTAAATCATCTTCCATAGGGAAGGCTAGCACATCCGTTGGCTCATCTATACCGAAATATTTATTTTTGAGAAACCTTATAGTGTCATTGTCGGTAAGGAGTATACTGAGCTCAACTTTATCAAAGCCCAAGGCGCCTAAGATATCTCTGGATATGGACTTCAACTGTCGGATACTGATCTTTACTTTCCGCTGGTTGTTTTGGATCAGCACTCTTACCATCACTTGCTCCTTTGCCGGTTGCATCAACACCCTTTGGATATTCAATCCTTTTGTGGTGAATGGCAGTAAGGATTTGATAAAAGCTTTTGGCGATGAGATTCAAATCCTTAAGGGTAAGGTTGCAATCGTTTAGCTGTCCGTCTATAAAGGCCTGATTAATAACTTTGCTGACCATACCCTGAATTCTAGCTGGCGTTGGATTAGGAAGGGATCTACAGGCAGCCTCTGCCATATCAGCAAGCATTACAAGCGCTGCTTCCTTGCTTTGAGGCTTTGGTCCTGGGTAGCGATAATCTTCTATGTTGACGGGAGGAAGTTCTACCCCCTTTTTGGTTTGCTTAATCTTGTTTCTCACATCAATTGCCTTATGATAAAAATAGGTTATCAGGTTGGTTCCGTGATGTTGTTGGATTATATCAACTATGGCTTTCCCTAGTTTGTATTTTCTGGCAAGCTCAACACCATCCTTTACGTGAGATATGAGAATGAGGCTACTCATAGAGGGTGCCAGTTTTTCATGCTTATTCTCACAGCCAAATTGATTTTCTATAAAGTAAAGAGGCTTTTTCGTTTTGCCAATATCGTGATAGTAAGCGGCAACTTTAGCTAAGAGGCCATTGGCACCAATTGCTTTCGCTGCTATTTCTACCATTGCACCAACAATTATACTATGGTGATAAGTTCCCGGAGCCTGAAGAATTAGTTCTTTCATGAGAGGATGATCCATAGAAGCAAGTTCCATAAGCTTTGTATCAGTGGTGTAATTAAAAAAATACTCCACTAGAGGAATAATACCTGAAGCAATGATTCCAGAAAAAACCCCACTTAAAAAAGCTAAAGCAGAGTAATAAAAATAATATGTCCAGTCAGTATTACCACCGAGGAAAAGAAGAGAAGTAACCAAAAACACTTGAAGCAGACTTACCCATAGACCGGTCTTTATAGGCTTTATTCGATTTTGATAAGGATAAATAAGATGGATGCTTAAAATAGACGAGAGCAAAAAATACAAAAATATCCATATGTTAAAACCACTTAAAATCCCCGTTACCACACAAAGAGTAAAGGAGAACAAGAGCCCAACGGTCTTATTGAAAAAGATCGTTACAATTATGGTGGCGGAGATAAAGGGAATAGAAAAAATTAGGATGGCCGACTTGGGTTCAAAAGGAAAGGACTGAAAAGCAATAGGAGTCTCACCAAAGCGCATCTGGAAACTATGGGCAAGATAGGCAAGAAGGGCGTAAAAGAAAAAGACCGAGGAAAGAAACCATATGTCTTTGTCTTCCATGGGGGTTGTGAAGTGCCATTTGTAGCCAATGTGGAAGGTGAAAAGAAGAAGGATCACAAAAAGAAATAAAACGATTATAAAGAACGCTACGAAGCACAAAGGATTATCCAACCATGGAAGCTGTTTTGCAAGATAGTCCCAGTAAAGATCCACAAAACAGACATTAATAAAACCTGTTAAGATCAACAAAGGGAGAATCTTTTTCCAGTTTCCCGAGAAAAAAGAATCAATGTAAGAGAGAACAAAAGACTTGTATTTTTTGAAATTTACCATAGAGTCTCTCGAAAGCTAACTGATCCTCTTTGTATTCTTACTGGCTCCTTCGTAAGCCATTATAATTTCTTGAACCAGTCTATGTCTTACCACATCTTTATGGGAAAAGAAAACAAAGCGAATATCTTCTATGTGCCTAAGTATTTCTATAGCCTCCACCAGACCGGAGAGTTTACTATCTGGAAGGTCTATCTGGGTAATATCTCCTGTTATAACCGCTTTGGAACCAACCCCCAATCTGGTAAGAAACATCTTCATCTGATCTCTTGTTGTGTTTTGAGCCTCGTCTAATATAACAAAACAATCGTTAAGGGTTCTTCCTCTCATAAAAGCAAGGGGTGCTACTTCTATAACTCCTTTTTGAATAAGTCTAGCAGATTGATCAAAATCCATCATATCATTCAAAGCGTCATACAAAGGTCTAAGGTAGGGGTTTACCTTTTCAGCCAAATCTCCCGGAAGAAAGCCAAGCTTTTCACCAGCCTCCACAGCAGGTCTTACCAAAACAATTTTTCTTACTTCGTGTTTGGTAAGGGCAGAAACAGCCATAGCCATAGCTAGATAGGTCTTTCCTGTTCCAGCAGGACCAATGCCAAAAACAATATCGTAGTTTCTTATAGCATCAATATATTCTTTCTGCTTAGCACTCTTAGGGCTTATAATTCTCCTGTTAGCACCAACAATGATTCTATCGAAAAAAATGTCCCTCAAGCTAGCATCGATGTTTTCATTTAGGATTCTTGTTGCATAAACCACATCGCTAGCATAAACGGTGTAGCCATCCTTGATAAGATCAGAAAGCTCTTCTAAAAGCCTAAGAGAGACATTAACTTTGGAAGATTCTCCCTCGACTAAACACTGATTTCCTCTAAGATGAAGCTTTACTCCCAGCTGTTTTTCTATAATCTTCAAGTTGTTATTTCGCTCTCCCGCAAGCTGTTTAACCACCTCAATATCATCAAAGGAATAAAACTCTTTTTGAAGAGCATAATTATTACGTGAACCCACTAAATGTTTACCTCCCCCTTATCTACAGTTATTTCATAATATTAGATTTCCACGGCATCTTATTATAAACATTTGTAACATTCTCCATCAAGTCAATAGTTCCACCTTCATAGCTCCCAGCCAGAAGATCAATAAACCAATTCCAAATCACCTTTTATGCCTAACACATTATCCACTGCTACCACTACGCCTATTACTTCTTCCGAAAACTTCTCTCTTAGAAGAGGTTCTATGTCTTCAGCCTTTCTAAGAGCATTGGCAAAGGCAGTGGCCAAAGCATCCGCTAAAGCTCCATCCCTTGCAAAAACTGTCGCCACGTCAGCTCTACCAAAGCTTAAAGAATGCCCTATTTGGGAAGAAGAAGTGCAAACACAAAGGGGCATCTGATCGCTTCTCAATTTAACCATAAGGGGTTTTCCAAGTATTGATGAAAAAGTCCCATAAATGCCCACCACCAAGTCATCATTTGAATAAAGAAAACAGTCACCACCATTTTCAACAACTACTTCGGAAGATTTACACCTAAGTAATCTCTGCCCTACTCTTTCTGCTATTGCTCCTGCTACGGAAGCCATAGGTCCTACACCGGCTTTTTCAGAGGCTTTAAGCATTTTTCTTACCATAGGGGGTGCCAATGGGTCGTAGGGAAGGGGAAGTAGAGAATGAAGAAAATTTGAAATCCTTGAGGCATAACCCATAATCTCCTGATGGGATTTTATCACTTCCTCAAGAACTTCCTTTTTGAAAACTCCTTGGGTTTTTATCCATAGATTCGTCTGCCTGTAACTGACCTCGTAGGTGTCAATGTCTTTTTTGTGCCAGGAGCGATAGTAACGGTCTTCTAACTTGGCCATCCCAGATGGTTCCTCCCACTTATAAAACCTTGGGCCACCTAGAAATCCTTAAAATAAAAATCTTTTTTAAGCAACATCCAACTTTTTACTGGTCATCGGTAACTGCTATCTGCAAAATTTGTAAAATGAGAATTATATTTAAAATAATCATTTAAAAAACTACGATTAAGTAGGTGAAATGATCCACTGTTACTTAGAAGGGAACATAAAGTGGGGGAAATGAGAAGTGTTTACAATAACAAACTAAGGAGTTTAAAATGAAACTAAAACTTTTTTTAGCTGGATGGTTAATTTTTTGTCTATGCTCTCAACTTCTTGCCAAGGATAATATAATCTACTCTTCTAGAGCCTATGTAGCTCCAAGCGAAGGTATTTCTATAGATAAAATAATTCTTGAGAAAACTCACAAATTGCTTATACGGGTAAAGGCTCCATCCCTCGGAGGAGAAATCCATGAAGTCCTTCCTGATCCAGTTTTAGAAGTCTATAGTCAAAGCACCCTTGTAGGCTCAAATGACAATTGGCAAGATGGCAGAAATGCCTCAGAAATAATAGCCCTTGGGCTAGCTCCTCAACAGGAGAGAGAATCTGCCTTGATGGAAGTGTTTCGACCAGGCACTTACACTCTAAAGGTCTCTTCAAAAAATAACGATAGAGGTGTTGTCCTTCTAGAAGTCATAGATCTTGGCGAAGTTAAAACAATTTACGACGACTTCAATGGCGGTTCTCTGAATAGCTCCCTATGGATTGTAAGGCAAGGCAACCCGGTGGTAGAAGGTGGCTACCTTTACTGTAAAACCGCTATACCTTCTAAATGCAGTATTGAGTCCTTAGCCAAATCCCTTAGCTGGGGAGTAACTATTCAGTCTCCATCCGACGTAAGCGATGGAAACCTTGTTATTAAGGTGCTTCTCGGCAAAATACAAGAAGATAGCCTATGGGGAGCCTTTGAAATAGATAAAGCAGGGTTGGTTTATGCATACCTAATTAGAACCGATACCATTGGAAACGCCAAAGAAGTTATTCTAAGAGAATTTATAGAAGTAGTAACTCCCCAAATATTTCTAAGTCTAAACTGGGATCCCTTTCTAAAACGCATAGATTTCATTTACACTAAGGAGGGTTATTCATCCTATAAATCCTTGGGCTCCTTTGTTAGCAGTCTTGACCTTGTCTTTGACGAGTTATCTCTTCAAATATATACTTACGGCGACTTCCCAATTACCAACATATATCCTATTGGCATGGTGGAATATTAAAAAAAAGTAAAACCCTGCTCGGCTTGGAGGGGGAATAAGCCGAACAGGGTCAGGAGGGGTTAGGAGAAGGCGATTCACGCCATCCTTGTTATAGAATATATCAATTATTTGAAGATTTCAATTTTTTTAAAACAAACCCAAAGAAAGAAAGTTAAATTTATCACAATGGATTACAAAACCTTTGATGTTGTGGATGTTGTAGCGGGTATAATTGTAAAAAACGGAAAGGTTTTGATTGCTAAAAAAAGTAGCAAAGTCAAAGAACTTTCTGGCAAATGGGAGTTTCCTGGCGGAAAGATAGAAAAAGAAGAACCCCCTCCCTTGGCTTTAGTAAGGGAAATACGAGAAGAAATGGGCATAGATATTGAGGTAGGGCCCTTTATTGCCGAAAGTTTTTATAGTTATCCCCATATTACAGTAAGAATCCTTGCCTATCTATGTGCCTGGAAAGGAGGAAACATAACTCTTAAAGATCACTCTGAGGTGGTTTTTGTTTCACCCCAGGAGCTTCTCTCTTACGATCTTCTTCCCGCAGACATTCCCATAGCTAAAAAGATCATAGAGCTAATGGGGAAAAATTAAGTGGGCAAGTCACCATCTTTCAATTTCTTCTTCTAAAAGAATGGCAAATTTTTCAAAAACTCTTGCCTTGACTATCTCGATAAGCTGGGAAACATCCTTTGCCCTTGCCTTTCCGAGATTTACAATCCAGTTTGCATGTTTTGGGCTGACTTGGGCATCTCCAACCCTGTAGCCTTTAAGACCACAACGGTCTATTAGCCATCCAGCAGGTGGCAAATTAGAAGGGGGATTTTTAAACACACAGCCAGCGGAAGGAAGTGTAAAGGGCTGGGTTTCTTTCCTCCGACTTATAAAGGACTTCATCTTCTCTAAAACCGCTGAGGGATTCTCAAAAAAAAGCTCTAATTTAGCCTCTGCGATTATATAACCCTTTGGGATGTTTGACTTTCTATAGGAAGGGGAAAAATCCTTATAACTATGCACTTCTATCTTACCATCTGGTTCTACTAGGCTAACTTCTTTGACAATATCTACCATAGCACCTAAGGAAGTGCTAGCATTCATATAGATAGCACCCCCTACTGTAGCAGGAATGCCTACAAGAAACTCACATCCTCCAATGCCATTTCTTAGGCAAAAGGACATAAGAGACTTTATCTTAAGCCCTCCTCCAACGGTAACAACTACTTTCTTCCCGTCAAAATAGGAAATAAAAATACCATTATAACATCTCTCTATGCTTATTACAGGCTCCTCACAGCCTTCATCACTTATCAACAGATTACTCCCTCCCCCAATTACTTTCCAGCCAATACCTTCCTTAGAAAAAAGATTTAGCAAAAGACTTAACTCCCCAGGTTTTGAAGGCTCTATAAAGTATCTAGCAAGTCCACCAATACGAAAAGTAGTTCTCTTAGAAAGAGCTTCGTTATGGCTAATCTTCAAAGAGGGCATCAATCTTGTGAGTTCTTCAAAAAACTTCACCATTTCTCAACATCTCTAGTAGTCTATTTCCAACAGTCCACACATTGCCAGCTCCAAGAGTAAGGAGAACATCTCCTGATTTTATTAATTTTAAAAGCTCAGCTAAAGCACTCTCAAGGGTTGAGGCATAAAGAACCTCATAAGAGTTTAACCTTGCAATCTTCTCAGCTAAAACCTTCCCATCTACACCCGCTATGGGTTTTTCACCTGCAGAATAGATCTGGGTAACTATTAAAACATCACAGCCATCAAAACAAAAAACAAAATCATCCATCAAGGCCTTAGTTCTGGTGTAACGATGGGGCTGAAAAAGTATTATCTTCCGTTTATCGGGGAAACAACATCGGAGTGTTTTAATAACAGCTCTGATTTCCTCAGGATGGTGTCCGTAATCATCTACAACAGTCACTCCCTTTATCTTGCCTTTGACGTGAAACCTTCTTTCTACTCCGCTAAACTGTTCAAGACCCCGTATAATTTCCTGAGGATCCATACCCAGCTCAAGACCAACGGAAACAGCAGCTAAAGAATTTAACACATTGTGTAAACCCGGAACCTTCAAATTTACGCTTCCTGCCAAATGACCATTAATAACCAGCCTATAGTTGGAATGAAAACCTTCAAATACTACATCCTCTGCCCTTACCTCTGCTTCCTCACTAAAGCCATAGGTAATAAAGCGCCTCTTAACATGGGGGATAACCATAGATCTGAGCTTTTCATCATCCAGACACAAAATGGCAGAACCATAGAAGGGAACCTTGTTTACAAACTTGATGAAACTTTCAGCTATATGGTTAATGTCTCGGTAATAATCAAGATGCTCCCTGTCGATATTAGTAACTACCGCAATTGTAGGGCTCAGCATAAGAAAGGAACCATCGCTTTCATCAGCTTCAGCAACGAAAAAATCTCCTGTGCCCATCTTCGCATTCGATCCCCAGGCTTTAAGCCTTCCCCCTATCACTACAGTAGGATCAAAATTCCCAGCCACCAGTAAAGTCCCTATCATTGAGGTGGTGGTTGTTTTCCCATGGGCTCCAGCAACCAAAATAGAATGTTTCATTCTCATGATCTCCGCAAGCATCTCAGCCCTTGGAATAACAGGAATATGACGCAATTTTCTGGCTTCCTCAACTTCAGGATTGTCTTCCGTTATAGCGGAAGAATAAACAACTACATCAGCACCTCTGATGTTTTCTTTGTCATGACCTATAAATATTTTTGCCCCAAGGGATTCAAGTCTTTTGGTAATATCGCTTTCTTTTATATCAGAACCAGAAACCTTGTAGCCGAGATTAATAAGCACCTCGGCAATACCACTCATGCCTATTCCACCAATACCTACAAAATGAACGTGCTGATAAAAGGGATACTTTCTCAAGCCTCTTTTACCTCCCTTACAAGTCTCATCATTATGCCAATAGCTATACCCGTAGCGATAAGGCTACTTCCCCCGTAAGATATAAAAGGCAATGGAAGCCCTTTGGTGGGAAGTATGCCCATCACAACTGCCATATTGCCAACAACCTGAGCCATTATTAAAGCTGTCATGCCAAGGGCAAGAAGTCTTTTTCTAAATTCTTTCACCATAAGGGTGATCTTTTTCATCGTTATCAGCAATGAAAAGTAAGCTAATACCAAAACCAAAATGCCAACAAAGCCCAGTTCATGTCCTATAATTGCCACAATGAAGTCAGTGAAGGGCTCAGGGATATAGTAAAGCTTTTGGATTCCCATCCCAAGACCTTGACCCGTAATCCCTCCAGAGCCAATACCAGTCCAGGCTTGAAGAAGATGGTATCCCTCCTTCAAGGGATTAGTCCAGGGGTTGTAAGTAGCTTTTATGCGAATCCAACGGTATTCCACATTGTAGATAAAAAAGTAGAAGACTAAAACAGCCAAGGGCAAAAAAACCAGGAAGTGTCTAAGGGGAGCTCCAGCAGCCAGAAGAAGCACTACTGTGATAAATCCTACCAAAAAGGCATTTCCAAAATCAGGTTCTTTAACAATAAGAAAACCTACAACTGAAGTAAGCCCAATGTAAAAAAGAACCCCCTCTTTAAATTGGGCAAGCTTTTCTCTCCTTCTGTAAAGAGAATCACTTAGATATATGATCCATACTATCTTAGCAAACTCTGCTGGCTGAAAATGGATACCCCCTGGAAGCTGATACCACCTGCATGCTTGATTATAAACAACCCCAACCCCTGGAATCAAAAGTCCTGCAAGAAGCACCAAGATAGAAACTATCATAAGGCGAGACTTTCTAAAGAGGAAATCGGTAGGAACCCTTTCAATCACAAAAATCATTCCAAGACATCCTAGGACATAAAGAAATTGTCTTGTAACATAGTAAAGGCTATGACCTGTTTTTTTTATAGAGTAGGCTGAGCTAGCGCTGTGGACAGCAACAAGTCCAAAGGCAAGCAAAAAAAGCACAACAACCCAAAGTTGTATACCAACATGGTTATCGGTAGCTTCCTGAGAGTTTTTAGCCATCTAACCTACCTTTTGCTTTAAATCTTCTAACAAGTTCTCTGAAATGTTCTCCCCTTTCAGCATAACTTCTATATTGATCGAAGGAAGAACAGGCGGGAGACAAAAGAACAACATCACCTTCTTTTGCCCTTTCTACAACCCAGAGAAAGGCTTCTTCCAGATTGGAAGCTTCTTTAACTATAACGCTTCCATCGGACTGATCACCTTCGCTACAAACTAAAAGCCCGCCATAATCCTTCATGGAAGAAAGAATAATACTCTTTGCCTCTCCAAACACTGCAATGCCTTTACACAACTTACGGGCTTTCTCCCATATCCTTACGTAACTTCCCCCTTTGTCCCTTCCTCCCATAAGAAGCCACAGAGGCTTTCCTTCGAACATTTCCAAAGCTCTTACCACGGCATCTACATTTGTAGCTTTTGAGTCGTTGTAAAAATCTATTCCCTTTACATTATCAACCCATTCAATCCGATGGGAACCAGCTTTAAAATTTTTGAGCACGTCCTCGATAACATGCCAAGGAACACCACTTACAAGGCATGCAAGGGCTGAGGCTGTCATATTTTCTTGATTATGTTTTCCCTTTAGATTGCACTCCCTAAAAGAAAAAGTGAGCTCAAAGGAAGCATTGTTAACTCCCCTTTCAAGAATAGGTTTAAAGGAAGGGAGATTTATCTTTAGCAAATCACCATCTATGAATCCATGAACATTTGGATCAAATCTACTAAAAAAGAGCACCCTTTCAGGTCTTATTCTTCCTGCCCTTACCTCTTCTTCAAAGATTTTCATTATTTCTTTGTCGTCCCTATTCAAAACAGCCCATTTATTCCCTTTCTGACGCAAAATGGGGGACATCTTGGACATAGCATAGGAAGAAAAAGATTCGTATCTATCGAGATGATCCTCCGTAATATTAAGCACTACAAACACATCAGGCGAAAACTCTGTAGCACTATCAAGCTGAAAGCTACTTACTTCCAAAACCACAACTTCAGGTTGAGAGGTGTTTTGCAATAAAAGGCTACTTAGAGGCGTTCCAATATTTCCTCCAACAAAAACATCCCCGCAATACTTCAAGAAAATAGCCCCTACAATTTCTGTAACTGTAGTTTTCCCATTGGTTCCCGTTATAGCAACAACCGGACTCTTTATTCTCTGCCAAGCCCATTCAAGCTCCCCTACAACAGGAATACCAGCCTCTTTTGCCTTTTTAACGATGTTTATATCCAGGGGAACGCCAGGGCTTATAATGACCTCGTCAAAAAATTTTATATCGTCAACATAGTTCGTGCCAAAGATAAAATTACATCCTAGTCTTGAAAGCTCTTCAAGCTTTTCTTTAGAAACGGCAAGTTCTTCAGCCTTTTTAGCATCGATTAAAGTAACGACTTTTCCTTCCTTTAAGAGAGCTTCAGAAATTGTAAGCCCCGATATGCCACATCCTATAACAAGACTATGTCTCACCATCGGTAAGAAGCTCCTCCACAATTTTTTCCATTGCCATAGCTCTAGAACCCTTAACAAGAATCCATGCTCCTGGCATCCAGTGCTCCATCATTATCTCTAAAACACCTTCGTGACTAAAGCCTGAAAAAACCATTTCAATGCCACCAAGCCTTGCAGAATCAGCTATATAGGAGCCATATTCTCCAAGGGTAATCACCATGGCTGGTTTGGCCTTCACTAGTTCTCTGCCAATCTCTCTGTGCAGAAGCTCTGATTCAGCACCAAGTTCCCTCATATCGCCAAGAATAGCAATAAAGGGTTTAGCTTCCCTCTGAGCCACCTTAGAGACTGTTTCTATAGCTCTAAGCATAGACCCTGGATTTGCATTGTAGGCATCATCAACAATGACAGTTCCGTCGCTTAAAGTATGTAGCTCCATCCGATGAGGAACGGGCTTGTATTGGCTGAGGGCAAGGCTTGAATCTTCAAGGGTTATGCCGAAATGTAAGGAAACCGCCAGCGCAGAAAGGCTATTATAGATAAAATGTTCCCCCAGGACAGGTATGCGAAAGGAAAAGGTTTTGCCTCTATATCGAACATTATAAAAGGTCCCTTCTCTAGCAAGCTTAATACTTTCGGGAAGAGCTCTTATATCCGCTTCCTTTATTATCCCGAAGGAAATAGAGGGAGTCTTGCATATCTTCTGGTAAGCCTTCACAAGTCTTTCATCATCTACATTTAAAACTGCAAGCCCATCTTTTGGAAGACCTTTCCAAAGTTTTGTCTTCTCAGCACATATTTTATCTTCCGATTCAAGCCCTTCAAGATGAGCCTTTTGAATGTTTGTGATAACACCAATTGTTGGCTGGGCAATATAAACCAGCTCATCCATTTCACCAGGATGATTTATTCCCATTTCCAGAACAGCTACTTCATGAGTATCTTCAAGCTGGAAGATCGAAAGGGGAAGCCCTATATTGTTATTCCAGTTCATAGGGTTTTTCAAAACTCTAAACTTACCTTCCAGCACTTTGCTTATCATTTCCTTTGTTGAGGTCTTTCCATTGGAACCGGTAACCCCAATAACAGGACCCTTAAAAAGGCTTCGCCTGTATCTTCCAATTTCTCCAAGGGCTTTTAGAGTATTTTCAACCTTCACTACTGAGAAACTGTGAGAAACTGAGGCTTGCAATTTGGAAAGCTCAATATTCTTATCAACAATAAGACACCTAGCTCCCCTTTTTAGGGCATCTTCCAGGAAGTCGTGGCCATCAAATCTTTCACCCATAAGGGCTATAAAAACAGAGTTTTCCCCGATCTTTCTAGAATCTGTGCTTATATCGCTAAATTTATAGGAACTGCTTTCGCCGTAGAGCAGGCTACCACCGGTAGCCTTAAGTATCTCTTCTAGTGTCCACTCATACTTAGACAAGTCCACACCTCCTTAGCAACTAATCTATCGTCAAAGAAAAACTTTTGATGCCCGATTATTTGATAATTCTCATGACCCTTCCCTGCTAGGAAAACTACATCACCTGGTCTTGCAATCTTTAAAGCCAGTTCAATAGCGGATCGACGATTCACTATAACCGAAAAAACCCTTTTCGATGAAATCAAATCCTCAGGGTTTGAAACTCTCTTCCAGCTTTTAGGCATGCCTTCTAAAATATCTTCAATGATCTTTTCAGGATCCTCTGTTCTTGGATTATCGCTAGTTATAATGATTACATCTGCATACCTGGCAGAGGTCTCAGCCATAACGGGTCTTTTGGATTTATCTCTGTCTCCGCCACATCCAAAAACAACAACGAGGCGACCTTCAAGCCAGCCTTTAATGGAACTTAGGGTCTTTTCAAGAGCATCTGGAGTATGGGCATAATCAACAATTACCTCAAAAGGTGCATCAATAGCAACTTTCTCCATCCTACCAGGTATATCTTGAACCTTTTCAATGCCTCTTTTTATAGTTTGAACATCCATACCTTGAGAAAAGGCTGTGGCAACCGAGGCAAGAATGTTATAGACATTTAATTTACCGAGGAGAGCGGAATTAATGTTAATAACACCAGCGGGAGTCTCTATTGATACTTTCAAGCCTTTGGAGGAACATTCAAAGCTAAGGGCTTTTACTTTTGCAGAGGGATTTTCAACTCCGTAAGAGATGATTTCAATATTTTTGCTTTTTAGAAAATTGAGCAATCTATTCCCATAAGGATCATCTACGTTGATTACAGCTACTCCATTGAGGTGTTCCAGAAACAGCAAGCTTTTTGCTTTAAAGTAGTTTTCCATGTTCATATGGAAATCAAGATGATCATGGGAAAGGTTGGTAAAAACCGCTACATCGTAAAAACATCCAAATACCCTTTTTTGCTCTAGGGCATGAGAAGAAACTTCCATTACTACATGGGTTACACCACCAGAAACCATCTCATGAAAGATTTTTTGAAGCAAAAGAGGATCTGGGGTAGTAAGAGGAGCAGGCTCCGAATGCCCATCCCAGGAGTAGTTTATAGTTCCAAGCCTTCCAACCTTTAAGCCCCCTTCCTTTTCTATGGACTCTATAAGTATGGTCGTGGAAGTTTTTCCGTTGGTGCCAGTTATCCCGATAAGATGAAGTTTCTTTGTAGGAAAACCGTAAAAGGCTGATGTTATCACCGAAAGAGCTTTGTGAGTGTCAGGAACAAGAATTACCAAGATATCCTTCGGAAGCTTTGGTAAAAATTCTAAATGCTCAACAACAACCCCCTTTGCTCCCCCTTTGATAGCCTCCTCAATATATTTGTGTCCATCATTAGTGGTTCCCTTAAGGGCAACGAAAAGCTCTCCTTCTTTTATGGTTTTGCTGTTGCAGGAAATGCCACTTACTCCGGTGATATCTCCAGGGGAAATTATTTCATAAGGGATGGAAAACTCCGAAAGTGCTTTTAAAACACCTTCTACCTTCATGGATGATTATCCTTTCTAACATTGGAAACTTTCATTGCTTCCAAAGAGGGATGTTCCTCTGAAGGAGGAATTCCCAGGTAGGGTAAGATTCTAAGGGCTATCTCCCTAAAAACAGGTCCTGCCACAACACCTCCATAGGTTGCTCCCTTGGGATTATGGACAACAACCGCTATAACTACCTTTGGATCCTCTAAAGGCGCAAAACCAACAAAGATAGAGGCATAATCTGTTCTAGAATATCCACCAGTTGCGGGATCCATTTTTTGGGCGGTTCCGGTTTTACCCCCTACTCTGTAACCGGGCACCCTTGCAAGAACACCCGTTCCACCTTCTTCCGTGACCTTGTTAAGGATAAGCCTTAGAACTTCGGCCTTTGAAGGACTTAAGATCCTGATCCCTTCTTCAGGCTTCTTCAAGAAAGTAACTCTTGGCTCTCCTAGGTAACCACCATTAGCTATGGCTCCAAAGGCTCTCGCAAGCTGAATCACAGTAACACCCATACCTTGGCCAAAGGCGGAAGTGGCAAGATCAAGGGGTTGCCACTTATCCCAAGGTCTTAAAGTGCCGCTAGCTTCTCCCGGAAGATCTATACCCGTTGGTTTGCCAAATCCAAACTTTTCTATATAGTCAAAATATTTCTTGGCACCAAATCCCAGGGCAAGCTTGGCAGCACAGATATTACTTGAAAATTGAATGACCTGGATAAAATCAATCCACCCGTGGGGATGAACATCCCTTATAGTATGGCCGGGCACACGGTAAACACCATTTTCACAAAACATCTTGTCGGTAGGTTTTACAAAATTTTCTTCAAGAAGGGCCGCTGCCAGAATAGCCTTAAAAGTTGATCCTGGCTCAAATTGATCAGTAATAGCCCTGTTTCTCCAGAGCTTAGGCGAACTTTCCTGGTAGAGATTGGGATCAAAAAAGGGCCAGTTAGCCATCGCTAAAACTTCGAAACTTTTAGCATCCATAACAATAACCTGGGAAGATTCTGCTGTATATTTTTCCGAAACCTTGGCAAGCTCTTTTTCTGTTACATATTGAATGAAACTATCAATTGTAAGAGCAAGAAACTCATCCTTGAAGGTTGGAGGGGGATCATTTCGAAACCATATCTTTTTTGTAATGCCATCCCTCATCAACCTTTCTTTCCATGGCGGAACCACTAAGAACTTGTTATATTCCTTTTCAATGCCTTCTAGCCCCTGACCATCAAGTCCTGCAAATCCAATAACCTGACCAGCAATGTGCCTATAAGGATAAAATCTTCTCATTTCTCTTACAAGATATAAACCATCTATCCGGAGGCTTTCTATCTTCTGAGCCCTTTCATCGGAAATAAACCGGACAACCGGCACAAACTTACCACTTCTTTTAAGTCTTTGAAGAAGGCTATTCTTGTCAATGTTCAAGATTTTGCTTAGTTGGCTGGCTACCAAATCAGGGTTACCAATAAGCTTGGGATTGGCAAAAAGAGAATACTCTTCTACTGACAAAGCAAGGGTAACGCCATTTCTATCTACTATTGGTCGGCGATAAAGTGTGCCCTGTCTATCCGCAAAGATCTGAGCCTCATAGCGGGATTTCCACGATTCGTGTTCTATAATCTGGAACTGAAAAGCCCTAAGAACCACCAGAATTAGGCCAGCCAAGCTACACACAAAAATCAGGGAAAGAACAAGGTTAAAACGGTCTATTTCTTTGTTGTTCTTAAGCCTTCTTATAATCATTTGATAACCCTAAGGGTTTCTACCATCAGCAATTAATCTCCTAGGTATTTCAACATATATGATCTCTTCAGGTTTCGGTGGCCTCATAGAAAATTCATTTCTGGCAATCTCTTCCAATTTGACCGGGCTTGTAAGATAATGCCATTCCAGCTTAAGCTTTCTATTGGTTGTAAGCTGTTCAAGGTATTGCTCATAAAGGTCTGAAATCATGTATCCATACCTTATTTGCTCAACCCTTAACCAGACATAAAATATTGCAATTCCCGTAACTAAGAAAACAAAGAGCAGATAAAGCCATCTTTTGTCAAACATAACTTTGGTTCCTATAACTTTTTAACCGCCCTTAGACGAGCGCTTCTAGCCCTAGGATTCTTCGCTACTTCCTCCTCAGAAGGTTTCACAGCCTTCTTAGTAAGTAGCATTACTTTAGGTTTTCCTGAACATTCACATCGTGAAGAACCAGGAGGGCAAATGCAAGCCTTTGACCATTCCGAAAAAGTTCTTTTTACAAGCCTATCTTCCAAGGAGTGGAAAGACACAATACAAAGCACACCTCCCGGAAGCATATAATCAAGGATCTTTTCCAAAAAGCCAAAAAGAGCACCAAGTTCATCATTTACAGCAATTCTTAAAGCTTGGAAGACCTTTGTAGCAGGATGAATTCTGTGTTTTTTAGGCACAACCCTGTTTATAATTGCCACAAGATCCGCTGTAGTCAACAAAGCCTTTTTTTTACGTTCCTTAACTATGAGATTTGCAATCTTTCTAGCATTAGGTTCTTCACCGTAGGTGTAAAAAATATCAGCAAGCTCCTTCTCAGAAAGAGAATTTACCAGGTCGAAAGCAGTCTTTTTGGATCTTCTATCCATTCTCATGTCAAGAGGACCATTTCTGATAAAGCTAAAACCCCTTTCGGGATCTTCCAGCTGTTCAGATGAAACTCCAAGATCAAGAACCGCTCCAGCTACTTTTAAGTTTAGCCCCTCAAAGACTTTATCAAAATTTCTGAAATCTTCATGTAAAAGCAAAAGTTTTCCATTTTCCAGATAATTACTCAATCTTTGGGAAGTTCTTTCAATAGCAGAGTTGTCTTTATCAATTCCTACCACCAAAGAAGGATTAAACCTTTGAAGTATTGCCTCTGTGTATCCTCCGGAACCAACCGTTCCGTCGAGAAAGACTAGCTGGTTTTGAGGTTCTACACAGGATAGGAAACTCATTACTTCTTCTAAAAGAACAGGTCTATGCATGTTATTTCCAAAGCCTTACGAGATCAACTCTAAACCCGTGGTTTTTTACAACCTGTAATTTATATCTTCCTATATTCACAACCTCTCCCATTTCGGGAAACCTCTGAAGCTTATACAAAATAAGCCCTCCGATGGTTCTTACATTTTCTTCGGGAAGATCAATATCAAGCTGTCTGTTAATATCTCTTATGAGCATCACTCCCCTTATCAAATAGGAACCATCATTAAGTTCCACAATATCTTTCCTTCGAGGATCATGCTCGTCTTCAATGTCTCCTACAATCTCTTCAAGGACATCCTCCAGAGTAACAAGTCCTATAATACTACCATATTCGTCAATAACAAAAGTCATATGGGTTTTTTCCCTCTTGAAATACTCAAGCTGGCTTCTTATGGTTCTTGTTTCAGGTGCAAAAGAGGGAGGTCTAAGTATTGATCTTATGGAAAAGCTGGCTTTATCCTCTAAAAGAAGAAGATCCCTTACATGGATAAAACCTATAACATTTGAAGGATCCCTTTCATAAACGGGATACCTTGAAAAATTTGTTCGCCTTATTATGTCAATAATTTCCTGATAGCTAGTTTCAACATCAAAGGATACCACATCCCTCCAAGGGATCATAATGTCCCTTAAGGCTTCTTTGTCCATTAAAAGGACAGCTATCAGCATATTTTGTTTTTCCTTAGGAATGGTGCTCTCTCCCCTATCAGCTCCAATTAAAAGCTCAAGTTCTTCCTCAGACAAATAAGAAGCATCTTTGGAAGACTGGCTTAATCTTGTAATCCTTACTAAAAAGTATGAAAATTTGTTTATAATCCACAGGATAGGTTTTAAAAGGGTGATTAAACCTTTTACAACAGGAGCAACCATCATGGTGAAGCTATAAGCATGGTAGCTAGCAACAGTTTTGGGAACAATCTCTCCCAGGATAAGAAGCGATATAGTTACCCCAAGGGTAGCATAGAGAACGCCTGTTTCTCCAAATATCTTTATGGCTATTGATGTAGCAATAGAAGAAAGGGTTACATTTACCAGGTTGTTACATATAAGAATAGTTCCAAGAAGGCTTTCCACATTTTCAAGGATATTTCGGACTAACAAAGCCCTTCTGTCGTAACGTGCCCTAGCTTTTAGCTTTAAGCGATTTGTTGCCATAAAAGCTGTCTCAGAGGCTGAAAAAAAAGCCGACAGCCCAAAAAGACAGCTAAATACCAAGATACTTGTGAAAACACCCATAGCCCTTTCTCCAGTAAAAATTGCAAGTTATCCAGTTTCGGTATAATAAGTAACATGTGGAAGGGGAATTTGGCACAAATAAATGTTATGGCCTTAGTGTTGTAAAGTGGGAACCACCACCTTAAGAAACACCTGTGGAAACTGCTCTTCTGGCAAAGGGATGCAGACTTGTTCATAAGACATCAGTTGCTTAAGCAAGAAGTTTTCACCTCCTATAAAAGAATAGTTTACAGTTTATCAAGCTTTAGAAAAATGGTAATAATAGAAAGTCTGGGATGCCTTGGCAGGGTATTCCAGCTTTAGGGAAGAAGGAGGTGGCTTTTTACCGGCCTTCCCGTCCAATAGGTCACCTTACTTCTTCCCTCTAAAAGAATCATGCCACTAATTGGGAGATACCATGCACCCTGATGATGAAAAGATTTTAAAGATTGCAAAAGAGGTGGTTGTTAAATTTATAGAGCTTGGGCGTATTTCTCCCTCAAACTTTGAAAGCCATTTTAACGACATTTTCTGGGCTATAAAAAGAACAATCATCAACGCCAGGGCAAAGGAAATTGAAGAAGCCAAGGTTATAGTGAGCCAAGGAAAAGAAAAGTAAAAGACGGGAGAGATGGCTGATGCGATATACCAAAGCCTTTATTCACACCTATTATGAAACACCAAAAGAGGCAGAAACACCCTCCCATATTCTTCTCCTAAGAGCTTCCTTTATATATCCTGCAGCAGCAGGCATATACACTCTTTTACCGCTAGGTCACAAAGTAGCGGAAAAGATAAAGACCATTATAAGAGAAGAGATGAATGCAATAGATGGTCAGGAAATAACAATGCCCGTTCTTAATCCTGCGGAGCTTTGGAAAAAAACGGGGCGATACTACGACATCGGCCAGGAGCTTTTTAGATTTAAGGATAGGAAAAACCGAGAAATGGTTCTGGCGATGACCCATGAAGAGATCGTAACAGATGTGGCAAAGCAATTTATAAAGTCCTACAGAAATCTTCCTTTAATGCTTTATCAGATTCAAACCAAAATCCGTGACGAAGCAAGACCAAGGGGAGGCCTTTTAAGGGTAAGAGAATTCACCATGAAAGATGCCTATAGTTTTCATGCAGACTTCGATGACCTGGATGCATATTATCCAAGCGTTTACAATGCCTATTTGAAAATCTTTGGAAGATGCCACTTGCCTGCCATTCCCATAGAGGCTGACACGGGCATCATGGGGGGTACAGGTTCCCATGAGTTTATGCTGGAATCTCCTTCCGGAGAAGATCGATTTGTCCTTTGCGAACATTGCGGTTACAGAGCAAATGTGGAAAAAGCAGTAGGTCTAAAGGAGATTGAAAATATCCAACCTGCTGAGGTTTCCCCTATGGAGAAGGTTTCAACCCCTGGAGTTAAAACAATAGCTGATCTTATCAACTTTTTCGGCATAGAGCGTCATAACTTCCTAAAAACGGTTGCCTACAAAGCCGATGGTCAGCTGGTTATTGCAGTAGTAAGAGGAGACTTTGACATCTCTGAAACAAAGCTTACCAATTATCTGAGAGCAAAACAGCTGGAGATAGCACCGGAAGAAATGCTTTCAAGTTATGGCCTTCATGGTGGATTTCTATCCCCGGTAGGTCTTGACGAATCTATCAGGGTAGTGATGGATACCTCCGTTTTTAAGGAGCTTTCCTATGTAGCAGGTGGAAACAAAGTAGATCTTCACCTGAAGAATGTCCGTTACGGTAGAGACTTTACCGTTAAAGAAATAGTGGATATATCGGAAGTAAGGAATGGAGATCGATGTGCCAAATGTGCTAAAGGAAGGCTTGCAATAAAACGAGGCATAGAACTTGGCCATACCTTTAAGCTTGGCACCAAATACACCGCTCAAGAGGCAATGGATGTTACCTATCTGGATCACCACGGAAATATTCAAAGGGTTGTAATGGGCTGTTATGGCATTGGTGTTGAAAGGCTTATGGCTGCTGTGGTGGAAAAATGGCACGATGAGGCAGGAATAATCTGGCCTTATTCCATAGCCCCTTATCATATTATTATTGTTCCAATAGGACAAAGACCTCAGGTATTAGAACAGGCAGAAAGGCTTTATAGAGACCTTTCTACTTCCTACGACGTTCTTTTGGATGATAGAAATGAATCGCCAGGAGTAAAATTTAAAGATGCAGATCTCATTGGAATCCCCATCAGAGTAGTTGTAAGTCAAAAGTTGATAGAACAGGGGCTTGTGGAAGTAAAAATAAGAAAGACCTCCGAAGTTTTTACCTGTCATGAAGGAGAAATTAGAGAGAAGATAGAAAAGGTTGTCAAAATCCTTCAGCCATCCCTGGAAAATTTACCTTACATGGAATCAACTCTGGAGGACTAGGAGATGAAACCGTTAAGAGTGATGACTTTTAATGTGCGTTTCGATAATCCTAAGGATATCGACAAGGGATGGCTAACCAGAAAAGAGATTGTAGCTTCTATAATAAAAAGATACCATCCCCACATAGTAGGCATCCAGGAACCCACATGGCGCCAAATAGAAGACTTAAGAATGCTTCTTCCAGAGTATGACTTCTGCCTTAAAGGTAGAGTCTGGGATGATACCTGCCAATACCCTACTCTACTTTTTCAGAAAGAGGAAGTTACATGCTCCAAAAATGGTGAATTCTGGCTTTCTCTAACGCCTCACATCCATAGAAGCTGTGACTGGAATAGTGCGTTTCCAAGAATGCTTAGCTACGGCATATTTAACGTAAAAGACATAGAACAACCTATTGTTGTGGCAGTTACTCATCTTGACCACAAATCAGCTACCGCAAGGGAATATCAGATCTCGACCATACTGAAGTGGTATAGAGGAAAATATCTTCAGACTCCTTTTATATTGCTTGGAGATTTCAACGAGCCACCTTATCAGAAAGTTCATATAATGCTATCCCAGGAAAATCTTAAGGATACCTGGCAGGCATTAGGTTTTCAGGAAGATGAAAACGCAGCAACCCATCATGATTTCGAAGGAAAACCCGTTGGTGGAAGGATAGATTGGATATTTATAAGCGAACATTTTGGCGTGCTGAATGGATGTATCGTCAAGGAAAGTGTTAATGGGAGATATCCATCCGATCATTTTCCATACTATGTAGATTTATTCTTGCGAGGATAAAGTTATGAAAAGCTTGATTCGAGTTGCTATTATACAGCCAAAGCCTTATCCATCCTATGATGACCCTAGAAATACTGCTCATGCTTTATTCTTACTTGAGCAGTGCAAAGGCAAGAATCTAGATGTAATTTGTTTTCCAGAATACTTTCCCTTTTATGGCGAAACCGAGCTTTCCAATGCTGCCAGAAGACTAAAAAGTTACATAATTGCCGGACTCGTAGAAGAAGAAGATGGATATTATTTTAATACGGCAACCCTTTTTGATAGAAACGGAAGAATCCTTGGCAGACAAAGAAAAAGATGCGTTGGAAGCCTGGAAAGAAAGCTTTTTAACATAACCCCTGGAGACGGCATATACAAAGCCTTCGTTACAGACTTCGGGAAAATTGGCATACCCGTCTGCATTGACTTCTGGGGCTACTCTGAAGCGGCCATCCAGCTAGCGAAACAGGAAGTGGACATTATCTTTAATCCAAGTATTTTCCCGATATTAAGAGATCACTGGAAATACGGTGCCCTCGTAAGAGCTTTTGAACATTTTGTTCCCGTAGTAGGAGTAAATACTGCAAGTTTCAATGCCTTCTACAAGGACAAAAAAATCCATCACTTCGGGGGAGCAAGTTTTGTCATCAATCCTCCAAAAATCCTGGACAAAGACCATTTCAACAGGTGGGTAAGAGGGCTTAACGATCTTGAAAGCTGGATTCAGCTTGAACTTGAAGACATAGAATGTGTAAAGATTGTAGAAATTGATTTCAGAACCTGTAATGACTTTCGCCTTGCCTTTAAACAAAGATTTGGAATGGCTTAAAGGAGATCGGCCTTGAAGCGAAAAGTATATCTAAAAATGAAAACCCTTGAAGAGGCCAGAAGCCTTTGGTTTGAAAGGCTAAAGGACTTAAAGCTGGAAGTGGAAGAAGTCCATACCCAGTCTGCCCTTGAAAGAGTCACCGCAGAGCCAGTATTTGCAAAGCTATCGGTTCCCCACTACCACGGTGCTGCTATGGACGGAATTGCCGTTGAAGCTTCAAAAACCTTTGGCGCTTCCGAATCAAAGCCCGTAAAACTTGAAATAGGAGTTGACGCTTTTTATGTAAACACAGGAAATCCCCTTCCAGAGGGAACCAATGCGGTCATCATGATAGAACAGGTTTTTCCTTTGGATGCTGAAGGGAAATATGTAGAAATAAGAACCCCTGCCTATCCCTGGCAACATGTAAGAAAGATGGGGGAAGATATCGTAAAGGGAGAACTAATCCTTCCAATAAACCATATCTTAAGCCCTGTCGATCTTGGAACTTTACTTGCTGCAGGCGTTACCAAAGTAAAAGTTTATCGTCTTCCGAAGGTATGGATTCAGCCAACAGGAAACGAACTTATTCCCCCAACAGAGAAAGATTTAGAACCTGGGAAAATAATAGAATTCAACGGAACCATCCTTTCTGGCTTAGTTAGGCAATGTAAAGCAATCCCCATTCTTAAAGAAATTATACCCGATGAAAAAAACGCCATTAGGTCCGCCCTGATAGAGGCATGCAATTCCGATGCAGACGTAATCCTTATAAATGCTGGATCTTCTGCCGGTTCCGAAGATTATACTGTCCACTGTATAGAAGAACTTGGTGAAGTGCTTGTCCATGGTGTAACCATGATGCCAGGAAAACCTGTGATACTTGGCATTGGAATGGGAAAGCCTGTTGTAGGCATTCCCGGCTATCCAGTTTCCGCTATAATTGCTTTTGATCAATTCGTAAGGCCTCTTCTTTGGAAGCTTCAATCCCAGTGGCCACCGGAAAAACCAAAGGTTTTTGCAACCCTCGCAAGAAAAGTTCCATCTAAGTTAGGGCTTGAAGAATTCGTAAGGGTTGTTATGGGTAAGGTTGATGGTCAGCTAGTAGCTGTTCCTATTCAGCGAGGAGCAGGTATTGTTACTTCCCTTACCAGGGCGGATGGTATTCTAAGAATTCCCCATAATCAGGAAGGCATAGAAGCTGGCGAAAGGGTTTCCATAGAGCTTCTAAAACCGGAAAGTTCAATTGAAAACAATATTATAATGATAGGAAGTCACGATAATACTATCGATATCATAGCAAGTGAGATAAAAGCCCTAGACAGTAGACTTCATCTTTCATCAAGTAACGTTGGAAGCCTTGGAGGGCTCCTTGCTTTAAAGAAAGGCCATTGCCATCTTGCAGGATCTCACCTTCTCGATACGGAAGATGGAAGCTACAATTTTTCCTACATCGAAAAATATCTTAAGGGCACGCCAGTAGTGGTCGTTGAGCTTGTTAAAAGACAGCAAGGTCTAATGGTAGCTTGGGGGAATCCTAAAAATATTTATTCCGTTAAAGATCTTTTAAGAGAAGATGTAACTTTTATTAACAGGCAAGCAGGAGCAGGCACAAGAATTCTTTTTGACTACGAACTCAAGAAGGCAAACATCTCCCCTTCCATGATTAAAGGTTACGACCAGGAAGAATACACTCATATGGCTGTTGCTGTTTCAATAGTGGGAGGAAGGGCTGATGCTGGTATGGGAATCTATGCAGCGGCGAAAGCCCTAAATCTTGATTTTATACCAATAGCTGTAGAGCGGTATGACCTTGTTATAAGAAGGGAACTTTTTGAAACAAGAAATATCAAAATCCTTATGGAAGTTATAAAAAGCGAAAAATTTAGAAACATTGTGAACTCCCTTGGTGGATATGACCCCTCGAGTTCCGGGACTATTATTGGTGTTTGGGATGGAGAAAAGTGGATAGAAAGATAGAGGAATTGCCCGTTCTTCCTACCACTGCCTGGGTTGTTGAAAGGGCAAGAGACGTTAGGATTGTTTTCAAGGAAGAAACCTTAGAAAAACTTGCGGAAGAATTTAAGAAGTTTAAATCCCAGGAAATTCCAGAACAAAGGCTACTTCACCTCGTGGAGGTTTCTCCTGAAGAATCCGCAAGATGGATTTTTGTTCTGGACACCTTAAACTATTGCTTCTGGCCAGACAAAGGCGAGCTTCCCTGGTCTATTTTTTACAAGGGGAAAGAATGGTCTGGATATTGGGCTCTCGCAGGAAGTCTTAAAAGAGCTTACGAAGAACACATTCCTGTTACAAAGGCATCCTTTATTGCCAACATTAAGGAAGAGGAACTTCGCTACATCTTTAGAGGGAAAGGGGAAATACCTCTTTTCGAAAGCAGGCTTAATAATCTCAGAGAGGCAGGAAGAGTTCTACTTGAAAGGTGGGATGGAGACTTTGTAAATGTTATAAAGCATGCTGGAAGAAAGGCTACAAAGCTTGTAAGAACGGTCGTTGAAGAGTTTTCATCATTTCAGGATGAGGCCTTTTACGATGGTAAAAGGATCTTTTTCTGGAAAAGAGCTCAACTTCTTGTCTCAGACCTTAACTTATTCCTTGGTGGCAAAGACCTTGGAACTTTTGAGGATTTAAACCCCTGGGGCGAGCAAAAGCATGGTAATCTCCTTACAGCCTTTGCCGATTACAAGCTTCCCCAGGTATTAAGGGCTCTTGGCATACTTGAATATTCCGAAAAACTTTCGGAAAAGATAGATAACTTTGTTTATTTACTCCCTGGAGAAAGGGAAGAAGTTGAAATAAGAGCTTCCACTGTTCAAGCAGTTGAGTTGATAAGAAAAGTCTTTGAAACATATATAGGAAAAACCATTTACTCAACAGAAGTTGACAATTTCTTGTGGCATCTTGGTCAAAAAGAGGAATTTCGCCAAAAACCCTACCATCGCTGTAGAACCATTTATTACTAAAGCCAACCGTAGCTTAAAAAAGGGTTTTGCTGAATCTTCCAAAGTTAAGGCGGTTTTAAAAAAATTTCGGTTTGTATTGTTTATAGTTAGATAATGATTATTATAAGTAAAAATATAGCTCAAAGGAGGGAACCATGGGATGCTTGTATTGTAATCCAGCAGTAGATGCAGATACCATTTGCCAGAAAATTAGAGAAATTTATCCAGACATAGGAAGGTGTGGCATAGAGGTCTCTGCTCAATACCATGAACAGGCTAAAGCCTGGGCAATAACCCTTTCCAAAGAGGGACATACCCTTAAGACATTCCTAGATGAAGAAGATGTCAAAGCATGCAAAGAAGGTAAAGAATGCATACACTTAGGTATTCAGATTGAGCAATTAAAAAAACATGTTGGTTTGGTCTAGAAAGGGGTAAAAAATGAAAGACAAAAGAAGCTTACATTTAAAGGTTCAGGAAATGTGCGATTGCTACGCCCAGACGGATCCTTTAAAGGAAATGTCCGTTATTCAAAAATCCGAAGTAAAAGATGTAGAAGAATCAGCGATAAAATGGCTTGCCCTTGCTATTCTCCATGGAATAACCGAAGGGGTAGAAAAGATATCTCTTAAAGTGGAAGAAGATGGCTCTGTTTCTGTAACAGCTGAATATCGTAAGGCCAGTCTTCCCGAACCTCCTCCAGAGGTAGGAAAAAAAGCAATAGAAATAATAAGAGAAATTACCCATATCGAATCTCCGGAAGGCAAATTGCCCCTTGCAATAGGCATTCGAGACAGCAGAACAGAAGTAGCTATAAAACTCAAAAAAGACGATGAAAAGGAAAAGCTAGTTATAAAATTCCCTGAGTAATTAGTAAGATACCGCGGGGATTAAAAGTTTCCCGCGGTAATTTTTGGTTTATAGTAATTTTATTCCCTCTCGATCTATTAAGGTGTATTTCCAAGGAGGTCCAATGTCTTCACTAATTTGCTCGATTGAAGCAATCCTCTTTTGAATTTCCTCCTTTAACTCCCGAACACCCGCTCCTTCCTTTATCATTTGGGTAAGTCTTATTTCCATACCAATAATTCTCGGAACAGAGAAAAAAGGTCCTATGGGCTCTCCGTCTAGAGTTGGTAATTTCTTTTTATTCCATATCATAAACATTTTGAAGATATCTTCAGAAGCGTCATATCCTGCCAACAGGAAATGGATGTAATGAGTTGGATCAATGGGCACAAACTCGCATTTTTTCCGCATAAAGACATTATACTCTCCAGCCAAAAAAGCAATTAAGGAAGGAAAAATTTCATCAATCTTTTCAATGCCTTCCTCTTTAATAAAATCAGCCCCTTTCTTTGCCATATCCACGGCATCTGGTGCACCCCCTGCCGCAATAACGGTATATTTCCCCACAGGAATAGTTCTGTCAACCTGCACATTGACTACCGATCCATCGGGATTCCACCCGATTGCCCTTCCATCGGTCACAATAATAAGTCCATCTTTAGCAACCGCACCTGCTACAAAAGACATATTTTCCTCCTCCCCTTAATTGAATCCTTAATTTAATTAAAAACTAACTAGCCCACAAATTCCAAATCTGCAATGCATTCAATGTGGGGAGTGTGGGGGAATAAATCGAAGGGATAAACTGCCTTTATACGATATTTTTCAGAAAGCATTGCCAAATCCCTTGCAAGGGTTGTAGGATTGCAGGAAACTGCTACAATTTTTCTTGGTGATAGCTCCAGCAAAGCCTTAACGACTTTAGGATGCATCCCAGCTCTTGGAGGATCGGTAATTACTACGTCAGGTTTTCTTCCGCCCATGGTCTTTATGACATCTTTTATATCGCCATGATAAAAAACGCAGTTTTCAACACCATTTAGGGAAGCATTCTTATAAGCATCCTCAACAGCATCTTTTATAATTTCAACACCTATGACTAGCCTTGCCATCGGAGCCACAACAATAGATATTGATCCGGTGCCACAATAAAGATCCCATACCTCCTCTTTGCCAGAAAGATTCGCACAGTCTATAATTTTACTATAGAGCTTCTCCGCTCCAAGGGGGTTTGTCTGGAAAAAGGAATTGGCTGAGATTTGAAATCGAAACCCTAGAAGCTCCTCTTTTATATATCCAGAGCCCCACAAAATCCTTGAAACATCACCAATTGCAACCTGGGACTTGCTTTTCCCCACAGAATGAACAAAAGTAGTTATATTGCAATTAGCGCCAGCAAGATAACTGCCAAGGGCTTCAATAACTTTATCAGGGTGGCTTTCGTCGGTAGTAATTAGATTAATAAGTCGCTCTCCTGTCTTTTTTGCTTCTCTTACTACAAGAAACCTCCAGAACCCTTTAGGTTCTTTCCTGGAGATATCGTAAGCGGAAAGACCACTTTCAAGACAGAAATTTCTTACAAGCTTTAAGATCTTTACAGCTTCTTCCGACTCAAGAAAGCATTCTTCAACATTAAAGACCTTATCAAAATGGGAATAAACATGGAGCCCGAGTCCACAATCCCTATTTAGCGCATCTCCCCTTTCAATCTCGTCGGGCCTTAGCCATCTTCTCGAAGAAAAAGTAAACTCCATTTTGTTTCTATAATAAAGCTCCTTTGGCGAAGGTTCTATGGGAAAAACCTTAATATTTTCAGCTTTGCCAATATGCTTTAAAGCCTCAACCACTTGAAGATACTTCCACTCAAGCTGGGCGGAATATTTAAGTCTTTGCCAAAGGCATCCGCCACAGTAGGATTCATGCATGCAAAAGGGAAGCTGTTCCCAGGGGGATGGTTCTAAAACTTCAAGGGTGCGAGCAATGTAAAAATTTTTCTTTTTAGTAGTTATAATAGCTTTTACAGTAGAACCAGGGAAAGCCCTTTCTACAAAGACAACTTCATCATCAACCTTTGCAACACCCATTCCCCCATAGGCAAGCTTTTCAATCTTAAGAATAGCCTCTGAATTCTTCTTCATTTAACAGCAGAAAGCCTTTCCAATTCTTCCCTTTCGAAAAGATTTATAGCGTCTAAAAGGATTTTTATCTTTCCATCTGTTTTTGCCATTGCCTTAATAAAGCCAAGTTTCACCCCATAGCCCACAGAAGGTGGAGGCTCCACATCCTTTGCCTTTATAGTTTCTACATGGGAAACAGTATCCACCACAAGTCCAACGTAGAAATTTCCATCTCTAAGGGGTATTTCAAGAATTATTATGCAAGTTTTAGAATCATACTCCACCGAAGCTATGCCAAGCTTTAACCTCAAATCTATAACGGGAATGACCTTACCTCTCATATTAATCACACCTTTTACAAAGGAAGGCGCCTGAGGAATTTTCCTTATAGGAACTATGCCAATAATCTCCTTTACGCTGAGCACATCAAGCCCGTAGTACTGGTTATTAAGATTGAAGATAAGATATTTCCCTTCCTGGCTAAGAAAGCTTTTCACAGAAACCTTTTCTTCTTGGAGGTCCCTTGAAACCTTTTCTATCAGAGCTTTCACATCCCCAAGTTTTGACTGCCTGGACAAGTAGCCTCCTTTACCGCCATAGGCATTCTTTGCAAAATCCAGGTTTACAAAGGAAGAAAAATCAACTGTTATGTCCACATCCATCTCTTTCTTCATGTAATTTTGCATTAACTCAAGGGCGGTTACCTCAGGCATGAGATCATCAGTCTTTATGCCTTGATGCTCTGTTAGAACATTTTTCAGGATAGGAACCTTCAAGCCAAGGGTTTTTTGTGGATCAAGAAAACTTACTCCAATTTCTGCAGCTAAGTCAGGCTTTTTGGCTATGAATTCCCCAGCTTCTATCATAAGATTTACAAATTCCTGGACAGCCTCCCCGTAGTTATTAATGATTTCTTCCCTAAAAGCCACAACACAGCATGGATGATTTTGCCAAAGTTCCGCAGAAAGAAAGAGTTGTTCTGCAATTCCCTCTGCTATTGCCTTTGTGCCAATAGGTTCTGCCACCATAAAGCCACTAGCATCAGGGGTCGACTTGATAAACTCTGGCATTTTTATAGGGGGAACAACCTCGTAGAAGAAGTCACCTTCTCTTATGCCTGCAATTCCCGGTTCTAGTCCCAAAGCTTTCATAAACATATGAGAAAGAACACGGTGAATGGATAGTTCATGGGGAATACAGAAAGTTTTATTTCTGAAAAACTCTGGAAGAGACCGAACTGGAGCCTTTTTCCTTACGCAGATACTACCATTTTTATGGGCAAGAAGCACTACTTTTAAGGGCACACCATAGGCAAAAAGATCCATTGCAATAGGAGCAAGGACAAGGGCTCCATCTACAAGGGCATTTTCGAGAGAAGACTGGACAGGGTTCCAGCTTGTCATACAGTGGGTTCTTAAAGAAAAATTCTTAGGAGAGACCTTTCCCGTTTCTATAAGGTGCTTGACCACGCCAAGGGTAAGATGATCAGTTATCTGGATGTGAGCTATATTAAGAATGATTCGTCCTTTCTCATCTTTTTCAGGTTCTCTTACACTAACAGTTTTAGATTCCGTCTGAAGAGTCTTACCTGCAAAGGTATTTTCTATGACCTTCATGAACTCTACAGGAGCAAAGGGCTTTGTGATAAGATTGCTTGCTCCTGCTTCAGATGCTTCAATAATTTCCTTCTTCTGAGCCCTTCCTGTAGCCAGGATAAAAGGAAGATCACGGTATTTCTCCTGAGAGCGGATCCACCTAAGAAGCTCAACGCCTCCCATTTTTGGCATATTCCAGTCGCTGATTATAACGGCCACATCGGAATGTTTGCTAAGAAGTTGTATTGCCTGCTCGCCATCATCTGCCTCAATGACATTAGTAAAACCCAGGTCGTTTAAAACCTTAACCTCCATTTTCCTGGTTATTTTGGAATCTTCTACGAGAAGAATTTTAATCCCCTTATCTAGAGCCATATTTAAACCTCTTGGTATGAAAATCTTTACTCAATAATATCCCTCTTCAAATCATCGGGAGACCACACAGGAAGAGGCCCAGATTGACCAGTTTCAGGATCGTAGCGGTACCTGTAAGAGCAAATGTTTTTATAAGTATTAAACATATGTGCCCACCCCCTCTGATAGTAAGGACAATCATCGTTGAAACAAACATAGAAAAACTCTGCAGTCCAGGTGGAGAACATAGGAACTCTCCACTTCTTCATCTTAACCCCACAATGGGGACATATGGTTTTATCCTCTTGATTCATAAACTTTAATCCCTCTCCTCTTCATTGTTTTTTTTCATCAGTCTTTCAAAATCTTCCGGTTTGAAGTTTCTGTTTCTCATAAAAAGTTCCGTAAATTGCTTCATCGTCTCTTTCATTACCTCTTTATAGTTTGGAACATATTTATCGAAAATCTCGGCAATCTTTTCATAGGAAAGCTGGTTTAAATCCTCACAAAGAGCAAGATATTCCTTTCTTTTATCTTCCGGAAGAGCCTTAACCATATTCTGGCCAAGCAAATTCTCAAAGAGCCTATACATATCATTCAGAAGCTTCTTTAAAGATTCCGGAGTATGTTTTTCTCCTTTTTTCTCTACCAACACTTTACAAAAATTCATAATGTAAGGATTCTTCATGGAAAAAGGTGTTAATTTTGCTAAATCCGGTGCAAGTAATGGTCTCTTAGCCACAGCCTGTCCCCTTTCTCATTGTTGGTTATCAAAACATGTGTTACTATTTAATCACTTTTAGAAATTTGTGGCAACTTTTTGGAGATAAATTAATGGATGTCCGAAATTATGCGGAAATAGCGAGAAATTATCTCGAAAAAGCCTTTGGAAGAGGACTTGATGTGCTTGAGAAGGCACTTCCCGCAACAGCCAAGGAAAAGGGGCTAGTTTTTAAAGCCTTTGGGAAGACCTGTAAGATAACAAAAGAAAAGATTTTTTTAGATGACCTGTTGGAAGAAGGCCCTAAGGGAGTCCTTGTAAGTTTGTATGCTTTTTATACTCCGGTAGATTCGATAACTACTCTTACCACCTGGAAGTCCTTCAAAGATTTTCCAGGAACGATGCCTTACTGGGAACCCTTTAGAGCTAACGCTGAGCAAGTCCTTATCCCTTTCGTGGAAACAATCCATAGAAATCAGCAAAAAATATGTAATCACTTTGATGGCTACATTGCTACTAACATCCCAGGAGATTTTTCAATGGTTCTTTTTCCATTTCCCAAAGTGCCCCTTCTTTACATTTTTTACCTTCCCGATGATGAGTTTCCCGCAGAAGCAAAGTGTTTGTTTGCTGGTGGCGATCAGTTTATGCCTGTCGATGCCCTTGCTGACATTGCTGAACACACAAGTAGAACAATAATAGAACTAATTAAAGGAGAAAAACATGAGTGAAGAAAAAACAAATCAACTACCATCTATCAAGATACCAATTAAAATCCACTTCGGAGACACCGATCCCTACGGGGTTGTATATTTCGCTTCCTATTTTAGATATTGCCACCATGGCATAGAAGCCTTTATGGAACATTTTGGTATGCCTCCTCACAAGTTTTTCAGAAATCCTGAAAGAGGGTTTGGACTTCCCGTTGTGGGAGCATTCTGTAATTTTTACAAACCTGTAAGATATGGAGATGAGCTTTTGCTGGAAGTGTCAGTGAAACTTTTAAAAAATAAATCCATAACCTTTGGCTTTAATTTTTACGAAAAAACAAGTAACGAATTAGTTGCTCAGGGGGAAGCAACCATTGTTGCAATAGACAAAAACTGGAAGGCCTGCAATCTTCCTGAAGAATTTTCGAGATTCAAAGTATAACTTAACTGATTATTCTTGTAATAAAAGTCCTCAATATGTTATTAATGATCTGCCTTTATGACAGGCAATCAGTATCAGTGCTTTTGCACAAAATAAAACAAAAAAACTGAAAGGTGGGTGAAAATTTAAATGACCGAAGAAGTTAAGGAATCCTTTGAAAAGAAAATCCGAAAACTTAGGAAGGATTTTCAAAAAAACGTCCAACCTGTTTTAAGGCGTCACAATTATTATCTGTCAAAGGGCGAAAGAAGGCGTATCAAGCGTAAAAAAGCCATTAAGAGGCTTCAGCGCAGAGAACGCCGTCTTATGCGCTCTGCTTAATTTACTGATATTGATTGACCTGTTCGTATAACCACGGAAAAGTTAAGCCCCCTTGAAAAAGGGGGCGATCATTTCAAGTCCAGGGGCATAAAAAGAACCATCTTGTGCTGGCAATGGGACAGTCAGAGATCTGTTTCGTAACAGTTGGAATTGCAGAAAGCGCAGGACATAGAATAAGCTTTTTCGGGTTTTTTAAATATGCCTTCCCCTATATGGTTATAAGTGTAG